>JGI26506J51651_1000147_pt1 | contig 10742 bp, 8 predicted proteins | sample AraCvinosormetaG_FD_51651 | JGI IMG/M metagenome (IMG submission 51651) | reverse complement strand
GATTATGCTATCCATCAAATCATATGAAAGTTATATACCTAATTACAAAGAGATGATTCATTTATATACATGAATACTCTTTACTTGAACCAATAGACTCATAAAACCATTTGAGATCAATAGTTATGACTAGATTTGGACAGGAGGAAGTGAAAGACTTTTGAATACTACTAATGTTCATCTTCCGGACCTTTTACACTTTTCCAATTTAGTTAATTAAATTCCTCTCAACTAATTCAATTTTTGAAAGGTTGATAATAATATGATATGGCAATTACATCACCACATACCTCAACATGTGTTCCATCATCAATATGTAGATTAACAAAGAGCTTTTGAAGTGAAAAAATGACTCCAACAGAGAAATGGATGTGTTTATTTTTCTGCTTTTACATTTCAACAAACATCTAATGTGTTCATCTTCTTATGCAAAAGCATTCATATATATTAAAAACAAAACAAAACATGCTATGCGCAATCGCTCTCTAGCAAACAAGATGAAAACTAAACTGATGTGTTGTTACTTCCATGATATATATATAGATATGTCTCAAGCTCTTTGCTCATATGCGTTTTCATCTACTCGGACTCCTGGACCATACACTAGTCGGCATCGATCACTGAATGCCCCCACAAGTCTTGATGCTACCTCCTTGAAGAACATCGACGCCACCTTCAAAGAAAAAACACAATTTCAAACTACTTCAAAGCTTTTACATTAACCAAGATTCACCTTTTGAGTAACATCGTCTTCGTGTTCTTATTACCAAGTTTCAATCTTTAGAGGAAGAATTAAGTCATGATTTTTCTTATAGATTTCTCCTAAGAATAACAATGTCTAAGGAACAAAGAAATCATAACTTTAGCGTAGATTTCTGCGGTTACTAAACATTTAACAATCTCCAAGTTTCAACTCTTTAGAGGAAGAAAGGAATCATGTTTCTCTTGTGGATTTCTTCGATTCTTAACAATATCCCGAACACCATTACTAAACAATTTGACTCTTAGGTGCAGATGGTTTACGAAGTAGTTTTTACCTGGCGATAGAGAGGTGAGTTGAATTTGAAATCTACATGGAAATGAAGGTCGCAGGTTCCAGGAATAGGTCCTGGCTTAAATTGCCAGAGGTTTATCAAATGGTCAAATAGGCCGGTGTCCCTCGCTGTTGTCTGAAAAATACAGATTCAAATCATGTCGTAAAATGCACCACTCACTCAAATTCAACAAACAGAAAGCTGAAAAACAAAAGCAAAAACAAGTCTTTACCTTAATCCATTTCGGCCTCTCGGATTCGACATGGGAAATGTAACTCTCAACAAGAAACTTGAAACCAATCTCCAATTCAGCATCAAATGACCCATCAGGGTATTCTTTAAGAACCTCAGAGCGCTGACACCAAGGAACAAATCCATGGTACAAGTCTACAGCTGCAACTACGTTAAACATTTGCTCCGGAGTATACCTGTAATAAAATGAAACACACATGAGTAACTCAATCTTCATTGCTTGAGGATATGAACTTCAAGTCCTTAGTATCAGAAATGAGCAATGTATAGCCGACGTAATATTCTCAATGCAGCAAACAAACAATCAAGGAATCCCTGAAACTGCACAGGGAACACACAACATCTGTCTAACAAATCATATTTCTGCAGAATTAGTTCATAGAAGATCACTAGATCGGTTGGAAACAAGACAAACACAAAGGCAAATCATATTCATGAACAATTAAAGATCATTGAACCATTCTTTCAATTTTGATTTGATCTACAAAACAAGAACTTAAGGACCAGTAAACAACATAATAGATCATTGAACCTATTCTCAAAGTTGTGCCATTTCAGATGATTTTGGAAGAGGCGAGAAAAGCTATTGTAAGCACAAAACAGAGGATAGATCAAAGTTTTTAAGTAATTACCCTAAGACACGTCTCTCTTCATAGATCTTTGATAACTCACCACCACCTTCTTCCCCATCTCCGCACCCCAGAAAATGCCGTCTCTGAAGTAGGCTCACAGAGCCAGGCAATCTCCGGAAAGAGACTCTAGCGTCATCATTGGACATCAACCAATTAGAAGAACATCTCTCGACGCCGGAAAGAGAACCAAATCTCCTAATTTGATCTGATACAAAACTCCCTCGAGGGATCCCAGAACGACTAACGAGTTTCCTGCTAATCGCGTTTCGACATGAAAGTAAGAAAGATACAGCTCTGAGACCAGACATAAACGGTGGCATTATTCCCAAAAGCGCCCCAATTTGGTAGAGATCCAAACGGAGAAATTCTCTCTGCGATTTTAGTTTTAGGGATGCTAATCAAAAGAATAGAGCGTATTGAGGGACAACGACGAAAGGTCGAAACTTTCAATTCGATAACGAATTCGATTAGAAGCTGAAGAAGAAGAAGAAAACAATCACAAGGCCCTCTTCCAGAGAGAGAGAGAGAGAGACTCTTACGTAATCTATATGCAAGCAGGAGCACACACCTATACAACTAAATTAAAAAGGAGAAACCTTTTCTTGTTCACTGGTCAAAGAAAGCTACATGTTGATTTATAAAGGGCCGAAACTTTTAATATAATCGAATTTGGTTGGCCTTGTGGATTGTTGGGCCCAATGGGCTTTATGGAACAATTGTATCCGGATGGAACTGACATCAAAATCATAAGAGAGATAAACAAGAATAAGCTCACAACATTGGTACAAGCAATTTGGGGAAATTGTGATAACTATTTGGTAGTGGGAAGAAGAAAGCAAAAAAGAACAATAAGGTAAAGTATTACAATAATATGGGATTTCAGTTCACCAGTCCATGCTGCTAATGTTTTATCTAAACCTAAACACAATACCAAAAACAAAGAAAGAGAGAGAGAGAGAGAGAGATGGAACTAGTTTCACCTTCTGTGATACAAATGGTCTTTTTCTTTTTGTTTTGTTTACACACATTTCTTGTTTCTCAAAACCCAAGGGTGCATTTCTTCTTCCTTGTTTCCTTCACGGCTTGTGTAGCTTGAACCCAAACACTCTTTGAGTGTAGCTTTGTGATGCCTTTTGTGGCTTCAGATGCCCGTACGTCATCAAGAACAGATGTGGAAACGTTGTCCCAAAGTAAGCTCCATCTATGTCTGTTTTTTTGTGTGTTAAAGAATGACAAAAACCAAAGATAGCAGCAACGAAAACAGCATGATAAAATTATCTAATGACAATCAAAGTAAAGCTAAGTGTGTGTAACCGCACAGAACTGCATTTACCACTGAGATTAGAAAAAGGATACTTCCTTGGTATTTTGATCGTGGGTAATAGACATCTTCACATTTTGGGCAGTATATCTTTACGGTGCTTGCTCTAGGGATATCGGATTGACCAACTGGTAAACAAGGTTGGCCACAACAATAAACTCTTGGGCATCTTCCAAAGTCATAGTTTTTGTATTTGTCTAACTGCAAAACCATTGTAAAGAAAACAACAATCAGTGTATGTTCTATAGGAAATGTTAAGTATCTAACTTGAGTCTAAAAAAGTTCTTTACCATAGAAGCCAGCCCTTTGCTAGTCAATATGAAACGAGCATGAATCATTCCATATAGCATCTCTGCTGCTGACTCGATCAATTCATTCTGTTCCTCTGTAAACATCTCACCTGTTAACCCGTCAATCCAAATCAAACATTGAAGACACAAAACGAAAAGAAAGACGAACCAAGTTTTCGGCTATTATATTATGAAAAACACACAATTACATACTAATAATTCATGGGTAAGACTTACCATGCGAAGACTCCACATCCAAAATCAAATCAAGGGCATAGTCGTAGTAAGGAACTTGATGGCTGAGTCCACACAAGTTAAAGTCATCCTGGATGTAATCATCATCAACTTCACAGAAGAACTCGTTCCCACGAAGGTTGCAGAACCAAGATATCCACGAGGTGTCCTCTCCATCAGAACCACTGACCTCTGATTCTTCGCTGTCTGTGTCTGATATATCCACAGCTATTATCACCACAAGAAATGCCCACAAAACATTTCATCAGCATCATTCTTATAACTTGTTCTTAAGCAAACAACAATGATTTGCTCGATATAAGCAAAATGAATACACAGCAACCAAAACTAGACTGCGTCTAAGATCAAGCTTCTAGCTTTTGTTAACAACAAAATGAATAACATTTCTTCAAGAACAATAGGTCAAATTAAGAAAGTTGAATCCCAAATCAGGAGACCAACACAGGACAAGAACTCGAAATAAACAATATGCGAATACGATAAACATAGAGAAATAGCGATAGAGGGGAAAATCGAATCTAACCGTCGGAAATGTTAGTCTTAGAGATAGAACCAGAACGTGAAGATTCCTTATCATGCAATTGCTGCTTCCCCATCAAAACGGAGGTCGATGTTACCTTGCCTTTTCCATTGACAGGCTGAGACATCGAATGCGAAGGCCTGTTATCGTGAATCTCGTTTATTCGTTTCCGATCGACCACCTCCGACTTCGATCCAACCATACCTCTCTCCCTATACATGATCTAAAATCTCTCCGAAATTCCGAATCTCCCCGTCACCGGAGATCCACGCCGGTGAAAGCCAAAAACGAAAAGGCCGTACCTGGAGAGAGAGATGAGCTCTAGGGTTTTTAATTGGAGCTTCTCGTCTCGCGAATATCTATCTGACAACTAATCTCATGGTGTGGTACATGGACAGTTTTTTTTTTTTGTTCTTGCTCGAAGTTTTTTTTGTAGATAAGAAAAGAATAAAAGAACAGGGAAGGGCAAAACGGGAAAGGAATGAAACAAATTGGGTTCTCCGGTGATTCGTCAGCCAGAGGGAGAGAGAGAGAGAGAGAAAAAAAGAGAGCACGTGACGCTCACGTGATAAGATTAGAAGGCTTGGACCCAGTTTAAAACAGACCCGGCCCATGTTAGACTCGCTTTCTGCTTGGACCCAGTTTAAAATCTTTGAATCACAATATTTTTTCCTTTTTCAATGTTTGGGTTTTTGGTTAGTAAAATGTTACAAAAGAAATCCAAAATCTAAACCTTCATTTCAAATTTGATTTTGAACCCTAAGTATTACAGTTTATGACTCCACTAAAGAAGCATAAAGTTACTGAGGTGGTGGTGGTGGTGATGCAGGATTTTGTAGAAGGTGAACATGATTAGTGATGGCATCAGGACAAGATTGAGCTTGAAGAAGCTCTAGTCTCATGAAAGGGTGCACGAACTGAAGTATGTAATCTTCGTCTGCAAAACACATTGTTGGGAAATGTAAATTTAAAAGATCTTCTTCCATTGTTCTATGTAGACGTAACAAAAAATGAACTTACTTTCTTTAACAGTGCCGTATAGCCAGCAAAGAACTTCATCGGCAAATGCCAAGCACACTCCTCCCTAGTTCCCAAATTCATTAGTGTTTCTTATCATTCATGTCTGTAATGAGAACTGATAACACTTACCTGCCAATAGTTTTTCAATCTGGCTCTATGCGCAATATCTCTCGTTGTTAGTCTCTCTGTGCGTACTAGTCTTCCTCCATCATCTCTACATCAAGATGAAAAGGGATATGGTAATGTTATCTTGAACTGATTTGCTTAAATGGCGAAAGGTTTAGACTTTTTGAGTTTATCCTTAGAATGGTTGGCAAATTCATACCTAAATCCAACGACAATGTATGGAACTCCTGCTACGAATGATTGTATCTGCAGCATGTTAAAACCATTTAAGTCTAAACAAGAATGGAGAAACAAAGAAGATATATGTAACCCGTGTTAGATCATACTTACCCAGAATTTAAGCAATTTCTCTCTTTCAAATCTGTCAACGGTACGATCATCCAACTGGAGAGTAAACAGTAGGGACATTACTGGCCAATATGTATGTGTGTGAAATGAAAGAGAGAAGCTGAAATAACAAACGAGCTTATTAGGAAAACTATAGCAAGAGTCATACCTCACGAGTTGTTTTCAACTCTACGTAAAACCTTTTTCCCTTATCAGATACATCACAGCAGTCCATTTCAGCACCCATCATAACTCGGTGAGCTCCTAGTTTAGTCCTGACAACAGAACAAAATTCAACATTTGCATCCACATGATGTATTTCTTCTCCATAAGCTCTTCCTGGATCTTCCGTAGCAAGGCTTTCAAAACAATAACCCCAGTAACATCTGATGGAAACATAACATCAAGTTTATTAGTAGCAAAATATGCAGAGCAGTGTTACAAACTCTTTATGACCCATTTTTTTCAAAACATTAGCATTGTCTTCTACACAGACATTCTTTAGCACCATTTATAATAAAACTAGTAGAATCACTCCAATCCGCAAATACAATTAAAGCGAAGATTACCTGCGGCGATCTAAGTCACTCTGCGGCCTTTCAGGCAGTTTATGCACATCTAGATATATGGTTCCATTTCTCTTATGGACGCCCATTTCCCACGGTTCATGCCGATTGTAAGCAGCGCCCAATATCTGAAAGAATGAAACAATGTGCACAGAGTGATTCATTTGATATCATAGAGATCAAATAACTGTTGGGGATCTCACTTACCTTGTTTAGATTATTACGAAAAGTCTGTCCAAAAAAGCAAAAATAAAAGACACCATTAAGATAACCTCTTTCAAAGTAATAAATTGACAGTGAAATGGACATATATACATCCGCACTTCATACCACAAAATGAATGTTGTCCAGCGAAATGTTTTTTGCTCTAATACTGCCAAGAAGGTCACCAAAGCCCTCAGAGCCCAGATCTGCCTCAAAAGAACGATTAATCAGCTGAATATATCACAATTCTTCATTTTACACATGCTAATAGTTCACTAGTGCCACTAATGCATTACCTTTTTTCTCAATAAAAGTATCATAACCTTGATTTAAATCCGCTCCAATCTCTTCACCAATATGACGTTTGAAAAGCCTCTGGGAAACAAGAACAAAGTGGATACATATAAGCTGTGATAGTTGGTATGTTTAAAGGTCTGCATATACCCCATCAATTAAATAGTTCAATGGGATGACAAAAGAAGAAAAGAGAGAATCTAAAGGAACTATAACACCAAACGCCTCACCAATCCTTGGTCATCGTAGATTACTTCTCCACCTTCTACTCGACTGTAGCAAGTAAGCTCACATGGCTGTTAACATCAAGCAATTCGAAACGCGTTACCATAACCATAAAAATGTAGTAGTTAAAACAGCATTCCTTGATATATATTACCTCCTGAAAGTTGGTTTGTTTTCTAGCCAACGTTTCTTTGCTTTTCGAAAGCTTAAGCTCAGAAACAAAACGTTCATCACGCTGATAATTCTGGTATCTCCCGCCAAAACCACCACGATTACCACCACGTCCAGGGTAAGGTCCAGGCCGAGGAAGAAGCCCAGGTCCTCCTCTCCCATTTGACCAACGACCACGTCCCATTCCCCCTCTCCCACCATGGTTATCATTGCTCCATCCCGCAGGCAAAACTGTCATTATTTCATAACAGAAAATACTTAGCAGCCAGAGAAACCCAAAAGCCAATTCAGTCTCAAGCAAATTCGAACTAACCTGGAATTGAGTAAGTGCTAATTGCAGGTGTCTTAGTATACTCTTCATTATCAGACCCAAAAAGATCTTTCTCATCTTCTTCTTCTTCTTCCTCCTCTTCATAAGGATAAACTCCACTTTCTCCATTATCATTGCTTCTATAGCTCTCTACTTTATCATCTCCATGCTCCTCTTTCCCGCCGCTACTTCCACTTCCGCTATCGCTTGCGCTGCCAGAATCCGCACCACCTCCATCTCCCTCTCCATCTCCTCCCGCTGCAGAAGACGAAGACGAAGAAGACGAGGAGGAAGAAGACGAAGAAGCATTACCGGAAGAAGACGATTTCGAACGCGAAGATCGTGAGTCGTTGTCGGAGTCTTCGCCGAACAAATCATCCATAGGATTTTTCTTCGGCGGTGAATCCATGACCAAATTAGGTATCTCTATTTCTCCTTCCGTTGCAGAGAGTTTCCGATCGTATTCTACGCCACCAAACCCAAATAGCTCAGATCCGAGTGTTAAAAGTCCGACCCGACCGAGTTTGAGTTCAGTCGGTTTAAAAGTCAGGCCAGTTTAGCTTTATATAAATTAAAGGCCCATTTTAGGAGCAACTTTTTAAGTAATCCCTGAATTTTCAATAATATTCCAAAAACTCCCAAACTTTTGTTTTTAACTTCCGCACAAGTTGTTACCGTGAGGAGTTGAAGAGAGAAGAAAGAGAGAATTATTAAGAGAGACTATAACCGTATGTATAAGGTATAAATGTAATACAGGAGATACGTAAATAAAGTCATACACTCATACTATACCAACTAGTTTCCTGAAGGTTTTGACATGCTCAAGCCTCTGAGCTTGAGCCTCTGTTACAGCATCTGATGCTTTCAAGGTTCTGTATAGATTCTTATGAAGCTTAAGATACTCATTCTTATACATGGTTAGATCATTATACATATCATTCTCCTTCATATAACTGATAAGCTCCATTACTCTCTCAAAATACCCGCCTCTGAGAAAGTTCACCACAAGCTTCTCTAACAGATCTTGTGTTGTCTTTAAGTTTTTGCTTGCAATGTTCCTCTTGATATCTCCCCACACGATTGTGATCTCCCGGTACATGCCAAGAGATGAGTACATGTCGATCAAGATCCAAAAGCTTTGGACAGTTGGTGGGATTTTCATCTTGGGGATTTTCCGGTAGGTTATTAAGGCATCTCCTTGCATTTTAGCTTTGCAGAAGTAGTAGAGGGACGAGTTTAGCTCATAGAGCATACTTGGAGCTTTCATTTGTTTTCCTGCATTGATTTCCTGAACCAAGAGATCCCTGAGCTCTGTGTTTTCACTGTCTTTCTCTTCAGTTTCTGGTGAAACCACAATTTCATTTGATGGATCTGTAATTAGGCCGGCTTTCGTCATTTGTTTCAGAAGAACTTCTGCATTCCTCAACATCTTGCTCTTGTAATAACCTGACAAGACCATCCTATATGTGGCCAATTCCATGGGATAGCCAGCAGAATTCATGTCGTCAAGAATATCATGAGCAGCTTCTAACCAACCAATAGCAACACAAGCATCAATGACATCAGCACATAACCTGGATCCACCCAGCGAAAACAAAAGCTTTGATAGCTCAGGGAGATTATCATGTCTCTTGTACCCATATACTAACTTGGCAAGAGTCTTGTTTGTGATACCAAGCTTGGAATTGGAATAATTAACAAATGTTGCTTCAGTATCCACTCCGAGAGACGAATCTCTCTGCAAAAGCTTGGTTGAAATATGGATCTTTAACCCAGATCTGATATGGTGTGACCCAACAGGCAAAACCCGAGGCTTTTCAGAATCAAATCCAAGATTCTCAACTGAAACCAAGTCCTTACTCTTGCACATATCTAAGGCAAGCCGACCCGCAGAACCGATATCATCAAATTTGAACTCCAGGCTTAACAAATTATCAAAAAAATGCTGATAGTGACCAAGAAGTTGAGGGGGTACCTGACCAATATGCTCCTTGAACTTCCTCAACTCATCCCGCATACCATTCATTTCATAAATACAAGACATGATCACAATCGAGTACGCATCCGCAACGACATCAACTTTTGCCATTAGCTCGATAAGTTCTTGGCCTTTGAGAGAGAAACCAAATCTCACACAAGAACCAAGTACAAGATTAAACAAGACCGTATCAGGCTTCACAACATTCCCGGGGCTGCTATTTCTTTTCCCCACATTGAACTCCACAAAACGATCACAAACCTGAACCAAATAATTCGAAGCTAAGCAAGTCCCAATCTCTGTTTTCACCATATGCATCACAACAAGCCTCAATACATCTGAGGTTAGAACATATCCCTTCTCCAGCATTATTCGAAGGATACTACAAGCAGATTCAACCATCTGAGCTCTCGCTAGAGACAACGACAACTTTGTTAACACATCGCCACTTAACATACCTGGATTTTGCTTCAAAGCCAAACGAGTAAGATCACTAGCCTTACAAAGCCAACCAGCATCAGACGAGTAAGACAACACAGTAACAAATCTGTTCATGATTACACTCTCTGGAAATCCATAGAGGCGTTTGAAATCTTTAAACACGTCCCAAGCATCATCTACACGGTGATCTTTAAGAGCTGTTTCTAGCTTCTTCTTGAGAATTACTTGAGAAGAAACTTCCCAGTTTAATCTAGCAGGTTTAACACTAGTACAGAACAGAGACGGCTTTGAGGTGCGACTACACAAGACCCATGAAATTAGGGTTTCTACGTTACCGCTATCGAATCGACGAAATGATTCTAGAACTAAGTTCCGTTTCCTAAACATTAGTCTAGAATTTCGATTCCAAATCTAGAATTTAACAAAGAAAGTACAACAATGACTAGAACATGATAACAACATACGAATTCTCCAATCGAGAAAGAACCATAAATTGCTGGAAACTTCGAAATCGAGAGAGAAGAGAGGAACACTGTAACAAGAGAAGAGTGGCAAGACTGTAAATTTCATCGGGTCGGGTCCTAGGACATTCGTACTTTCGCTTTTGCGGTTAAGGACCCAACAAAATCTCAAATTCACATTTTTGCAGTATAAGATTCCATTGGAACAATTAGAACCCCGAGTAAACGTAACAAATCTTTACTTTTTTACTTGAAAAAAAACAATTACAACAAACGTATGATGTAATATGTACAAACTCATTAACATTTCCTAAC
>JGI26506J51651_1000145_pt1 | contig 10752 bp, 14 predicted proteins | sample AraCvinosormetaG_FD_51651 | JGI IMG/M metagenome (IMG submission 51651) | reverse complement strand
TTTTCTCCTTTATTGGCATTCTTGCTTTGTTTTGCCGTTAGAGGGGGGTTGTGTTACTTTGCGGGTTTCTCTAGTTTCTATTCTCAGAAAGCATTTCTTTGCTAGATTTCTGTGGTTGGGGGGAACTTTTTAGTTAGGTAAATTTTGCATGTTTTGGCCAAAGTTTAGTTCTTTGTGTTGTCAGTCACTGTCAAGGAGCTTGTAATTATTTTTTTGGATATTTGGTTTATCGAATTCTGGTTGACTCTTGTGGCATCATGTTTCTTTTGTTACTGTCCCAATTTCACTCTTCCTTTTTGTATGCAAGTATGTGACTTTAAGCTCCTTCAAGAAAGTTTCCTGATTTTGGTGTTTTTGCTCATAACTGGATGGTTTGTTTATGGGACATTGTTAAGTAGGAAGTTAAGCCCCTGTTTGGCGAGTGCCCTTTGTTGGGGTTTTAAAGACAAATTTTTGAATGTAACAGGTTGGATGTCTATATCCATGATTATCTGGTTAAAAGAGATTTGAAAGCTACAGCTCAGGCTTTCCAAGCTGAAGGAAAAGTGTCATCGGATCCAGTTGGTAAGAAATCACAATCTTCTTAAGCTTTTTGGCTACTATTCTTTATAAAGATTATTTGTTCTGCAGTTGCTCTGTTTCCTAATGAACTTCATTTTCTTATTGCATTGTTTTGTAGCTATTGACGCACCTGGTGGATTTCTGTTTGAGTGGTGGTCTGTCTTCTGGGATATATTTATTGCTAGGACCAATGAGAAGCATTCCGAGGTTGCTGCATCTTACATAGAGGTAGGTCTCTTTTCTTTTTTACCCTGACCACTAGGGATACTAGTGATTATATAACTGCGGAAAGCTGCGATAGTCTCTTTAGTTAGTGATATGGAGTTAGTTAACACCTTCATTGTGTACAGTTGAATGGTGTTCTCTTTTCCTTTCTGTTTTAAGAGAAGAATTTGGAGTTGAATATGTAAAATCAGAAATGTTTTGTCCAATTAGTATGTTATGGATGATTGACTAAGCTGGAGTATTTCTATTTTGTTTTGGTTAAGTTAATAAGATCAGAAATTTCGTGTGTTTCTTACAGACACAGATGATCAAAGCACGAGAACAGCAATTGCAGCAATCTCAACACCCACAAGTTTCACAGCAGCAGCAGCAACAACAACAACAGCAGATTCAAATGCAACAACTCTTGTTGCAACGTGCACAGCAACAGCAGCAGCAGCAACAACAACAACATCATCATCATCAGCAACAGCAACAGCAACAGCAGCAGCAACAGCAACAGCAGCAGCAGCAGCAACAACAACATCAAAACCAACCACCTTCTCAACAGCAGCAGCAGCAATCAACGCCTCAACACCAACAGCAGCCTACACCACAGCAGCAGCCTCAGAGAAGAGACGGGTCCCACCTTGCAAATGGATCAGCAAATGGACTCGTTGGTAATAACAGTGAACCAGTTATGAGGCAAAATCCTGGGTCTGGGAGTTCCTTAGCTAGTAAAGCATATGAGGAGCGTGTAAAAATGCCTACTCAGAGGGAGTCCTTAGATGAGGCTGCTATGAAGGTTAGTTTTGGCTAGGCGTGTGTTTAAATTTTATTTCTTCTTTTTGTCACACCTTAGTTTCATCAAATGGTATAATTCAAATTTTCATTGGCTACAGCGATTTGGGGACAATGTTGGACAACTGTTGGACCCAAGTCATGCATCAATATTGAAATCTGCTGCAGCCTCTGGACAGCCTGCAGGGTGCTGTTCTTATACTTCTATCTTCATTGTTTCCACTTATATCCTATGCTACCTCGCCTAGTATAAAATGATTTTGTCGCATCGAAAAATCATTCAATATCTCTCTCTTGTTCTAAATGCCATTTTCTGGTGAATCACAGGCAAGTGTTACACAGTACAAGTGGTGGTATGTCTCCACAGGTTCAAACTCGAAATCAGCAACTTCCTGGGTCTGCAGTGGTATGTTATATTGAATAAATTTTGTGTCTAGCCCCTTGTAGTTTTTTTACTGTTAGTTGGTAGTTAATACTCACTGGCTTATTTGGGTTTAGGATATTAAAAGTGAGATCAATCCCGTGCTCACTCCCAGAACTGCTGTTCCAGAAGGATCGTTGATTGGAATTCCTGGTAGGTTTGCTGTTCTGAGTGTATCATTTCAGTTGGTTAAGCGTGTCAAATGTAGTATAAGTACTTCAGCTCACAAGAATTTGCTTAGGATTAATGACTGGTTTCCTGTTTCAGGTTCAAATCAAGGCAGCAACAACCTTACACTTAAAGGGTGGCCACTCACTGTAAGCTTTATCCATGCATTTTACTATAGCTCGTCTCACTCTCTTATCTCAAAAGAAGTTTCTATTGACTGCTGCTTTCTTTCCTGATTCAGGGATTTGATCAGCTTCGTTCTGGTCTTCTTCAGCAGCAAAAACCATTTATGCAGTCTCAGTCTTTTCACCAACTCAACATGCTGACTCCTCAGCATCAGCAACAGCTCATGCTGGCTCAACAGAATCTAAATTCACAGTCCGTCAGTGAAGAGAACAGAAGACTGAAAATGCTATTGAACAACCGGAGCATGAGCCTAGGAAAGGATGGCCTTGGGAGTTCTGTAGGGGATGTGTTACCAAATGTCGGATCGTCATTACAACCTGGTGGCTCTCTTTTGCCTCGTGGAGACACCGATATGCTACTTAAGGTTGGCCTTGTCTTCTTTTTTTACAAATCTTAAGTGGCTGGCTTTCATGTCTTTCAAAATTTTGCAACTCTGAATAAACTCTTAAGGGTATTGTTTGGTAAATTTGGAAGAAGATATAATAATCTCTGCTCTTTTTCAATGGCTGTGACGTTTGCCCTAAATTTTTAATAATTGATTATGCTTTGTAGTTAAAGATGGCTCTGTTACAGCAGCAGCAGCAACTTCAACAGCAGGGTGGTGGGAATCCACCACAGCCACAGCCGCAGCCACAACCACTTAATCATCTTGCCCTTACAAATCCGCAACCACAGAGTTCAAATCACAGTATTCATCAACAAGAGAAATTGGGAGGTGGTGGTAGTATTACGATGGATGGTAGCATTTCAAATTCTTTTCGAGGAAACGAACAGGTCTGTTTATAAATTCCTGTTTCTTTTCCTAGTTCATGTTTCAATGATCTGTTGCATACGTTTTTAGTTTCTGGTGAGTCTGAGGTTGGTTCCTAAACTTGTTTTGCATTTTACTGAAGGTATTGAAGAATCAGAGTGGGAGGAAAAGAAAGCAACCGGTTTCGTCTTCTGGACCAGCTAATAGTTCAGGAACAGCTAACACTGCGGGACCATCACCAAGCTCAGCACCTTCTACACCTTCAACTCATACTCCTGGAGATGTGATCTCTATGCCTAATCTGCCGCACAGTGGTGGTTCCTCCAAATCAATGATGATGTTTGGCACTGAAGGAACTGTGACTCTTACATCTCCATCAAATCAGTTGGTGGGTTTCCTTAAACTGTTGATGGGAATGAATAATGGTTTCTGTAATCAATATGAATTAGTAGCGTTAATTATTGGCTATTTTGCAGGCTGATATGGATCGATTTGTGGAAGATGGGTCACTTGACGACAATGTTGAGTCTTTTTTATCCCAGGAGGATGGTGATCAACGGGACGCTGTTACACGGTGTATGGATGTTAGTAAAGGTGTGTGTTTTAGTCTCACTTAACATTATTCGACAATAACACGGTGAACTTTTCTTCAGTAATCCAACAGTATTTCTCAATCACTACAATGATGGCTCTGCACTAGGTTTTACGTTTACTGAAGTGAATTCAGTACGTGCGAGCACAACCAAAGTTACCTGTTGCCACTTCTCATCGGATGGAAAAATGCTTGCTAGTGCTGGACATGACAAAAAGGTAAGCCAGAAATCATCATTAGGTCTTCTAGCGTTCTGAAACTTAAAGAGCCTCTTGGTTCATTTTGCAGGCTGTACTATGGTACACAGACACTATGAAGCCAAAGACGACCCTAGAGGAGCACACAGCTATGATAACAGATATCCGTTTTAGTCCAAGCCAGCTTCGCCTTGCGACTTCTTCGTTTGACAAGACTGTCAGGGTTTGGGATGCTGATAATGTAATTGATCCATACACTATGTTGTTTTATCTCTGCATGAATATAATTTTTTCCGACTCTGTGTTTGCTTAAGAGTTTGTGAATCTACTTTGCAGAAAGGTTATTCCCTTCGTACTTTCATGGGACATTCTTCTATGGTTACATCACTTGACTTCCATCCCATCAAGGATGATCTTATATGTTCCTGTGACAATGATAACGAAATAAGGTACTGGAGTATCAACAATGGAAGTTGCACAAGAGTGTACAAGGTAGATTTTTTTTCTCTTGAAAGCCAATAGTTCAACATTATTTACGTGCTTAATTTAGCAATTAGATACATATAATTTCACTTTTGTCTTTCCACAGGGTGGTTCCACCCAGATAAGGTTCCAACCACGTGTTGGAAAGTATCTTGCGGCTTCATCAGCAAATCTTGTCAATGTACTAGATGTAGAAACACAAGCTATTCGACACTCTTTACAGGTTTAGTGTTCAAACTTTTCAAACACGATGTTTCTGATAGATACTTATTTTGTAATATGTACCAGCAAAAGAGAGCAACTAAAAAAATAGCAAAAGAGAGCAACTAAAAAAACGGTTGACTAATTCGTTTGTGTAGGGGCATGCTAATCCGATAAACTCGGTTTGCTGGGATCCCTCTGGTGACTTCCTGGCATCGGTTAGTGAAGATATGGTAAAAGTATGGACGCTGGGGACAGGTAGTGAAGGAGAATGTGTTCATGAGCTAAGCTGCAACGGGAACAAATTCCAGTCATGTGTTTTCCATCCGGCTTACCCCTCGCTGCTCGTAATTGGTTGCTACCAGGTAAAGTTGAAATCATTACAATATCTGTTTAAAAAAGTTTGTGAAGAAAGTAATGCAAAAATCCCAAATTTACTCCTAAACTTATGTGTGTATGCATGCAGTCTTTAGAACTATGGAACATGTCAGAGAACAAGACGATGACATTACCAGCTCACGAAGGGCTAATTACATCTTTGGCTGTTTCAACTGCAACTGGATTGGTTGCATCAGCTAGTCATGATAAGCTAGTGAAACTGTGGAAGTGAAAACTATGAGAGAGGAAAAGAGACGTTTGTTGTTTAGGTATTATTAGTAATCATGGTTTTTTTTTTAACTTGTAGTGTTCTCTCTCGGCCATTATCTCGATCTCAAGATAGTTTTCCAGATGTTGAACAAATGTTGTTGTATGATCTGACGAAATTGGGATCTTGAGAAATTGTGAACAATTCTTGTTGTAATCTTTACTAGTCCTTTTGGCTCAGCTTTAATTTACTGGCACTCTTCTTCACTTAGTTTGGGTTGGTTTGGTATTTTATGTTTGAACGTTTCAATAACTCTTTAGCTTTTCGAAACGCTTGAAAGTTGAAATGTGAGAGCCAATCCAATAATACAGTAAAACGCAAACGTGATAGTCGTAAACGCAAACGTGAAAGTTGTAAACGCAAACGTGATCCTAAACGCAATGTCGAAGTGAAAGTCGTGATGGCTCCGTCGTATCTGAAATCGTGGTAATTGGTGATGGAGAAAGACGATAACAGTGACAAGGTTAGCAATTTAGCAGGATCTTCATCGATTTCTTTTTGCTTAATTTTGATTCCTCAATCGAAGGATGAAATGTTCGATGATAACTTGATCTGTTAGAGCAAACTCTGATATACTCTGGAAACCACAGGTTTGTCTTTCAGTGAAGGAGAAATGTACGTCAGAGCAGCCTGAGGAAATGGTGACAAATCTGAAGGCATCTATAAGAGAATTGAGTGTGAAAGTGAAAGAACAGGTGCTTTGTTTCTTCTTTCCTCAGCAAATAAAGTCTCTTGCTTCTATCTTATGGTGTTTTTGATCAAACCGTGCAAAGGTTTTTACTTTTGTTGTCATTTGTAACTTAGAATCAGAGAAAATGTGATGCTAAGGATAAGTTGCAGCAGTTGCGAGAAAGAATAAGCAAGGAAGTTGTTGATGTTTCAGTCCAGGAGTTGATACCGCTTCTTAGATCACTCAAGGTAAATAAGTGTTGAGATGAGTAAATTGTGAGTGGCCCTATGTGATGTAACTTTAATAGTTGTAGGATTTTTCAGGAATTTGTGAAGGAGGAATCTGAAGTCAGGTCTCGTTGTAATGTTAAACGTTCTGCTTTAGAAGATGCAGTTCATGATTTGGAGGAGAGAGTTGGTAAGGGGCTTGATGGTGAGATTCAAGAGGAAGATTTAGATGGTTTGTTGGTTGTATCTTTAGATAATCTCACTTCAGCAAAGAAGGTATACTCTTTCTATGCTATAGACAGCCTCTATGCATCTTCAGCATCATGTAGTTGAGATTCAGGTTTTTTCGTTTGTGTTTCTAAAAAGTTTATTGTTGCATTTCCCTTCATTTTACTGTAGGAGCTTGGAGCAACGCTAAGAGAGATAGTCTCTCTGAAGCGACAGATTGACGATGTGCCATGCCAATCTGAACTCCTCCAGTATGCTCTTCTTCCCCCACTTTCTTACTTCTAAGATAATATGCCTTGGATTTGGCACTTTGTATTTGTGTACTTGTTCGCGTTGAAACTCTTTCATCTCAACAACTTTTTTGATTTAACCCCACCACTCCCACTGGTTTGATGAGCAAGTATCTTTGATTATGTTGTAAAATATATGAATCATCATGTCAGGAGTCAAGTTAATTTGCGTGTAGCTTTGTGAAATCCAGTTTTACTATGGCTAATTTCCCACTTGGTGTATTTATTTCACGCTAAATTCCAATATTTCATTCCGTGCAGATATGAAAGAAGATTCTCAGAGCTGAATGTCTGTATTCAGGTTCGAATAGTCAAATTAATATTTGCCTCGTTGCTTTGCAGGTTTGTTTCTTAGTTGAAAATGAACTTGCTAGCTTGACGAACATTTGTTTGATATCTGACTAAAAACAGGAGAAACTTCAACAAACTAGGAAGCTCTATGCAACATACAATGCTCTTTTAGAAATCAAAGATTTGATGCTTAAGGAGACATCATTATTGAATTCCATAGGTTCACAGGTAAAATACAGGCATTATTATTTTGTTGATTTTCTATAACTAGCATCATCTGCTTTGTACTGTTCTCCACGTTGTACCTTTAGTTGTCATGTACTTATATCGTTGAGAATAGCTTATGTTCATTACTAAGTTGATTTACGTCTCTGCTTTCCCCTTTTAGTATATCTCTTGGTGAGTCAAAGTTTCACCATAATTCCGTTGACTTGATTGTAGTTTCAAGACGTGATTGGTACTCCTGCTGGCCGTGTGAAGCTTATTGATTCAATGGAAGGAGTCATGAAAGGAATCCAACAGGTAATCTGAGTTATATTGAATCAGGTATTTGAGGCACAAAGCATGAACTAACCCATCTTACATATCTATAGCTGTATGATTTGTCATAACAAAATGTGTAAAGTGCAGAAGATTGGAAAAGTACAACTTGGGCTTCAAGAAGAGCAGAGGCTCCGTGATGCTTCAAAAGAAAAGTATATAGCTGCAGCTGCAGAGCAAAGAAAATGCTACACTGTACTAAGAGCATTCCAGGTTAGCACAAGATAGGAAATAAGTGTTTATACTGAAAATCCCGAGAGTCATCTACTTAGGTAGTGCTAAATTTCTCAATGGCAGGAGGAATGTACTAAGAATGAGAGGCTGAGGAGTCATATATCTGCCATGAACACCTCTGACTCGAAGAAGGGTTTGAATAAGGTGATATGAAGTGACTCTCCTTTCGAGTTACAGCTAACCAGAGTAGAGCCAGAGTTGATTTAGATATGATTCTCTTGTGATTTGATGTATCCATATGCTCAGCCTTACATGGAAATATACGAAAATCGATAGGCCTAGAAATAGTAGGTTTGGTTGACCAATTTGTTTATATATGAGCTATGAGAAACTATTATTCTCTAAATCATTGAGGAGATGAGTTTGAATACAAACCTAGAAAGGTACAGAGCATTGTACAAAGCTATTAAGTCAACAAATAACAACTTAGAAGTAGTTGACCAAAAAACAAAAAAATAACAACTTAGAAGAACAGCCACACTCATCGTCTCTCATATTCAAACTTTAATCATGTGGCTTCTTTTTCAGGATCTGATCTGTGAACCGGATCTCTGATATCTCGTCCCCTTGAGATGATGCTTACTTGATGCTCTCTACCTGCAAATCATACATGTACATGGTTTTATGGCTCCTCAAAACAGATTCAAGTTGATAAAACCCAGAACAGTTGATAACTCTTTACTGTTGTATCCTCATTTTATTATGTCACAATGCAAAATAAGACCTGATTACTCTACTCCACTCAGTATTTGTAAGAAGCTAACCAAAATTTCTGCTGAAATCTGGTTTTCTTTAAAAAGAAGTCACCTGGTTGTGTAAAGATCCGGTGACAGGCACTGGAGGTAGGTTGATGACTCGGCCTTGCACGAAATTCCGGGGGCATTTGTGGTGTTTCCTTAGAGCTGCCTCCTTCATACATTTGGCCTAGCTTGTATGGACCGTCACTTGTGTTGTTCTTCGACTTCGGTTTATGAGACAAACCCGTAGACCATGAGCCTCCGCTTGATCCTGCCAAGGCCATTATCACATCCGCCTGCAAAAAAATAACATTCATCAGATGAACTTCTCAATTCTCTACCTTTTTAGATATCAAAATGTAGTCAAATAACTTGAATATCAAGTGTATAAGTGTTAGGGAGAATCNCTTTGTTTGGGTGAACGTCATCAAAGACATGAGCTTGACCGCCATAGAAGATGGTCATTTGCTTAGTACTCGACGCCAAGTCTTTCCGATTTCCGGTACTGCAAATACAAAGTGTATTGAAATGACTCGAAGAGTATCGAAAGACCAGAGACACAAAACACTAGAAGCTAACTGACTTTGAAGGGGCAAAACTTTCGAGCTTGCTTGAGTTTGGCATTGTAAAAGAACTCAAGATACCGGGACCTTTCATCCCTGTTCGTGAACCTTCATCAGCAGCTGTCTGAGCAATAACTGATGGGCCTACGTTCTCATCTTTGAACCTGCTAGTAGACAGCTGATGAAGCAAATGACTGATCTGTCCTCCTCCGCGTGGAGGCTGGTTTGCCAAAGGATTCACATTCATGGAGAAGCTTCCAGGTCCGTTTCTAAGCAACTAGATTATGACAATGACATATTACAGAAACTGAGTTCTATGTAGCTGCGAACATGATGGTGAAGTTAATGTAGATTCTGTTTTTTTTTGTTACCTTGGACCAATGCAGAGTCTCTGGGTGCTCCTGAGTCGTGAAATGAGAATCCGAGTTACTTCTCTTGTTTCCTGAAAACCGATTGCTCATGATTGAGCCAGAAACATCACTTCTTGGTCCAAACAATTGTATCCCATCAAGATGATTCCCACCGCCGCTGTGTCTTTCGACTAAACAATGATAAAATATGGATAAGTAACTTAAAGATTGTTGTGGGAGGGAACTCAAGGAGAGAGAGAGAAAACGAGAGGCAATAAAGAAGGGCCAATTCATATAAAAAAGGATCACAACCTCAAATGGCTATGACCCACCAAACTCATCAGTCAAATTCACTCTCAGTGTCCCAACTAATCCACCAGAGGCATTACGGTTGGACACAGAGAGAGAGAGAGAGAGAGAGAGAGAGAGTCCTTAATTCACTACAAGAGGTCAAGCAACCACATGCTCACACACAATCCATGTTCATGTTTCTTAAATTGTCGAACTAAAAAAGCAATGAGGCAAGAAATGAAACAAGACAATGTACATTCACATTTTGTTCAACCTCATCAACCCAAAGATGTTCCATTTTCAACTTAAGAGATCTAATCATCTGACTAGAAAAAATGAAACTAACTCACACGATCTCTTACATTTTCAAATCATGTTGAATGAAAGCTCGATCATGGGAAAAGGAGAGAATCCAACTTTAAATCGAATCTATGTAACAAAATTTGAACTTTCTATAGATGGAAACCCTAAAAGTACAGAGGAATCAGCTCAAAAACTCATCAGTATAAGCACACTACTTCAACAAAAAAAACGAACATCAAGATAGAGAGACAGAGCAGAACCGAGATCGGAGGTAGAGGAGAGACCGCCGAGTCCACCGGCGGAGGAAGCAGAAGCCGTGGAAGGAGTCATCGCCGCTTTAGACGCCTTATTATCCGGTAGTAGGCTATGGTCAGCCATGGAAGTGGAAGCTAAAGTAGGATTCTTGGAGCCTAAAAAGTCATGGAACAAGAGCTTATCTTGTTCTGTCTGTCGGAGACGAGAATCAATATCAGTGGGTCGCTGGCCATTGTTGTGGTTCACCATCATGAAACCAGTGTGTCAGTGTGGCCACTTCGCCACCACATCCTCCGTTACAGTCTTTCTCTCTGTCTCTGGCAGAGTATTATTTCATGGACACACTCAACGAGAGAGAGAGAGAGAGAGATATTATCAGTTTTTTGTTTTTTTGTTTTTCTGGGTAAGTGTATAATAAAGCTTGTCTTTTTCTTCTTCAAGCTACTTTATTGGGTTTCTCTTACATGATTTTAATTCCCTTTAATATTATAATAATCACATATTTCAAATAATATATGATTAAAAGTTCAGCCCAAAAGAAAAAAGTACGATTGTAAAATCA
>JGI26506J51651_1000144_pt1 | contig 10758 bp, 8 predicted proteins | sample AraCvinosormetaG_FD_51651 | JGI IMG/M metagenome (IMG submission 51651) | reverse complement strand
ATATTTTCTAAAAATTGGCTCATTTATTGCAATTCTATTCAGTTCTAGAAAACAACTCGTAGACTCAACGACTAGTAATTTTAACAAAATTACGTTAATTTCGTATTTTTTCTTTTGTCATCAGATATTATTTAGGGTTCAAACGAGCCAATCTTTTAGGGAACTGCGTCATATTACGTTAATTTCGTTCAATAGCACAAAAAAGGTTTCGATACTGCGTCATATTACGTTAATTTCGTTCAATAGCACAAAAAAGGTTTCGATATCTAAATTATTATACAGTTCAAATCATAATAAATTCGGAATTCAGGGTTTAATAAATTTCGGTTTACATAGATGAATAATCGGTTCAGTTGAGAGTCGTGTTTTGTTTAAAAAAATGGGGAGAACAGAGACCGGCGACGAATCGTCGGCGAGAAAGATGCGACGTAAAGTACCCACGTCGATCGAATCTCTAGACGCCGATATACTGTGCATCATCTTCTCTTTTCTTGATTTGTTCGACCTCGTTCATTGTACCGTCGTCTGCAATTCCTGGTACTCCCTCCAATCCAAATCCCTAGCTTCTTTTTTCTCATGGTTGCGAATCCCGTGTTGACCTTATTCGAACTTTTTTCTTATTGAGGAATGCTGTTATCAAAAGGCTGAAGCTGCTACAAGCTTCTTGCCGGAAGATGCACCATCTCGGTTCCGACTCTCCCAGTAGCTCCACGTCACTTGATCGTCCAGCTGAGATAGATGTGGAGGATTTTGCGATGAAGCATCACAAGATGGCATTGTTAAGGGGTCGAATCGAAATTGAGCGATGGGAAGCTCATTCTCACCGGTGAGGCAATTTTTCCATTGGGATTGTTTTTCAATGTTCCAGAGATTTTGTTTACTCTTGCCATGTTTCTAATGTTCTCTATGTCAGGGTTTCTCAGTGTCGAATGAAGAAAGGTTTGCTTCTTACTGGTGTCGGTGATAAGGTTAGGATTTTTTTTAGTATACAATTCGATTAGGTATTGTATGTGTTATCTAAGTAGCACTGGCTAAGTTAATCTGACTACTTTGATCAGGTTATGCGCCTCTGGTCATTAAAAAGCTACAAATGCATGGAAGAATACTCCCTTCCTGATGCTTCTTCCTTGATTGACTTCGATTTTGATGAGAGTAAGGTAAACCTTCTCTAAAGGTCATGGATATTACTTAAACTGGGAATGAGCTAAAAATGGATTTAATGATCAATGATGATACAGAAACCTCAGTCAAGTCACTGACATGAATTTCTGAAACCACCAGTATAGCAGTATAATCTGTTTCCATGTCACAGTTTGCCTCACCTGTTGTAGCTGAATATTTCCTTTTGGCTAAATCTTGCTATTTTCTATAGAAATTGGAAGTTGTATCTCTAGCATGGGAGTATTTTGATTCTGTTGTTGTTGTTGTTGTTGAGATTGTTGGCTTGGTTGGTACCCGCATTAGCATATGGAGGAGAAATGGACAAAGAAGCATTTTTCCATCTCGTGCAGGCACCTTTCCTAAAGGCCTTTGTATGCGGTATGTCAGAAGATACTCTCCTGATATCAAGTTCCTGAGAACCTATCTGTTTCTATAGAAAGATCAACTGATATTCCATGTTACTGACAAAAGTCGGTGTGATACTTCAACATGGCTACCTAGCCCCTCTCCCCCTGTAAGGTTGTTGGCTTCTCTATCCACACTGATAAGTTGTATGTTTTCTTTTTCAACCAGTTACATTGACCCAGAAGCTGTAGTTGGATGCGAGGATGGAACAGCTCGTGTATTTGATATGTACAGTAAGACATGTTCACAGATCATTAGGTAAGCTATGTATATTATGTGTCTAATGTTTTATGGAACAACACAGTGAAACTGGAAAAGAACGGTTTTTCATTATCAAAATTGTTTACAATTTCTTTTGAGAAAGCTAAATCACAATTTTCCTATCAGATTGGTTAATAACTATGTATGTAATTGCAGGACTCAGGGTGGGCCAATAACATGCTTATCTCTAAGCGATAATCAACTATTTCTTAGTGGGTCGTCACTCGGGAGAGTAACAGTATCTGACCCTTTGATGGATCAACCAGTGGCCACTCTTAAATCCACGATAACAGCAGGAGGTAAACTCAAACTCAATGTCAGATTGCATCTCCAGTGACATTTCTTAAAGCAACCTCCATTCTCTACAGGTATACAGACAATCTGTTTTAACCAAGGCACTAAACTCGCCTTCATTGGAACAACTGGTGGATATGTTTCATGCTGGGACCTCAGGTATGTTAAAATAGTCGTCTAAGTTTTTTTTCAAAGATGCAAGTTTTAATTCACTATCTTAAGACGTTATAACCAACTATTATCTAATAGGAAAATGGATAGATTGTGGGAAAAACGAGTGAGTCCTAATGTCGTGTACTCAATACAACAGCTAAGGAATGACACATCGGTTATGGTAGCTGGTGGAATAGACGGTGTGCTGCGTATGATTGATCAGAAGAGTGGAAGGGTTTTATCTAGAGTTATAATGGACGATAAATTCTCCACAACATCAACAAGGAACAACCAAGTGGTGATAGAGAAAAGAAGAGGAAAAAGAGTTTCTCAAGACATGGAGATTGATAAAATCGAAAGGAAAGTTCGGCCTCAAATCAGTTGCATAGCAATGGGGATGAAGAAGATGGTAACGGCTCACAATGGTAAATGCATAAGTGTATGGAAGTTCAATCTCTCGTAAAGTAACAATAAACTTGTTTGTAAGTGACGAAATTGGTAACAATAGCATTATAAATGATTGAATTTAAAGACAAAACCGATTGGATTGTGTAAGAGCTACAAAAGTTGAAACACTGGAAACAAAAAAAGAAGGGTTTGTTGTCTATTTGGCGGATTTCTTGGATGGCTCAGGTTGAGATTCAGCTTTGATGATATTGAGTTGACCACCTTCTTTACAAGCTGCATTAGTTGCTTTCACTTCATTGCAATGGTTTATGAATTTCGTAAGCTCCTGCTCCACACAACACCAACCAATAACTCACAATTAAAGATCCAATCGATTCAGAATTTAGGGAGATTGAAGAATATAGAAATTACCCGATCAGTGTCCATCTCTTTCGTCATCTTTGTTGGTTTCACATTTCTCTTCCCTGGAACAAGAAGATGATAAAATCTGAGAAATCAAAATCGAAAGGGATTTGTGTGAAGTAAAAAAAAAGTGAATACCTTTGCGAGTTTGAATGGATTTGCCATGGCGATTAGGAGCAATAGTCTTCCTCTTCTGTTGGCCCTTGAACTGATTGCTCTTCTGCGTCATCTTTGGATCGTCGTTTCTAGCTAGGGTTTTCTCTTCTGTCGAAGGGTTTTTGTTGTAATAGAAGAAGAAGAAGAACAATCAAAAGCCTATATAATGGGCTCTTAAGGCCTTTATTTATATGGGCTGATTAATTATTGGGCCCAATTTGGAGTTTTCTAAATTCAACTCTGCTAAATTTTTGGGAGGCAGAAGATTTTGTTCCGAGGAAGACACGGATACGCAGAAAGCGGTAAAATCCTCCTTCTTCGTCGTCCTTGTAAAAACCCTTTCTCATTTTTGGAAGGTTCTTTCAAAATCCTTTCTTCGATTGCTTTCGGATTCTCGCTCGCTTCTTCGATTTTTGGTTTTGATTCATGGTGAATGTGTTTCCTCCGCTCAGGTTAAACGCTCTTCTTCTTCATGACAGTACTTTCAGTGACGTCATGACGCTGCATCTGTATCATCACTCCCGTTTTCTATGGAGGAATCTCTGTTTTCCTCGGAGTGTTGGAAACTTGTGTAATCGGAACTGTTCGCTCATCTCTCCTTCCCTTGCACGCTCTGCGAAGGTGATACTTGTACTTGTATCGTTCAATTCTGAGCTATTTAGATGTGGTTTTTACTCTTGTTATGTAGTCTACATCTGAATCATGGCTCTGATTAGTTTGATATACAGATTTTCTGAATCAATTGAATGTTTCTTTCGCGACATTTCTGTTTACTATAAACTCAAAATTGATCTCTGAAGGATACTTATTATTTCGTTCTAATGTTGATATAAACATTTGTGGTACACAGTACTATTGCAGTTCCGCAGCTGTTTCTGAATTCTCAAATGAAGCAGCTAGTGGCAGCATATTGACTTCTATAAGTGAAGATGTTACGCCACAGTCGATAAAATATCCTTTCAAGTCAGAAGAAAGAGTAGCTAGTACTGCTGCTTCTTCAAATGGCAGAGTGATGCTTATTGATGGGACATCGATTATATACAGGGCTTATTATAAGCTTTTAGGTAATTCTGCTACTCATGTGTACATCAAATGTTAATTTTTTTCCCTCCCGATCTCACACTTATTGACATTTGATTGGGCATGTGCAGCAAGGTTGAATCATGGTCATCTGGCTCATGCTGATGGAAATGCGGACTGGGTTTTAACAATATTTTCATCTCTTTCTCTTGTAAGTGATATCTTGAGTATTGTTCTCCAGATGTTCATTTTTACTGTACTTAAATCTGATGGTTGAGAAAAGCTTCTTGTAGCATTAACGATGGCTGACCAAGTAATCATGGTTGCGTATAATTATGTTTCCTTAAGGCTAAAGTTTATCTTTCTTGTTATAACTTTCGCATTCGACTTCTTACCTTGTTTCATTGTGTTCTCATTTTCAGCTGATTGATGTTTTGAAATTTCTCCCATCCCATGTGGCGGTAAATTCCATTATCCATTTAACATCGCATTTCTTTATATCTGTGATGATCGAATGAAGTTCTTGTAGTTTTCTTAATGTTGGATAGCCCCTACTGACTTAATTAACTGTGTCCATGCAGGTGGTGTTCGACCATGATGGTGAGTCCTAATGTAATAGTCTTCTATAATTGGTTAAATTCATGGACGTCTATCTACTTCATGTGGTGATGTAGGAAGAATTCAGGTTTTTGGGGACTTTTAGTGTCTATAGTTAACCACTTTGAGTGTGCCTCTCAGATGATTTAAACTAATTCATTGATATAAGCCCTTATTTCAAACTCTATAGTTATGGCCTCTATACTTCCTGATTTTAATTACTCAAGTATGTGTATGATTTCCCCTTATCAATTGATGCTAATTGCTCCTCTAGTCATCTATAAATTTGATTTTCATCATCCTCTTTCAGATGAATAGATAAATAATTGTCTTCAGCTTGTTGAATGTTGTTGCCCGAAAACTTAGATTATGTTGAGTGTTGATGTTTTCAACTTCATTTGTATCATAGTGAATGGATAAAAGTTTCAGATTTCAACTTCTGGCCACTACTGAGAACATTTATTCGATAGGCCTAAGAGTAAGCAGGTGGAGATCTAGATGGTGATATATTGACCAAAATTGATTACTTAATCTTGATGATCATTACTGTACTATTTATGGAATATTCCACTAAGTTATCTAGAAAAGCTTCTAGTAATGCATAATAGTGGTAATCTGACAAATATCATGTAGTAATCATGGTTATGTCATATGTGAGGCAAGAAGATTAAATGCTTTCTGGACCTATACGTCTCTAGTTACTCTTTTTTAACAAAATAGAGCCTTTTTCAGGAGTTCCTTATGGCACTACTTCTAATTCATCTACAGGTTATCGTTCTGCAAAAGGTAAGCTCCATGTCCTTAGTCAAACTAAAGTAATTTAATTGACAGTATAAGAAGTGGTCATTTTTGCATGAGAGTTTAGTTAGTATGCTGACTCGATGGTGATGTATGTAATATCATCGCCGATGATCTCCAATTGCTATACAAGCCTTCAGTATATTGCTTCTAAATATATAAACTTGCAGTTTGAACTGATTTTCTGCTATGTGCCTAGGAGAAATTATTCCAGAAATTATGGCTTACTTGCCAAGGATGATATTTGAAGTGAAATGCCAACTTTGTCTTCCTTTGGGTGTTTTGCTTGCCGCTTTTGGGCAGTCATAAACTTTGGTGTAGATAACAGAGGGTCGGTCATATGCGCTTCCATGGCGGTCTTTGGCTATTTGTAAAATAAACTTAGGTCATATCCAATGATGAACGTAGGTCCAGTATGCTTGATGTCTTTTGTTGTTTCCGTTCTGTACATACTGACATAGATATGCATATCCAATACTCTCTTCTTTCTACGTGATGGGTTCACTTGGCTGCTCAAATTGTAAATTTTAGGCTTTTTGGCACTCTAAACCTCGACATGATTCTCCCTTGTCTTTGCGCAGAGTGTGAAGGATAATTTTTATGCATCAGTATCAAACCTATCTTTGTTCATGTTTAAATTTTTACAGGCATGAACTTCCGTCATACTCTCTACCCAGCCTATAAAAGTAATCGTCCTCCCACACCTGATACCATAGTACAAGGACTTCAATATCTCAAAGCGTCCATCAAGGCAATGTCTATAAAAGTTATAGAGGTAAATCATGCACATGATTGCCATATTTCCTTTCATTGTGATGATTTCTCACTAATGGGCAGACATTCCATGAAGACAGGTGCCAGGTGTAGAAGCTGATGATGTTATTGGAACACTGGCTATGCGAAGCATTAGTGCCGGTTTCAAAGTACTCATTTTCAGCTATTCGAGAAGTGTTCACTACTTATTGAATGCTCAGGGTCTGTTCAATTTGTCCTTTTCCTAGAAGTGGACTGATCATTTGTTTGTTACCCCTTTACAGGTCCGAGTTGTCTCTCCAGACAAAGACTTCTTTCAGATTCTTTCTCCCTCGTTGCGTCTTCTTCGACTAACACCACGCGGATCAGAGTATGAAATTCATGTTAGATGGATAATTGCCTCATTGTAGAATTTTGCGTATTATGAAACCATAGTTGCTCTTTGTATCCTGTATGTTTTTTCCACTCAGTTGTGTCAAGGCTACTGCTTCTTGTGGCAGGATGGCTTCTTTTGGAATGGAAGATTTTGCTAAAAAGTTTGGAAATTTGGAACCAGCACAATTTGTTGATATCATCGCCCTTGCTGGAGACAAGTCTGATAATATTCCAGGTTAAGCCCACTTACTCTACCCCTCACGAAATTGTTAATTTCTGGGGATATTCCTTTCATAGCCGCATTTTGTGTATCACAGAAAAGTTGAGCAAAAGTGCACAATCTACATACAAACGTTTAGCCAAAGTGCACACAGGAAAGGGCTAAAGTGATCTAATGATGTTTGTGTGATGCAGGAGTTGATGGTATTGGGAATGTGCACGCAGTGGAACTGATATCTAGATTTGGTATTCACTGAGTCATGCTATATTCTTTGATTTCATTGATTTGCGCCCCATGTTTCCTATTACTCACTTTTATTGCATTATCAGGCACGTTGGAGAATCTGTTGCAGTCTGTGGATGAGATCAAAGAAGGAAAAATAAAGGAGGTGAGTGAACAAGTGTTGCAGAGGTTAGGCAAGCTAGTGCTTCTGTGATATGCAAGGCCTAATATTATAATCTTCCTTGTCTTTGCAACAGTCTCTAATAGCTAGTGCGGATCAAGCCATTCTTAGCAAGAAATTGGTAGGTTTTCCTGTTTTTCTTTCATACTTTCATTCATTTATTCAGTTGTTAAGTTCACAAGGTAGGGATGATGAATTGTGTTAATGGCAGGCACTGTTACGGTCTGATCTCCCAGATTACATAGTACCGTTCGACACGAAATATCTTACTTTTAAGAAACCAGAGGTTTGTATTTGTATGACGATATACATCTACTACAATAGACTAACTGAAAACAGAAAGATTAGTAACAGAGGATAATTTGTGAAATGTACAGGACAATGGTGAGAAATTGAGTAGCCTGTTAATCGCGATTGCGGATTACGCAGAAGGATTTTCAGCTGATCCAGTCATCAGAAGAGCTTTCAGGTTGTGGGAAAAACTGGAAGCAGTGCCATGATGATATTTTATGCATCTTTTTTCTTACTCGTTTCTTTGTATTGGGTACATAAAATAGAGTAAGTTCAAGCCAAGCTTAGAAAGTTCTCCCACAAAACATTAAAGCGATACTTTCACAATCCTTTTGTAAAGCATGCTTTATTGTAACTATGGAGAATGATGAAGTTGATGCTAATTTAGAATGCTCCTCCATGGGAGGTTCCATTACATAAAACACAAGGGAGATGATAACTTCAAGCTAGCCTCTTCTGAACACATCTAAAATGCTGTCTGAAACTCTGTTCACTTTGCTAAAACAAGAATCTCTTCTGTCTTTTAGTTGAATAGGTAAACTAACGTTAATATCATTTACTATTATTAGTATCCGCTAAATTGATTATAAAAAAAGGTCAAGTTAATGCCTCATGGAGACATATGATGATGATGATCAAAGTAAATTATAAACTAAGAAGAAAATATTCGTCTCTATTGAATTAATTATGTACATTAGTGACAATAAGAACTAAAAATATTCTAAACAAATTAATAATGAAAGAAAAGAGACAAGGTACTAAACTAGTACGTAAATTAGTAGACAAACTCCTTCATTGGATCTCAAACCAAATCGAAAACCAAGGACCAAGGTAGCATTATGCTTTTGATGATGGGGTCTGAAAGTGTGTTACCACTTACCACCTTGTGACAACTTTGGAACACTGAGTATTGGTGAAACCACTACTCAAAGCTTAAGCCCGTTCGCACAGTGACCCGGCTTTGAGCTTATGAAATAATGGACTCCGGGGTTTGGTGAGCCTGACGAGATCGAGGCCTGTCTTGTGCACGGCTACTGGAGAAGTGGGGTCGCAATATCTGAATTCAAGATGACCGCTGATTTCTAAGACATCGACGTTGTCTTCGATGTTGTATTCTAAAACAAGATTGTCTCCCACTTTAAACTGTTTCTCCACGCTCCAATAGATAAAATCACAAAAGCACAATCTGACCGACAGTATAACAATAAGCCATCTAGTTCACAATCAATGGGCTGGACTAGATGATTCATTAATTAAAAGAACGTCATATGACCATAACTTGGTGCATTTTCACCATTGTTTTGTTACTTTGCAATTAGTAATTCATCAAAGTAAAAACACTTGAAATAACAAAGATCTTTTCATTCACACTTTTTTCGAAACAAAAGAGAGGGAACAACACTTTTGCCATTCCCTCTCTCTCCCGTGGAAAGGAGCTGAATTACAAAAGAAAAGCCGATTTGGCTTTATCTTAATGATGATGCTCTCACTTTGCCTTTGGGGGCTCTCTATTTACATTCTTTTTTACATCCATTTTCCCATATCTCTACCTTCCCTAGAGACACACAAAAGCTTAAAAAACACAGCAATTTTCACACACACACACAGAAGTTCATCTTTATTTAGCCACTCTTCTTCGAGCGCCAACACAAGCTTCTTCCTAAACCTTCCTTATGATGATATCTGAAACCTGAACACAATAACAAGAAGATAAGCAAATTGAAACTAAACTCTCAAACTGTATTCATATTTACACATTGAGATTTCAGTGTTATACCTAATTTACTTTCACCGAATTCAATCCCTAAAGATCACAGCATCTGCAATCTCCATAAGCGGTTGCAATGACTCCGGCGTGAATTTTCTGGCGAAGAAATAGTCTAAACTCGAATTAGATCTCCGCAGAGAGTGAATCAGCTGCGGCGAGATCTCAGAGGCATCGTACGTGTGAGGATGACCACCAACACTACCGGTCCAATTAACACGTGTGAGTGTAAAGTGACTACATCCTTGAGGATCCTCAAGAGACAACAAAGTCGGAAAATAATGTTCTTCAGGGTAACAAGATTCAACATCAAGGCATGGTAATTTGAATTTCCTCCATAGCTTTCTCTCTTTGATCACCATTAGAGCATGACGTTTCGCTAATACGAAGAACTGAGATCCAACACGGAAGTCTTGGTACTGGATCTCAGGAAGCATCGCGTCGTCTCCTCTTGCGTTGTATCGTTTCGGAAGGAACGGTTCATCGGAGAGGATTTCGATGAAGCTTTGTTGATGATGATCGGAGAAGAGGTGGTTGTGGATGTAAGAGAAGGAATGGAGAGGGATACAGTGTTGTGAGATTAAAGCGAAATAGAGATTGTTAGGATCGTCGAGGATTGCGTTTGCTAGTAATCGTCGTTCGGCGGAGATTAACGTCGGAGAAGCTCGTGCGGTTCTTTTCGCCGGGATGAATTTAGCGTTGATTGATGATGAATCGAGAAGAGGAGAGACGGAGGAGGTTGGATCTGCGTGGATGTAAACGTTGTAGAGATCTTGGTGACCTTGGAAGAAGCTTTCCCAGAGAGGTAAGAAGGTTAGATCGGAGTTTGTTAGGAAGAGGAAAGCGATCTTTGGGGGTGGATTTGGAGAGAGGGAGATGAGACGACGGTTGTTGTTGGTGGAGGAAGAGACGACGGCGCGGTGGAAGAGAGAGAGGTCGTCTAGGTCATCGGCGGTGGAAATGAGGGTAGAGGAAGAGAGAAGGATGTGTGGTGAGAGGATGAAGAGGAAGAAGAGAAGAGAAAGAGAGAGGAAGAGAGATAAAGAATAAACGAGTGTAGAAGATGAGAACATCTCTCTGTATACAACAACACAGAATTTCTCTGAGGAAGAAGAAGAAGAAGAAGAAGATTGATTGAAATGAATGAGTTAGAAAAAATTCTGATGTGACAATAAAAAGGAAAAAGGGGAATAATGACGTCAGCAAAATGGGGACACGTGAAATTATTTTTAAAATTATTTGGGACAATCGACACAGTTGCTCTATCGCTATTTGTTTACGTGGGGCTGTTCTCTC
>JGI26506J51651_1000143_pt1 | contig 10761 bp, 16 predicted proteins | sample AraCvinosormetaG_FD_51651 | JGI IMG/M metagenome (IMG submission 51651) | reverse complement strand
ACGTAAGTCAATGAGATTACTTGCAGCCTACTCATCTGAAAGCAACTTGCAAATGTAATGTGCATACCACTCTTTGAAACCTTCAATATAAAGAACAACAATGGTTTATTAGATCATAAGCAAACAAGAATACATTTCAAGCTTTGAGGCAAATAAAATGAAGACCCTATTTGTCCTTTTTCTTCTCCTTCTCTTTGTTTTCGCGATCAACGCAAATCAAGAAGAAGAGAACCTACCACAATCTCATCATAATCTGCTTCACAAAGTCCAACAATGGAGAACATCTCTGAAAGAATCAAGTGCTGCAGAGCTCAAGCTATCTTCAGCAATCATTATGGCCGGAGTGTTATGCTTCCTCGCTGCGTTAATCTCAAGCGCAGGTGGAATCGGCGGTGGAGGTTTATTCATTCCCATCATGACTATAGTTGCAGGGCTAGACTTGAAAACCGCTTCAAGCTTCTCTGCTTTTATGGTAACCGGGGGATCAATTGCTAATGTAATCAGCAATCTCTTTGGTGGTAAAGCATTGCTTGATTACGACTTAGCCTTGCTTCTTGAGCCTTGTATGCTTTTAGGAGTAAGTATTGGTGTTATCTGCAACAGAGTTTTGCCTGAATGGCTCATCACTGTTCTTTTCGCGGTGTTCCTTGCTTGGTCTAGCTTGAAGACTTGTAGAAGTGGAGTCAAGTTTTGGAAACTTGAGTCTGAGGTTGCGAAAGGAAAAGGACATGAGAGGCCTGAGAAAGGAGAAGGCCAAATAGAGAAGGACAACCTTAAAGCACCTTTACTTGAAGCTCAAGAGAACAGAAAGAAATCAAAGATTCCATGGACGAAACTTGGTGTCTTGGTTATTGTTTGGGCGTCTTTCTTTGTTATCTATCTTCTCCGTGGAAACAAAGATGGCAAGGTAATGATATATAACTTCATAGATCGATATGCTATATCGATTTTGCCAGAGCGAAAATCGACTGATTCTCCATATGTTTGTGTGCAGGGAATCATAACGATAAAGCCTTGTGGTGTGGAGTATTGGATTCTGCTTTCACTTCAGATACCCCTTGCTTTGATTTTCACAAAGTTGGCTCTTGCTAGAACCGAAAGTCGCCAAGAACTAGCCCCAAACAATGAAGTAAAATGCAAAATCTAGCTATAATCTGATTGAACATGATACCAAAAAGAAAAAATCTGATTGAACATATTCATCAGATACTAAACATTTATATATCTTACATGAGCAGAAAAATCAAGAAGGTACAAGACTGGACAAGTCCACGCGGTTAAAGTTCCCGGCGATGTCCTTTTTAGCCGGTTTATTAGGAGGTATATTCGGTATTGGAGGTGGAATGCTTATAAGCCCTCTTCTTCTTCAATCTGGGATACCACCACAGGTATCTATTAAAGAAATAAACAAGCTTTCATCACATTTTCATCTGATTTCTTGCAAGTGTTTCATTCGAACATGTGATTGATGCAGATAACAGCAGCGACAACTTCATTCATGGTGTTCTTCTCAGCAACAATGTCTGCAGTCCAGTACCTGCTACTAGGAATGCAAAACACAGACACAGCTTATGTATTTTCCTTTATTTGCTTCCTTGCTTCACTTCTTGGACTTGTTTTGGTTCAGAAAGCTGTAGCTCAGTTTGGAAGAGCTTCCATTATAGTGTTTTCAGTTGGGACAGTGATGTCTCTGAGCACAGTTCTGATGACAAGTTTTGGAGCTCTTGATGTCTGGACCGATTACGTGGCAGGCAAGGATATGGGTTTCAAACTGCCATGTTAAGACATCATGCCTTTGGATCATCGACAATAGAGATCTAAAGAAAATCATCCGTTTCTTTTTATCATCTTCTTTTTCTTGTTTGGCAACCGAGGCTCTGAATTGACTTCTATGTAAGAGGGAGATTTAGAGCAATATGGCATTGTAATGTTTATATGTTTTGTAAAATTAATACTTTGGGAATGTAACTATAGTTAAGACCTTCACTGGAAACAACAGTTTATGTGTCGCAGTTAAGTAGCTGCTAATATAGTTGTAATGTTGTGTTGGTTCTAAGATTTTGTAAGCAAGGAAACAGGTTGCAAATGAACAAAACTGATAAAGGACAGTCGCTGTCTGAAACATTTTATCATACAACATGAGAATGTCACATTTATAAAATAGTTAAGTTGCTACATAATAACACTGGGAGTATAAAGATCCAGAATAAACGCTGTATTTTCGTAGCACTCCAATTATTTGACACTCCTTGAACATCCATGTTCCATGAAGTGCAGCGGAGGAACTTTTCTTTCTTCTCAGCTTCTTTAAAACAATAACAGATTCTCAAAATATGCAAAGAGACTTTGTATGAAGGATCAAACACAATACACAACCCATCACCAGGTCAAATTCTAAACCATTCAACCAAAAAATTCCTCGTTATCTGAAACGACACATTCCACAGTTTCAGATATTAATAACTGATTCTCCTTCTAAGAAATGTTCTTGGTCTGAATGTTTCCACATATCACAGGTAAACCAATGAATCTATCTTAAATATCATTGTTTAGTAGTTAATTTAATGTGATTACTTGCAGCCTACTCATCCTAAAGCATTTTACAATGAAATGTTCTTACCCCTCTTTGAAACCTTCCATATAAAGAACAACAATGGTTAATTAGAACACAAGCAAAAGTTTCAAGCTTTCAGGCAAAGAAAATGAAGACACTTTTTGTCCTTTTTATTCTCATTATCTGTGTTTTCGCGATCAATGCTAATCAACAAGAAGAGATCAATAAAGAGAGCACACAACAGACTCATCAAAAGCTGCTCTACAAAGTACAAAAATGGAGAACATCTTTGAAAGATTCAAGTGCTGCAGAACTCAAGTTATCTCCAGCACTCGTTGTGGCTGGAGTCTTATGCTTCATGGCTGCTTTGATATCGAGCGCAGGTGGTATTGGCGATGGATTTTTCTTCATTCCAATTATGAATTTAGTTGCAGGGATAGACTTGAAAGCAGCTTCAAGCTTCTCTGCTTTTATGGTAACTGGTGGATCTATTGCGAATCTAATCAACAATCACTTTGGTTGTAAAAAATTGATTGATTACGACTTAGCCTTGCTTCTTGAGCCTTGTATGCTTCTAGGAGTAAGTGTTGGTGTTATCTGCAACAAAGTTTTTCCTGAGTGGCTCATCACTGGTCTTTTCGTGGTGTTCCTCATGTGGTCTTCCATGGAGACTTGTGAAAATGGAAATACTTCTTGGAAAATTGAGTCTGATATTGCGCGAGAAAGAGGACATGAGAGACTCGAGACTGGCCGAGGTGAAACAGAGGAGGACAATAATATTATTCAAGCACCTTTACTTGAAGGTCAGGAAAACAGAAACAAAGCAAAGCTTCCTTGGAAGAAACTTGGTGTCTTAGCTATTTTTTGGGCGTCTTTCATTGTCATTTATCTTCTCCGTGGGAATAAAGATGGCAAGGTATAATAATATATAACTCCAAAGTTCGATAGAATTTTATACAAAGTCGACTGATTCTGTTTATGTTATGTGCAGGGAATCATATCGATAAAGCCTTGCAGTGTGGAGTATTGGATTCTACTGACACTTCAGATACCTCTTGCCTTAGTTTTCACAATGTTGGCTCTCTCTAGAACCGAAAGTCTCCAAGAACAATCCATAAGCAATAAAGAAGGTACAAGACTGGACCACCAGTTCAAGCGGTTAATGTTCCCAGTGATGTCATTTTTAGCTGGCTTATTAGGAGGTATATTCGGTATTGGAGGTGGAATGATTATAAGCCCTCTTCTTCTTCGAGCTGGGATACCACCACAGGTATTTAACAAAAAAGGAACAGCTTTAGTTACTGTTCTTTCTGATATTTCGCAAGTGTTTCAATGTTGAATATATGATTGATGCAGGTAACAGCAGCAACTACTTCATTCATGGTGTTCTTCTCTGCAACAATGTCTGGCGTTCAGTATTTACTACTAGGAATGCAGAACACAGAAGCAGCTTATGTGTTTTCTGTGATTTGCTTCTTTGCTTCAACTCTCGGACTTGTTTTTGCTCAGAAAGTTGTACCTCACTTTAGAAGAGCTTCCATTATAGTGTTCTTGGTCGGGACAATGATGTATCTGACGACAATCGTTATGGCTTCCTTTGGAATTCTTGTGTTCTATATAGATAATGATGCAGGAAAAGACATTGGTTTCCAACTGCCATGTTAAGACATCAAATCTTTGGATCTTAAACACCAAACAAGGTCATCGGTTTCTTCTTTTTCTTGTTTTTGCTTCACTATGATGCTCTGAATTGGCTTCTATGTAAGAGGCAGATTTGGAGCAAGATGGCATTGTGATGTTTATATGTTTTGTAAATGTAAGTAATTTGGGGAAGTAACTATATTTAAGACCTTGACTGGAAACTGTGTTGCAGTTGAGAAACTGCTAGTGTTTTATAAAGTTCTGTAAGGAAATGAACCAACTCTGATTTCTTTTAGAAGAACAATTGGATAATAAGACACTTCCTGTCTGAAAAAATACATTAAAACATTGAATAGCAGAGGATTATGTTTCTCATACAACATAGAGAAAGCCACATTGCTAAGACAGCAAGCTGCTCTACTATCATAAAGATCCGGAAAAAATGTTAGTAATGAGTTTAAGAGGTTACAAGATAAGAGATTGATGTGTCAAAACCCACAAGAGAAGAGTTGTGAATCAATAATTGGCAGATCTTCTGAACATTTTTAGCCATAGCTTAAGCGAGAGTCAAGGAGCTTCGTTGAAGTTTGTCGCCTAGGTATACCAATTTCACACGCATTTACTCTAGCAGCAAACCGGAGTGAGCAAAGAGACTCTCCAGCAGAAGTTGGGTCAGGCGAAATGTTTACGAACATCAAGGTCTTCGAATCTCCTCCTAGGCAAGGCTGCACAAGCATATGCCATTGTTACTAAATTTTGAAATGACATTATGAAAAATGATTTATGTAGCCACACAATTTAAACAACGAAAACAAACCTGGAGCAGATATGTTAGCTTTGAGTTTCTGAAAGGAACATGATCTTCTTTCTTAGCCAATGCAAATATTACATCACTCAAAGCTGATAAACTTTTGTTTATAGCCTGTTGTTGTGTAGAACAAAGATAAGTAAGGATATGCTGAAAGCAAAAGCTTGGAAAGATTATGTTTGAAACAACAAAAAACCTGTGTCTCTTTTAATCGATCTCCAGTTGCCCCACTCTTCGATAGCCTCTCGCTTCCAGCAAGATCTATTAGGTTGAGAACACCTTGTACCTGCTGTTCGGTGCTCTGAAAGAGGAGGAATGTGTTGATAAAAAGTGTTGATAAAAAAGGATTTCAAAAATAAGAACGAAAAGTCTACAAGGCAAGAAAAAACATTATTACCTCATTAACACCTGAAATCCTCATAGTAAACACGAAATGACTTCTAGATGATTGCTCATTCATTTGAGTCTTCCCTACTGACCTGCAAAAAGAGAATTCACTCTATGATTGGTCAATTGACAGAGAGTTATTTATTTGTTACGTTATGCATTCAAGAAAATCCAATTTCAAATACCATGTATTCGTACAAGAACAAGAATGTTACTATATTCTCATAATCCTCGGCTCTCAAAAGAGGCCAGATATCATCATAAAAGTTCCAAGACAATACCTGCTCTGAGCAGCCTGCTGCAAGAGTGAGGATATCTTTCCAACGCTGCACACATCAAATATGGTCAAGTCGCTGACATGGGTGTGTCCATTTACGTCATGAGTGATTGTATATTGCTTTCCTGAGGTGCCACTGTCTGCTCGCACCAAGTCCATAGAAGTTGTTCGATTTGTAGAGAGCAAATCTCTGATGGTCTCATTATATATCTCCAACATCGATACCTACATTTTAAAGATAAATTTGAAAATCCAACAAATAAAGTTAGAAAAAAGGTGATGCCAATGAAATCAATCAGCAATATTGGATGAAATGTACACCTGCATCTTGTACTTCCAGCCTTGTGCACCGAGTGATTGACTGGCTTGGAATATCTGTTCAAGTGATCGAGGGATCAGTCCTTTCTGATCTGGCGCCTCAGGCTGGCCCATCATGGTGTAGGTCTTTCCAGAACCGGTCTGACCGTAGGCAAAGATACAAACCTGTATCCAAAAAATATTTAAGATAGAGGCATCAACAATAGAACCTGGCTTCAAATTTGACACTTAAAAAAGGAGCCATATCTACACAAGCACTCTGTGCAACAAACACGAAATACTCCAACACTACTTCAAGCGAGTTACTCTAACTAGAAATTTTTAACATAGCAGGTATATCCAGAGTACGTAAGTTAATGAAGAGAATAGACCTTATAGCCATCCAATGCACTCTGTACAAGTTGAGATATTTCAAAGAATACTTCCTCCTGGGAAGCTTCGTGGTTGAAAACTTTGTCAAAGGTGAAAGGATGTTTGTTCCCTGTTGACATATAGAACAGCACGAGGCAGGAAAAAATGATTTAATGTCTTTGAGAATAGTCATTCATAGCAAAAAGTAATTCAAGTCAGGAAATAGTCATACCACTCTGAACCAAATCAACACCTCTTCCTTGGGCTTCTGTTGAAGTAGGATAGGCTATTACAGTTGCTTCATGTCGTCCTCCATCGTCTGGTAACAAGGGACGCACTCGGCAGAAGACACGTATATTTCCTTTTAATTCCTGAATTTACAGCTTCTCTTAGCTCAGATCAAGACAGCCACATATATAAGGGAAAAAAAAATAGTTTCTTACAAGAATAGTGTTATGAAGCTTCTTCCGCAATAACTCTCCCTCACACAGTTGATGCTCCATGTCTGCAAGCCGGTCTTGTAGTTCGCACAGTAGATGCTTCTGCTCCTCAAACTCTGTCCTAGTAAGAGATACTGATGCATCTGCCATCTGTATTCACAGTTATAAATATCTATCAAATTAGCTATTTGAAATCAAGAGCATCTGATGGTCATGTACATCATTAACTTCCGAGATAAAATTTATCCTCCTGGTACCTTTTGCCTTTCATTGGCGATTGCTAATTGCTGCTCTAACATATTTAAACGCTCCTTCTGCAACGAACATGTCTCCTGCAGGGTAAGACTAAATATGAGACAGGAATGCGAAAAATGCACAACTTTGAACTGACATCCAATACTAAAACAAAAAAAGTACTAACCTCCAACGATCCTGATTTTGCTGTCAAGATGTCTAGCTCTTGCGATGACTTTCCGACATTCTCCTGGTACTTCCTGATCTCCTCAGACAGCTTCTGTGACTGTACAACTTGGCGATCACGGTCATCCCGGACTTGTTGGAGCTCATTCCGAAGATTAGTAACTTCCGAAAGCAATGAATCCTTCTGTTTTATAGCGTCATCTTGCAACACCTTGATCACAAAAAAAGGAAGAGGAACAAGTTAAGAAGAAATGAGACCAATTAAAGTTAGCACGCGACTGTAAGGCCAGTGGTAGAGAAGAAAAACTTACTCTGCTTGAAGATAATTGATCCTGCAGCGACTTGCTGTGTCCCCTAAGTGTACTAAGATTCTCCAGGATGCTTGACTTCTCTTTTTCAGCACGTGTGAGTGCAGCTCGAACTGTTTCAAGATCAGTCTGGAGTTTGCTGTTATATTGTTGCAAACTTGTGTTGTACTCTTGCAGCCTTTTGTACATATCCTCAAGTGACGTCACCTATAAACACAAAACATTTTCCATATTAACTAACAGATCATGTGGAACTAACACGAGAAACAGAAATGAAACACCTAAGAAAACACCAGAAGACATATGTTATATACCTTCTGCTTGGCAGCCATTTTCTCTTCCTTAACTTTATCAAGTTCTTCTCCGAGAGAAGCCTGCACTTTTTCAGCTGCAACTCTAGCTTCTTTTTCTCTTCTATGACATTCAATGGCGTCCTAGTGTTCAATAAGTAAGAGGAAAGCAAAGTCAAGTAATGAATTTCATTAAAAGAAAACATTCACAATTAGAAAAACCAGGCACCAAAACCCTTGCCTGTGTACTAGACTCCTCCTTTGCAAGCTTTTCATGTAGTGACACTACATTCTCTTCCAACTTTGAGATAGTGGCCTGTAGCTCTTCCTCTTTTGTCCTAGCCTCCAACTCTATAAGAGTCAAAAAGTTAGGGACTACCACCAAATGAGTGAATAACTTGTTTCATGTAAAAAAATCGCAAGAAGAAAATAACCTTTGTGGTTGTATTTTTGTTCTGAAGATTCCAAAGAAACCTTCAAATTTTCCTTCTCTTGGACATGGGTTTCATCAGCTTGTTGGAACCATTTTACACAAACCTTCAGCCTCTTGATAATATCCGTCATTTGCTCAATCTTAGCCTGCAGGGACAGAGACAAAAAAAAACTCCTTCTGAGTGAAACCATAAATGAAAACATCTACAATGCTTAGAGCACAGAGCAAGTGTAACTCAATCAATATACCTTAGTATCAAACTTTCCAGCTTTTGCTCTCTCACTGAGCAACGCCAATATTTCATCTTTTGTAAAGTCAACTTTACCACATTCTTCAATGCTCCCTACATCGCTGTTCATCGTGACATCTTGTTTATTCACAGCCGAAAAAGCTTGTCTTCTCCCAGTACCTCCTTGCGTTTCCACTTTCCTTCGCTTGTCAAATGAAATGCCACCGAGACCCTCCTTTTTCTGAAATTGAATCAAAAGCCACAGATTTTTCATCAGTTTCATAACAAAACCAATATCCAGCTACAAGAAATGTAGAATCCCAGAACCCACGACCACTCTAAATTCTATTGATAACACCCATCAGAGTAAGAAATGCAAAGCCGATGAAGATAACACCTTAATAAATTCATCTGGTAAGCTCACAAACAAAACCCAAAATGCGAAATTAATAATTCGACCAGTCCTAGGGTTTTTCTCAAACCCATCCTCCAGAACACTCAAAAGTGACGACGAAATGTAGTGGAAAAGCATGAAAAAGGGAGCTTACGGCGTTTGGACTGCGAGGAGGACGATTCTGGTTGCGAGAAGCCATCTCCGAGACTCAAAATTGCTACAAATTTCTTCTCCTTTCGCTCGTCAAGTGCATAAAAATCCCAAAATGGTAGTCTTCTCCCTAAATTCGGGTTACCGACAATAAAATCTCCGATTGATTCTCAAGATCTTAGAGAATCAAATCGAAAACCTTCTCAATCGAAGTCGAGAAACTAGGATTCTTACTTTTTCCTAATTTGGGGATTTTTGTGTGTGTGTAAGTGTGTGACTGAAGCAGGAGCCTGTAGTTTCGAAATTCGAACGATTTTGAAATTAGATGTGGCGGACTTCTGGAATTATCATAACGTTATCAATCAATAAAGTATTTAAACATATGGGCTAACTTTGGGCCTACAATTCGGCCCAAATGTTTAAATAATCTTGCCACGTGGCTTTAAGGCGGACAAAAATGACACGTGGTTTTATATGAGTGGCTACAACCATATCCAAGTTATCTAAAGTACAGATAAGGCGCTCTGTGTCGGAGAATGAAACCAACCAATCATATAAGCATAACCAATAATCATCGGCTTCAATTTTCGTCTTGAGAAAGAAAAACAAAATGGCTTCGATGGGAGGATTACACGGTGCATCTCCGGCGGTTCTTGAAGGAAGCTTAAAGATCAATGGCTCCAGCCGTCTGAATGGCTCTGGAAGAGTGGCGGTGGCTCAAAGGTCTAGACTTGTCGTCAGAGCTCAGCAGAGTGAGGAGACTTCTCGCCGGTCCGTGATTGGGCTTGTTGCTGCTGGTTTAGCTGGTGGCTCGTTTGTTCAGGCTGTCCTCGCCGATGCTATTTCGATCAAAGTTGGCCCTCCTCCAGCTCCTTCCGGTGGCCTTCGTAAGTTAACTAACTAACTAATCTTCCAATAAGATATTCATTCTCATTGTTAATGAGATTAGGAATCTAAACATGATTTAAGTTATGTAGATGAATAGCCTTAAAATGTAGTCTTTAAATGTGGATGTTTTTGTATAAGAATATAAGAGACTCCATAATAATCAAGCATGTGTATGAATGTTTCATTCGGATTTGGGTTAGAGTTCATAATAAGCAAGCAAACATGTGTTCGAGTTAGTTCTTATATCGATTTTTCTGGTATAAACACACTTAACTCGATCTCTATATGACATACGACGGTAGATATATAACACTTACACATTGTTTTATGTTTTATGAGGTGACAACAATTTGTTTTGTTTGGTGAGCAGCTGGGACAGATAACTCAGACCAAGCAAGAGACTTTGCATTGGCATTGAAAGACAGGTTTTACTTACAGCCATTGCCACCAACAGAAGCTGCAGCTAGAGCCAAAGAATCTGCAAAGGATATCATAAATGTGAAGCCATTGATCGACAGGAAAGCTTGGCCATATGTTCAAAACGATCTTCGTTCCAAGGCTTCTTATCTTCGTTATGATCTTAACACAATCATTTCCTCCAAACCCAAGGATGAGAAGAAGTCACTCAAGGATCTCACCACCAAGCTCTTCGATACCATCGACAATGTAAGTTTCTCATCTAACTTCGATCACCATCTATCAAGATTTTGTAATGTTTCTTGTTTGTCTGATCGAAAGTTTGTTTATGATTGATTCTCCGGCAGCTGGATTATGCGGCGAAGAAGAAGAGTCCTTCGCAGGCTGAGAAGTACTATGCTGAGACAGTCTCTGCTTTGAACGAAGTTCTTGCCAAGCTTGGTTAAGCATTTTAAT
>JGI26506J51651_1000141_pt1 | contig 10798 bp, 6 predicted proteins | sample AraCvinosormetaG_FD_51651 | JGI IMG/M metagenome (IMG submission 51651) | reverse complement strand
ATTTATTACTACTAGCTAGAGAGCCTAGGCTTCGACCAATTTTTAGTTACGATATTACCCTCATCGTTATAGGCTTTATTAGGAAAGTAAACCGGTGTTGTTAAAAGGTTTTGAGGGTATTATGGTAAAACGTAGTACTGCGGCTGTATCTTTTTTTTCTTTCCTAATCGAAGACGACATTCGTCGGAAAAGAAGTTGTCTGAATAAGGAAACTCTCTCTCTCTCTAAACAGTCTCCGCATATTTTCTCTCTCTAAAGACTCTGTCTTTTTTACTACGGAGAGAGAGAGAGAGAGAGTGTGCGTGTGCTGGTTTCGAGCGTGGATATTAAGGGACAGAGCAAAATCTTCTTTGGTGGGAGAAATAAAGAAAGATTTTGCATTTTGAGCAAAACCAGTAGTGAAGTGACAACATTAACTCCTGACATTGTTAGGGTTTCATCTTCTTTTCTCTCTTTCTCAACCTCTCTTGCCGATTGAGAACTTGGATTAAGTTTGGAAATACTGAGAATTGGAAAGTTCCCAGCTCAATGCTGGATCGGCAACAGGAGGATCTTGGTATGTTCTTTATGGATTTTGCATGATTTTGAGTTCTGAGCTTTGGTTTTTTTTTTCCGGATTATATTAAAGTTGGGATTTTTATGGTTGGGTCTTTACTTAGAGTAGTGGAATCAGATCTGAGAAGCATCGTGTTCCGATGAATTAGATCCTCGATTTCTATGTCTGGCCATTTATATGGTTCATGACCTGTTTTTGTCTTCCTTTTCATTTCCCGAGATTCTTTGTTTCTCATCAAAGTTATATTCCGTGATTGTCCTACTTATTTCGTGAGAATGACTCTGGTTTCATTCATCTTTTGCTTTCAACATTGTTAGCAAGTTGGCTTTTTTTTTTGTAATCTCTGAGTAACAGTTTCTATTATTGTTTTCTCAGGTTTCTTGGCATTAATTTGAGTTTGTTCAGTTGAATTCTGTAAATCTCAGTGATACTTCTGCTGGTTGGTTAGCATTAGCAATCTGGTCTTGTGAGAATGAGGTCAGATACGGTTCTTGACTACGTGGTATTCGAATTATCGCCAAAGCATTCAAAGTGAGTATATGTTCCACTTCAAGATTTCATGATTTCTAGTTTGTTCTGTATAAACAAGTGTGTGTTTTTCCTTTGATAGATGCGAATTGTTTGTATCAAGCAATGAACAGACAGAGAAGCTAGCTTCAGGGTTGATTCAACCCTTTGTGAATCATTTAAAAGTTCTTGAAGCAAAAGCGTCGCCTGTTGCTCAATCCTCTATTAGATTGGAGGTGGAGAAAAGCAACACTTGGTTCACTAAAAGAACATTAGAGAGGTTTATAACAAAGAATCAATATCATTTTGGTTTCTTTTCACATAGCCTTTTTTCGATATAGTAATAGTTTCTTCCACCATTTGTCCTTTCAGATTTGTTCAATTTGTTAATAGTCCAGAAACTCTCGAAAAGGTCAATACATATTATTCCGAGATGTTGCAGTTGGAAGCAGCTCGAACATTATATTCGCAGGTTGTAACCACTATTTTGAAACTTGACTTCTAATTGTGATTCTTGACCGATCGATCTTTCCTAAAGTTTTGTTGTCATTTTTTTGGTTCTTAAAGCGGAGTGAAGACTCAAAGTTTGGTGCATCAGGTGTGTTTGATTTTACTGTTGTTACTTTGCTCGTACATTGATCTTTAACATCAATTTGAATCCTATTTCCTTCCGTTTCAGATGATGGAGCTGCAGCAGATGCCACAAAGTAAAGCTTCTCTGCGTTTATGTTTGTTCTGTGTTTAAAGAGTTTTATATTGATTACTTTTTCTTCTCTATATTCAGGAAGGAGCTCTTAAAGGCTATAGACTTAAGACTTGAAGCTATTAAAAAGGACTTGACAACGTCCATTTCTCATGCATCAGCTAGCGGTTTCGACCCTCATACTGTTTCCGAACTCAAACAATTTGCTGATAGATTTAGTGCACATCATTTGGAGTAAGCCTTTTATTGTTTTCTACTTTTCATTTGATGAAACCTATCTTTCATGCTTTGTTGTTTGATTGAATTGGAATGGTTCCATCAGTGAAGCATGCAGTAAATATATCTCACTATGGAAGCAAAGGCCAGACTTGATCGACATGAAGTACTCGAATCAGTTGGCTGGTGTTGACAATGTCAGCCTCCAAAAAGATAGCACGCGCCAGAAGCAAAATGCGGTAAACGAATCAGAACATCAAATTCAACAGTGTGCTACTACAAGTACCAAAAGGAATGAAGAGGAGAAAACTGATGACAGTTTGGATGTAACCTCTTCTACAGTTAAGACTACCCAACACACAAGACGACTCAGTGTGCAGGATAGGATTAACCTCTTTGAAAACAAACAGAAGGAAAACTCACCCTCTGGGGGAAGCAAACCTGTAGCTGTTACTAAATCCACAGAGCTGAGGAGACTCTCCTCAGATGTTTCTTCCTCTGAGAAACCTATCCTGAGAAGAAGCAGTATTGTGAGTGACATGAGCACTGATTTGGCATCAGAAAAGAAGTTGGAGAGTTTCCCGGGGGATCCGTCTTCGACTTCTTCGTCTCTTCCTCATACCATAGCTCAACCTAATTTCAATGAAAGCGTTAAAAAGGACGATGAAGTCAAATATGAGCTGAAGAGTGACTCCGAAAAAGTTGGTGATGAAGAAGCTTCTCGAGACAGAGTTGAGAGTTCCAAAACTGTCACTGAAACGAGGTTGGTTTCAGGAGTTGAAGCAACGTCTTATGTTCAGTCCAGATCAGTCATTGATCCGAATGTGTCTTCTGCTTCACAAAACCAGACTGAGAGACATGTCGATAGGCTACAGAATGTCATGAGTGATGCTAAATCCAGACAGAGAGAGGAGGGTTATGAACACAAAGCCAACAATGTATCACAATCATCAGCCATGTTTCCTTCTCGCCATACACGATCTCAGTCAGCTCATATAGAAGCTAGTTTTAAGGAGGATGTGGCTTCTCAACCGCAGTCTAGATACTCTTTTGGCAGGATCAAGAAGAAAGAAGTGGTTCCATCAGACGAACAACCGGTGTTACCTCAGAAACCACAATTTAATGTGAGGGATGGTCCTGACGATGGGGAGGGCAGGCAGGTTAGAGCTAACAGTAGTAGGTTTCCACCTGCATCGGTAGATCAAATACAGAGGACAAGACTGTCAAAGGAAAATCCGGGGGCTAATGATGAGTTGAAATTGAAGGCGAATGAGCTTGAAAAGCTTTTTGCTGAGCATCAACTCCGGGTTCCAGGGGATCAATCAAGTTCCTCCAGACGTGGTAAGTCGAGTGAAAACCAAGTTGCACACAAAGAGCCATCTCATTCTATAGCAGCTACAGAAAAAAGACTTTCTCTTGGTGGCGGTTCTGCTGATTTCTCAAAGCTTATGACTCCCTTAGTTGGTGACAAAGACAAAGGGGATGCATTGCGACGGAATTTATCGGACCTTAGTCTTACGGATGATTCTAAAGGAAAGTTTTATGAGAAGTATATGAAGAAAAGGGATGCCAAACTGAGAGAAGAATGGAGTTTGAAAAAAGGTGAGAAGGAAACAAAACTGAAGTCTATGCAAGAGGCTCTTGAGCAAAGTAGAACCGAGATGAAAGCTAAGCTCTCTGCTTCGTCTTCTGAGAGAAAAGATTTGCTTTCAAGTACTCGTCAGCGTGCAGAGAAATTCAGGTCTTTTAACTCTCGGTCAAGTATGAAAAAGTACCAGGTAACTTAGCATTAGATCCATTAGAAATGTTCCGATTGCTAAGACTTGTTATTGATGATACTGTCTTTTTGGCAGCATCCTATAAACTCATTTCAGAGCGAAGAAGATGAAGATATCTCTGAACAGAAACCTCGGGCAAAAGATAAAGCAGCCAGTGGACAACAATCTGTTGGCAGCATTTCTTCTCGGAGCTCCCAAGCTAGAAAGCTTCAACCCAACAGGAACATGTCTTCTTCTATTACTCCGCGGAGTGCAGCATCGGTTCCAAAACCATCAGGTAAAGTTTCAAACACCTCTTCTGGGAGGCGAAGATCAGACAAGTCGCTCGCACAATCTGTTCCAAATTTTTCTGAACTTATAAAGGAAAACACGAAACCATCTTCTTTAGCTGTCAAAACTACTATGCGATCACAGGTGAAAAGTAGTGGTCGCACCAAGAATATCAAGGAAGATACACTTCTCCAAAGACCTCGATCATTAAGGAAAAGCTCCTCTGGGAACATAGACTTTACGGAACTCTCCACTCTCTGCTCTGATGATATGATGGTCTCTCTAAGAGTGGACTCTGATATATCCGAGACTCTGAGAAATGAAGAATATGATGAACCTGAAGCTGAACCAGAAGAAGTCTTGGAGAATGCTGTTAGAGAAGAAGAGGAAGTGGAAGAATTGGAAACATTGGTGTTTGAGGATGGAAATCCAATGCTAAGCGAAGCTTATGAGAAAGTTGATCATTCAGGAGAAGAGAATTGTAGTTTCTTACCCGCTACTGTGCCTACGACATTGCTTGCCTCGTTAATGGACTCACCTGGAGAAAGTCCTCTTTCTTGGAATGCAAACCTGCAACACTCATTCAGCTATCCTCACGAGCACTCGTCAGATGTTGATGCTTCTGTGGATTCTCCCACGGGAAGCCCTGCTTCGTGGAGTTCTCGGATGAGAAAGAAATGGGGAACGGCTCAAAGTCCTGTTACCGTTGCTGCTGCTAATAATATGTCTCAGTATCAGTCAAAGAAGGATTTAAGTAAAGGGTTTAAACGGTTGCTAAAGTTTGGAAGAAAAAGCCGCGGAGCGGAAAGCTTGATGATGGATTGGGTATCTGTAACGACTTCTGAAGGAGATGATGAGGTTGAAGATAGGAGAGACTTTGCGGATAGATCATCAGAGGATTTAAGAAAGTCGAGAATGGGATCTCTACAAAATCATCTCTCTGAGGATGGATTCAATGAGAGTGAGTTCCCTGAACAAGGTAATACTAATAGTATTGCTTTCTTCCTCTCTAAGTTTAATGCTATCGCGAGTTCTTACATATTTAGTTGATATTGTCTTTCTTCTTCAAGCTTCTAACACCGAGCTGAAAGATGATCATCAAATGTCTGGAAGCAACTTTAAAGGTCAAAAACTTGTTTTTTTTTTCTTTTCATGCATATTACTCATGCAGAATGCAAGATTCTCCATCATTCTTCCTTGAAATGAATCGTATTATTTCTTCTTTTACAGCGCAAAAGTCATTCTTCTCGCTCTCCACATTCCGCGGCAAAGGAAATGATTCGAAACCAAGATAGAGAGCAAACAAAGAAAGAAGAAACTTGGATGTGGATCAAGTTGCGTGAGTAAAGAGAGAAAAGAGACAGATTCTATCGCAGACTCAGGCAGACTTCAAAGACGGTATTTTTTCCCGATGAACTGGCTGGTAACTTCTTCGATGGTGTGTGTACATTTTGTTTAGTGAACAAGAATTGATTAATCCGATTTTCTGTAACTACATTGTGATTTTGGCAATTTTGAAAAATCCTATTTGTTTTTGGCCTTCCTTTACAAATATATTGATGCACATTCACAAATATTCAAGAGCATCTGGCTGGGCAACGAAATCTCTCTTTATTTCCCCCACAAATCATATAGCTGAAATTGTAGTGTGCATATCAAATTTTAGTTCCCATGTTTACATGGTAGCAGTGGCAAATCACAACAATTGAACAAAACAGATATATTAATTATTAAGCTTAAAATAAATCTCCAAATAGCCTTGAAGCAGACAGTGGTTATATCAACAACCTAATGATAGTGGCACTTAATTTCACTAGCAGAGCACAACAGATTCTTTACTTTTTCTCTACAGGCTTTGGTCATGAATCTAAATTTAATTTCAAAAGCTTAATGTACAAGCAAAACTGAAGACGGTAAACTAAAAACTCTTTCTATGCTTGTCCCTAATGTAGATAACAACTCATGTTGTGAAGCAAAGGGTTCCTGAAGATAAATAATGTCTACCCAAAATCATAGTTTTCCTGATCAAGAATTATTACCAGCAGAGTTGTTTTTGGGACCTTGAAGCTCCATTGGAGAATTAGTGATGCTACCAACAGAACCCATTGTCTGAGAGCTAAGCTGTGGACTCGCTGGACAACCCTCGAGGTTGCTTGTGCTCATGGGATGCATTGCACCCGAGCTTATCTGAGGACTCATAGGAGTTCTTTGGTTCACTTGCTGGGGACTCATTGGAGTTCTCTGACTCATTTGCTGGGGACTGGACTGTTGTAGCTGCTGTTGGGTATTTCCAGCTGATGGTGACCCTACTTGGGGTGGTGATAGTACAGACTGAAGAGGGGATGCTGTTGCCTGCTGCTGCTGCTGTGCTTGTTGAGGCTGTTCATGTTGTTGTAGCTGCTGCTGCTGCTGCGGAGACTGAGCTAGCTGCTGAGATGGCTGAGACATAGGCTGCTGTAACTGTTGCTGATGCTGCAACTGTTGTTGTTGGGGTTGCTGCTGGAGTTGCTGCTGCTGTTGTTGTTGATTCATGTAAAGATTCATCATTCCAGGCATCAGCTTGGGTGGGCCCATGTTACCCATAGCAGCAGCTCGCTGCAGGTTAGCTCTGTTCTGATCCAACATGGAAAGACCAGCTGAGCTGGGGTGCATCTGCCTAGTACCTGACACGCCACTTATCCCGGTTTGAGGAGCACCCATTACACCTCCTCGGTTTGCCATGCCCATCCTAATCTGTGTAAACAGAGCGTTTTGTTGTGGTGTTAATGCACCAGATCGGAGTTGCTGGCTTATAGCATTCAAATTTGATGCTGGATTCAGATTCATTGGGTTCTGGCCCATATTACCGATGCCAGGAACAGACATTGACGATGAGATTCCGGTTCCCCCCATACCTCTTCCTGCCATATTCAATTGGTTGCCTAAAGCTCCAAGCCCAGCAATACTATTTCCCATGCTTCCCATACCCATACCCATGCCCATACCCATACCCATGCCTACACCTGATCCTAGCCCCATCATTATCTTCTTCTGCACTGCCGCCTGCTGCTGCTGCTGTAACATCTGCAGTTGGAGAGGCGAATACTTGTTGGCCATCTGACCACCCGGCTGCATACCAGAGCTCTGGCTCATCGAGTTGATGGCTGATAGTGGATTTGTAGGCAGTATCATGGAAGGTCTCTGCATTTGTGGATGCTGTTGCTGTGTAAACATTGACTGTTGATTTTTCTGCTGTGAATGTGATGACAGTAGCGCTGACTGTTGTGGGTCAAGCTGTTGTGGTTGCATAGGCATGGAGACACCAGACAGCAGTCCTTGAGACATTTGCAAGGCTTGAGAATTTGTTGGAGGAACCATCCTTGCATTTGCAAGAATATTCTGGGTTGAGTTATTCGGCGTATTTCCAGTATTCCCATGTTTTGATGCCTCAACAGACGCTTGCCCTGCAACTGCATCTCCATACTGTTGCATATCGTTTGCAGAATAACCTCTTGGATAACCACCCGCAGAATTTGGATGGCTGCTGATTGGGCCAGTATCCCCACGGTTTGGCTTTGCCATAATATGTTCTTCAATCATGTATCCTTCACGGGCCATCTGCATAAGCATATAAATCAATCTTTAAGTAGCTTTACCATAGAACCAGGAACATGAAATAATTGATTCAGAACTCGAGAAATACCAGTGATTTAAATTGAGTAGCAAGTAGATCGGCGATGTGCTGTGACAAAGTGAGGAATAAGCAAGTCAGCATAGCTTCCAGAAAATAAGTGGCGTACATAAGAGAAAAATTAATAATCCATTGTCCATTCCCTTTTGATCGCATTGGACAAGAAGGATAAACGAGCATAAGCAACTAACAAGAGAGAAGTATCCATAGACCAACCAACCATATTCATAATTACACAAAACATTCACAACAGAGACATAAACCCCAAGAACATGACCCGACAACCTATAAACATCACTAAATGTAAAATCAACATTACATTGAATGGTAGTGCATGCAAGTTGAAGATATATTGCTGATCAAAAAAGAATGCAGGGGAGTATGATAACTATCAAATTTCCTGTGAACTTACTGTATTGGGCAACGCTAAGAGAAAATCTTCAGCCTGAAAAACATCCCCTTCATCTACGTCCCCTTGATACCATGCTACTGTCCCATCGACGGCCTTCTCTGACATCACCAGTCTTGTTCGGTTTCTAGGGATGAAGGAAGGGACCGAACCTGAAAAGATACTGGAGTCTGGTCAATCACATAAAGAAATATACCAATAGCCAGATATCTAGTTAAAAGAAAAACAGACCTTGCATTACACGTTCCATCTGACCAAAGTGAATGACTCTGGTCTTGTATGTATTCATACTGCCACCAAATATAGATTTTGATAATGCTTCGTCCTCGTCTTTGAAGACCTCTTCGTTAGACAGGTTTGATAAACAAACAGTAAGGGGCTGTTTAGCATACACGCGAGGTCTTCGAGAGTACTCATCCACCTTATGCTTTTTGCAGTTTAGTTGGTACCTAAAAATGGAACAAGAAACTGGATCAACCAAAAAATAAAATCTATGAAATATAGAACTTGTTCATGCACCAACAAACATTATTTATTTATATAAATGCAATGATATAAGGAGAATAAGACAATGCCAGCAATGCTCTAGCGTAAAGCCAGAATCAAAACAGGAGAAGTATCACATAAGTGAAAGTAAAGATCATAAAAAAGAATTTGAAGGGAATAAAATCAACAAACCAGGTTTCATAACATTCATACCTAGCAGCAACTCGTTCAATCTTTGAAAATCTGTCCAAGATTGCGTGATCGCCCAAAGTTTGGGGTCCCACTGAAGGGCTCCTTGCATTAACTGGGACACTAATAGTATTGACACTAACAGGAGAACCAACAGTGCTAATAACTTGCGTCTTAGGAAGAGAATTTGTTCTCCGTTTTGCAGCCATTTGGGCTTGGTGTTGCCTTTGCTGCATAGCTTCATTAGCACTAGAACCCACTGACTGAGTAGCACCAATAGCAGGAATAGAAGTAACAGCCTTGTCCTTCTGAGCTGCTGCAACTGCTCCATAGTGGGTCCCCATTGAACCACCAGAAAACTCACCAGACTTCGATGAAAGTGGGGACTGCGGTGGACCACCTGCCGACAAACGAGGACTTTGAGCCGATATCCTACGACTAAATTGTTCTTCTTTTTTCGGCTCTTTTTCAATCTGCTGGCCAGGATTAACATTCCAGGATGTTTGAGGGAAATTTGATCTAATGAATGCATTATGGGGCATCCTTGACTGAATACGTGGATCTAAATCATTTGCATCACTTCCCACCCCCGGAATATTGTTTCTGGTGCCGCCATCAATTTTACCAGTCTCAAATGGCTCCTCTTTTGAAGTGTATTTCATTCCCCCCTGTTGTGAAGCTGGAAATTGCATGGGACCACCTTCCTGATTCATAACCCCTTCCATTTGGTGTGGTGAAAACCTCTGAATACTTGTATTTGGATACTGAATACTTCTGCCTAGCATGTCTTGGTGTTGTAGAAGCGTATTTTTCCAATTTGTATCGGATCCATGAAGGCCATCCATACGTTGCCCTAACTGTTGCTGCGGAACCCCATCAGGACCCATATGTGAAACCCTTGTTCGCTTATTCAAGCCAGGCATAGAAGACATTTGTCCTTCTTGACTTTCTCTCTTTCTATGAAAAGATGTACCAGGGTTCATACTATCAGAGCCATAAGGCAGCATCGCATCTAGTCCACCAGGCGAAGCGCCAGAGACACTGACAGAATTTGATCCTTGATCCTGCGTGTTTCTTGTACTTCCAATTCCCATGTACCTTTGTTGCTGAGGTGGTACCAAGGCCAGAGAGGAATTTGGTGCATCTTGCAACGGCTGACTTCTTAATCCCGCCAGCATATTAGTACCAAGGTTTTGAATAGCCTGGTTGTTATTGGTTTGCTGCATTATCAAATGCCCTGGCAAATTTCCTCGCTCTGAACTTTCAGGAAGCCGATCAATGCACACCTTTTTCCCCTGAATCTTATTCTGAGACATGACTGTCACTTCTGCCATTTGCCTTAATCTCTTTCTCCGCAAAGTAGAAAGCGACAAATCGAGCTATCGAGTAGAGAAAAAAAAACATTTTAGACACTATAATAAACAACTGAGAACAGAAAGCACAAGGAGTCTTTTTAATGAGATATTACCTTAGCAGTCAAAGGATTTTTACTCAGCCTATCAAGTCTGGGTAAAGGATCCAGACAGAGTTCAGGTTGTAAGGCTTTTAATATCCTGGACTCCACTTCCTGCAGTTGATGTAAGGATCAGTACAGAAGATAATAGTTTCAGTGCTCAGATATACGACCTATAAGCCACGAGCTACCATGATTACCATGAGATCACCGTACGTCCATGAGTTGTCTGACATTGATGGAATATCTTTTACCACATTCTCGAGTGACATCTTAAGGCGCAATTTATTTATCACAGGAGAGACTTGAGATGAGGTATGTTTCCGATAGTCATGCACCTACAATAGTATGTGCCAAAAATTAAAGAAAACATGATGATGTAAGATGGTACACAGCAGTCAATTAAAAATTAGTATAACTAGTTTTTTTATGTTTACTTCTGGTCCCAGTTACTCCATTATGTTTCAGAAACAATCAAATACATGTACAATTGAGTTTGGAAGATAAACTTCCATGTACTTATAATTACGACATTTTTTTAATCTTGATTAAGTGTAGATA
>JGI26506J51651_1000139_pt1 | contig 10810 bp, 5 predicted proteins | sample AraCvinosormetaG_FD_51651 | JGI IMG/M metagenome (IMG submission 51651) | reverse complement strand
ATCTTGAGGCATCTGGAATGGTGTAACTATTTAACAAGCTCAAAGCTTACCAGAGGTTCCACTTCAACGATCTCTGACGTCGAGCTTGTTGAAATGTCTTGTTGGGATTCTTTCTCAAGTAAGAATTTCTCAAGAGTTGCTTCTTTCTGTCTGAGCTCAGCCACTCTACTCCTCTCGCCTTCAAGCAAAACGTCCTTGCTTTGTCCAACCAACCGTAATTCGTCTATTTCAGATAGCATAGACGCTATCCTTTTCTCAAATGTCTCCATGTAGTGGTTTATATGACTATCAGCATCAGTGGACAGCGAATCTTCTATACCAAGTAGTGAAGCTATCGTGTCGAACCAAGACAGTACAGTTTGGATCTCTTCTGAATCTCTCTTAGTGCCCATCTGAGAAGCAGCAAGAGCCTCATTGGTGCACCTAGTGACTTCTTGTCTTAAGAAAGAAACCTCTGTATCCCGATCTTGCACTTGCTGTTGAAGTTTCTCGATTTCAGCAAGAAGATTTTCAGAGAGGTGATGGAGCTCATCGAATTTATCCACAGTAATTGATAGCTTTTTGGAAATCTTCCCACGAGAAGCTTCAGCTTTCTGCAAGTCTAGGTTCTTCTGTTGCACTTCCTGTTCTAATTCTGTAACTCTGAGTTTCAGATCCTCCATCTGAGACTCTTCCTCGTCAAGCGCTTGCATTAAGGCCTCAATTTCTGCAGGAAGCAATTAGGTATCAGCTATATATGTGGCGGTGCAAAAACAAAAGGGTAAAAGAGAAAAACTGACCTAGGTCTTTCGCAGCTAGTAGATCACTAAGAGATGTGACCTTCTCCTGTAATTCTGAGTGTGACGCCTGCCCTGCTAGCAGCTCTTTTACTCTCTCCTTCATAGAATCCCGTTCCCGAACCAAAATACCCAGCTGGTCTTGCATATCACGCATCCGGGCACTTGCAGATTGAAGATCTTCCGCAAAGATTTTTGCACCAGCCTGGGCTTCCTTAACTTGACCCACAAGTTCATTGCACGTCCTATTCTTTTGGATGTCCTTTTCGTGTAACTCCCTTTGCAAATTGGCGATGATTACCTTCATCTCCTTTTCATTTCTCTCCAGAGTCTCAGCGTTCGCTACAACAAGCTCCTTAACAGCTGACGATAGCCTATTTACCATGGACCTGACAGATTCCATAGACGAAAAGTCCTCATCTACTTGGTGGAGACTCATATTAAAATCGTCATTTCCAACAAGTTCAGCTTTACGCCTTTCAATTTCCACCAACACGCTAGAACATGCTCCATGAAGCAAGGCAATTCTTTCACCAAGAGCGGCAACTTCAGAGTCCGTTCCTGTTCCAATTGACTTGAAAAAGGTGTCGATACTGTTGGATACAATATTGATCTGGTCGTGCCATGTGGCCAAGTGCTTGCTTACTTTCTCTTCGAGATGGCTAACACCAACCACAAATTGATCAAGGTTTTGGGAGAGAGAACCACAAATTTCGGCTATGTTTCCACCACTTGATGTCTCATGCAAGTTAATGTTAGACCAAGCAGCACTCAAGCGTGCAAAGATTTCCTACGCAGAAATAGGAAAAACAATATTCAGAAAATAGTCAGAGGCAGAAAAACCTTGAAAGTATATATACCATAATAAGCTGTTAAAATTATTTAAATACCTTGTCTACCAGATTCTCTGTACTGAGTTGAGGCAAGCCAGACAAATCAGTTCCAGTTTTCTTCGCACATAATTCCATATTTGCCTTCAGATGATGCAGAAACTCCATATCCATGATGAAAATATCAGCTAGGCAACTGTTGGTACCTGCGAGTATTTTCCTTAGAGAGTTCACACTGGTTCCACATGATAGCAGTTGAGCATATAGCTTATTCTTTTCTTCGTTGCTGACTGCTGATAAATTTTCAAAACGAGATATGGCTTCAACCTTTGCAGCCTCCGCTGCATCCTTCTCTCTGGAAAGTTGCTGGATTTCATATGTAAATTTTGATAGATCCTCTTGCAGACTATCGTTTGTCTCCTGAACTTCGTTCAACTCAGCAAGTAGCAACTCAGCTGCTCTTCTAGATTTTCTCGACTCCTGCTCAGCAGAAGTCACGGTTGTACTCATTGTTTGAAACAGTTGGGAGATTCGTTGAAGCTTCATGACTGGATCATTTATGTCACCTTCATCACCAATATCAATGCTATTTAACGCATTCAACGTCATGCTCAAATTACCACTTCTTTCCTGTAAAAGATATTCTGTTTCTTGCGAATGAATTTTCAACAGTTGGCACTCAGACTCTAGGGATTCTACCCTCACAGAATAAGATTCCAACTCCCTAAATTTCTTTTCATTTTCCAAGAGCTTTTCATCTCTTTTGATAATCTCTGATTTCAGGCGACCAAGCTCAGCGTTCACCTCTTCAATAGTTTGCTTCAGGCTATCCCTTTGCTGGACCAAAGCCTTCCCTTTCCTAACAGCTACATTTAACTTCTCCCTTACAGAAGCTGACTTCTGCTCTTCTTGTTTAAGAAACTCCTGCAGTTCTATTATTTTCTTATCAAGTGCCTCATTTTCCGCAACCAAGGATTGTTGTTTTGCCATGTACAAATCTCTTTCTTCCCTTGTCAGCTTTTGAACATGCAGTGCCTGATCCAGATCTTTTGTTAGGGAAGCTACATCAGGTGTCTCTACGACTGCTATGTCTCTACTTGTTGCTTCAACTACATTAGAATCAGACAATTCAAAATGTTGCCCATGAGAAGTTGCTCCATGTGCACCCAATGACTCTCCGCTTCTAACATCAGCATCTGATGGACGAGTTTCACAGACGTTGTCATCGGTTTCACCTGGCAAACTAGATTTCACCAAATTCTTATAATAGTCTATCAGCTTTCTCAGCACTCCATCCAAGTTCTCAGAATTACTTGCTAAAGCCAAATCTTGCAAGCCATCTTCCTGTATAACATCATCAATCATGTACCTCAAACTTAACAAGTCTCCTTCAATAGTCTGAAAATGTTCTTCATTCCCAAGTTTCTCAACCAATTTTTCATGCAAATCTTTCACTTGATTCTGCAGTTTCTCATTCTCAACTTCAAGGTGAATGCCCCTTGCAGAAAGACTCTCATGATCACCAATCAAACTTTCCAGCCTTTCAGAAAGATTCACCCTCTCACTAACACATGATTGAAGATTTCCCTCGACATCACCTACTTGCTTTTGTGAGACTTCCAAATCAGTAGTTACTGATTGACAATAGACTTCAAGGTTATCAATCTTCTGTTGGAGATTATCCCGGTCATGTGTAGCCTCTGTAATTGTACTTGCAAGCCATTCAATCTTGTTTTCCACTTCCATGGAGTGTAGCTGTGGAGGGATATCAATATTTTCCAGGAGTTTTTCCCATCTCTGAACCAAAGTATTCCTTTCCATCAAGGACTGCTCCAGCATTTCATTCTGTTCAGCCAATCCATAAAACTTTCCTTTGAGCTCCTCAAACTTGATCCTCAAGTCATCCTCAGAACTTGTGCCAGTTTGTACATCCTCCCTCCAGGGCTCTGAGAGAACAAATCCCGCACCTCCATCAGAACTCTTCTGATCCCAACCAGAGGGGCGCGAAGAGTTGCCGTTAGCTGATCTTGCTAACCACTCCACCTTTTCCAATATATCTCGGGCATGAAAATGCTCTGGGAGATCCAAATCTTCCAAAATTTCTTCAATTCTATGAAGCAGAGAGTCTTTCAGAAGAAACGATTCTCGCAATGCAGTAGCTGAGTTTCGGATGTATGACAGCTCAGATTCTAATGCTTCCACACGTTCACCTGCCTCAATATAGGTCTTAAGTTTTTTTTCAACTTCTACAAGCCTAGCGTCCTTCGAATTCAATTCTTCTGAGCACTTCTGCAGTTTAGCAGAGGCTTCGGCCAACGACTGCTTGACATTGTCACGCTGAACAATCAAACCTTTTCCTTTAGTAACAGCTATGCTAAGCTTCTCTCGAGTCGATAATAACCTCTGCTCTGATTGTTCAAGTTCATTAGATTTATCTTGTAACTCAGATCGTACAGCCACAAGGGACTCCTCAGCCTGGGTTAAACTTTCCCTGAGACCAGCTATTTCAGTCTTATGGTGCAGTAAACTCTCCTCGATCTCCATCAACTCATTCCCCTTGGCCTCTAATTGTTTTCTGAGGAGATTAGCTAATTCCTCAATCTCTATAAACTTCTGAACAAGTTGGGAAACGAGAAACTCCACCTGTGAACTAGGAGATTCAAAAATCACTCCACTTTCAAGTTCCAGAAGACCCTCAACCTTCTCAACTAACTCTCGAAGTGAAGTGGAATCAAGGCTTCGCTGCGTCATTTCCTCCATATCGTTTGATTTACTCGACAAGTCTGACTGTAGCTTATCAATCACAGACTGAAGTTCAAGCCTCTCAGAAAGAATTTTTCGCACAGCCTCCAACAGATTCTCAAAACTACCATCTCTGAAAGGATCAAAGACAGCTACATTTTCAACTTCAAGACTGGTCATCTCCGCTGACCCACATGATTCAGTAATCAATTTCGTCAGATCAGCATAGACCTTCTGCATTGAAGAAGCTGTAAATTCATTCTTCTCAGACAGAGTATTGAAACTCTGCTTCAATTCCTCATATTTGTTTGAGGTGGACTCATGCTTCACATAAGCTGCTTCTAGTTTTTCCTTGAGGTCTTCAATCACGTTTACAGCCACATCAACAGAACCAGATATGCGTTTGGTCATATCTAAGCCAGTATGAGCTCCAGAAGTGCCAGATCTGAGTAAACAATCATCAAGCCTCACAACTGCTTCACCAAATTCAGACATCAATGATGTCAATTCATGTTCTACCATCATTGCCCGCTCAGATTCATCCTGCAAGGCCACTAACTGTTCTTCCATTGTGGACAAAAAGCTAGTTAAATTCTGCTGTAAGTTTTCCAGCTGAATTTCAAGCTCATCAATTCTCAATGAGCAATAATTCAGCTTCTTATTGAGCTCCGTGTTTTCTACACTGATATTATCATTTCTTAGCTTTAATGAATCACAGAGAAGTTCAAGATCATGGTTTTTATGTTGCAGCTCATACGAATAATGCTTCAGAGCTTCGAACGAAACCTTACTCTCAATAGTATCTGCCTCCAGAACATTAATGTGGTCCTGATGTGATGCAAACTCAACATTTAACTCCTCGAGTCTTTGATTTGTCGATGTCCTGTCATCATTTAACTGGTTGAATTGTATGCCAGCCTTCCTAGCATTCAACAGTAACTGATCAAGCAAACCTCTCAAATTTCTAATCTGCACATTAACAGAAACAAATTGATCTGCTTCTGACAGATCATCAGTTAACTGTGCATTCTCAGATTCAGGTTCTTCTGGTTTCCGTTTTGACTCAAAAGCTTGAATCAGTTTTGATACTGCTGGCGTGGCACCTTTATCGCTAGATTTACTCACTGAAGAATCGGTCAGGATCTGCTTAATTGCCTCTTCAAGGTTCTGAACCATTTTCTCCCCCTTCTCCAGATTCTTCATCAAGGCAGAAAACTCAGAAGTATATTCCCTAACCTCTTCCAAATTTGTATATTGCGTATTTTCAAGAAAAGATGCACTCTGTTTACTAACCCCGATTTCCGAACTTCTACCAAGTTTCTCAGAAATTTCCTGATTGATCAACCCTGACACATCTGCGCTACCATTGTCTACCATTCTTGCTTTTTCTACCATGATGCTGCTAGTTAAAGATGTATTTTCTTCAGCCAATTTATCAAGGCGCGCTATTGCTTCTCTTAACTCAACTTCTAGATGAGTCCGCTCTTCTACTACAGTTGACATGTGCTCTTGAAGAGTAAGAAGTTCCTGTGTAAGTTTATCATTTTCCTCAACCAAATGTTCCTTTTCCCCTTGAAACTTCAAGAGCTTATTATTTAACAAAGTATATCCCTCCTTTAGATTGGAATACTCGGATAATAAATAAGTCTCCGAGATCAGATGTGCACTCAGTTCTAGATGTGCTTTCTCATTTTCTTCTCTGAGATGTATGTTGTTCTCTTCAAACATAGTCTGCTGGCGTGTCAGTAAAGAAAGCGTCTCCTTCATGTTTGAGTTTTCCACCTCTTGCAGGGTGACCACGGTCTTACAATTTGCCAATTCTTCCTGTAACTTTTCGGCCTCACCCAATAAACTATATTTTTCCTCCACAAGATGTATCTTCTCATCTGTTAATGGACCAATAGTGTTTTCAAATTGCTCAACTTCTGCCTTTAGTATGGCCGCCAGGTTCTTGCAATTGCATAACTCAGATGAAAGATGCTTAATCTCATAGTTCTTGGATTCTTTTTCTTCAATAAGTTCCTTTTTCTCATCATTCAAGGAAGATATAACTGCAACCAACGTATCATTCTCTACCTGAAGATTAATGAATTTTTCTTTTGTCTCAGATAGATCCAACAGGGACTTTTCTAGGCTAAGCTGCAACTCATTCATCTTAGCAGTGAAATCCTCCACTTGTGCTTCTGTAGCAAGAAGCTGATTTTCAAGGTTCGTGTTTGAGCTTGTAGCAGCATAGAGTTTAGACTGGCACTCTGATAGTTCCTCCGCAAGAGAATCATTTCTCTCTGTCACCGCACTATATGATGCACGAAGCTGTGATATTTCAGCTACAAATTGGTTATGTTGATGATCAAACTCTATTTGTAGATGAGACTGTTCTGTGAGTTGCACATGGAGTATATCTTCCATGGTACTCGAAACAAACAGTTCTTCTCTTAGTCGCTCCAACGAACTTGTTCCTGGCTCAGTACTAGAAGCAGCCTCTCTTGCGTTGCACAAAATTTGATATTCATCTTGGCCAAGTCCTTTTACAATATCCATAAGCTGTAAGAAGCTGACTGAGCGGCCTTCATGAACATGAGCAGAGGTAAGTTCTGCAGATAAATTCAATGTGTCAATTTTACGAGTTTCCTCGTGGCTCAAAACTCCAGATATACTGACGCTCTCAGGCAATTGCAGCTGACTGGCCATTTCTGCAACAGAGCTTTCCTCAGGTTCAGCTGAAAGCACGTGATCTCTGTTATTAGGAAAATCAATAGATGTTTCTGGTTTCTCTTCGTTAAGCTCTGCAGCTTCTCTAATCTGTTGGCTTCTAAAATTACCATTTATACCTTCTAGTTCAACTGTATCAAAGGCAACTGAGGATCCCTCTGAAAAGTGTGAAGGAGAAGCAGATGAATCCACAACAGCTGGATAGCTTGTTTGCCTTTCTTCAGTTGCAATCTTATCCACGCCTGCCTTTGCAGATAATTCAGAAAACTGCTCCATGTCTTCTTCCTGCATTTCCCCTACCCAGAAACAAATGAGAACTTAATTATACATCAAAAGGTCGCATGCAATAGACATAACCTCTTTACCCTTATCAGAGAAAAGGTAATAAAGAAAATGATTGAAGAGAGAAGCATGAAGAGAAGGAGAGAACAACCTACATCAGTTACCTGATCTCCCCTTGCACGAATCAAGGAAACATCAGGAATATATTCTTGGAGAGAGGATGGCTGATGCGGCTTTTCCACATTCCCAGAACCACCTTCAACTTCAACACCTTCCCCCTCCGCTATGTTTCCAGAAGCAGCAAAGATTCCATCAACATTAGATGCATCGTCATGTGTAACTCCCTTCTCAGAATCTGCAGGGTCAGATATCAAAGAATCCACTGTGCCAGCCACTCCACTGTTGATAGACTTCACATTCTCTTCTTCAGTGGATAAAGATTTACTGATATCATTTTCAGAATTAACTACTTCTTTTCTCGCTTCAGATCCATCATTAGAAGTGGTGTGTCCTGGCTGAAGCGCATCAGGCTCTGATGAGGAACCATGGACTGAAACATATTCGTGAGCTTTTGTATCTGAAGAAGTTTGTGGAGAATCGACAACCTCCTCAGCAACATTCACATGAGATGTAGCTCCTCCTACAGTCACAGGGGATGGAGCTTGTGCCTCGTCACTGACAGCACTAGTGTCAGGTTTACGCTCATGCTTCTCAGATTTATTAGATTTTTTGGAGGATTTGCCTTGGCTTGTACTGCCTTTGGAGTCCTTTTTCTGATCAGTGCCTTTGTCAGCCTTCTTTTGACGAAATTGTTGAAGCTGAAATGAGGTTACGAAACTAAGCGATTAAAACATTTTCATCCAATGTTTCTCTATCTATATATATATAAATCTAGGCAGGACAAGTAATCAAGTAGAGACAAGTTGGGTAAAACTCTCTCTCTCTCTCTCTCTCTTCTCACTGACATTTGTGATAACTAAGCAACTTTACCCAAATTCCAAAGAGGTAGGTTTAAGGACAACGAAGCTAACCTTCTGGCGCCCAGCAGCAAGCGGATCAGCACGGTTCTTTTTCTTGTCCATTCGATTCACTGTGTTCTTGTTCCCACAATGACTCTTCGTGGATCACCACCAAGTTTAGATAACCATGGTTCGTGCCACCTGATTGACGCAGAATCCAATCACAACAAAGAAAACTGAGCTAAATTTCACAAAACTTATATGATACCGACACAAATATAGTGGCTTAGAATTATGAACAAGACAAATAAAAAGCTTGTGTGGCTTTAAATTTTGTAAAAAAACAGACCCAAATTGTGCAGCAGCTAAACGAAAATCAATCTCCAGATTCAATTGAAAAACAAACCCATCAGAAGCTAAATCCAAACTCGTTTCCAATAACCACAATTGGAGATCATCAAATTACACACAGGAACTCGATGAATAACACGCTAGAAATCACGAAACTGAGCTAAACCATACCCTCGATCCGTTGAAGAGAAAACTCCACAAAGGAGACTGAAATCGACTTTGCTCGTTAATCTCCTTCCCGTGGAGAATTTGCTTGAAACCACGTATACGTCGCTCTCTCCTTAGATCTAACGCAAATGGCCTTTAGCTGGTGTGTCTCGTTCGTTTGAACCAAAAAAAACTGCTAGATGAAAACGCGACGCGATTTAACCTCACACAGACGTCGATTTGAAGCGAAGAGAAGAATTCCTAAACACTACTACTTCAAAAGTAAAGAGACAACTCATACTGGGCCTTAAAAGCCCAATCTAAAACGGATTAGACTATTACACGAAACAGTATTTGGTCAATGGAAGCATACAAAAGATGTCCTTCTATTTCTTCCAAAATTACAAATTTACAGCAGAAGAAAGCTCGGCCACAATAAAATAATCTGCTCTCAACTTAAAATGGTAACTGTAATGAGGTTTTTGATTCATCATCCGTTTTTTCTTTACAAAATGATCAAACGGTAATGTAAAACCAGTAACTACAACTATAAACGGGACTAGGAAAGGCTACACGCTTAAATTTTCTTATACAAAACACAACATGTATTACAGTTACAACGTCTATTCCCATCATGAAGAAGCTGTGTGTGCGTTTTTAAACTTCACGTTTAGGCCGGTTACGTGTTCGTTGAAGCACAGGTTCTTGAATCACATCGTCCAGTGAGATATCACCTTCTCCATTCTCTCCCTTTTCTGCTGCTTTTATCGCTTGGTTCAACGCAATCTACAGAAGCAGAAAAATGACACAGTAATAGTACAAAGCTGTTAGTTTTACAGACCTTATGGATGATACAATAACACTGTTTCTATCCATTCCACCTCAAGGACACAAGAATGAGCTCCTTACAGAGAGAGAGAGATTCAATTCTATTAGAATGCAATGCGCTCTTACTTGTTAGAGGATGTGATTATCTCTTACTTTCTAACGATGCCGTTAATTCAAAAACTTGAACCAATTCAACCCAAAATTCAATAGTTAGTCGTTTGCTTAATTGTTTCCCCCAAATAAAATTTGCTTAACCACGATTACCTAAACTAAGACTGAGACAAACTAGACCTAAAGCAAGGTAAAACACTAGAGAGCTAGACAAAAATCGAATCTGAATTAGATATGACGAAGATTGAAGGATCTTACATCCTCAAGGAAATCTTCGTCGAGTTTGTCAGCGATTTTGATTGAAGTGAAGACAGTGGCGGCGATAAGAGTAGCAGGAATGGCGAACGCGAGCAAGTAGCTGCTCGTACTAGGCCCTGCTCGCGTCACCACGGAACTGTCTCTGATTCTCCGTGTAAGACATAATCCCCCAGCTCCACCATCGGTGAAATTGTTCGCCGGCGGAGATAATAGTGGCTGAGAAGAAGACGCAGGGAAGCTTATTTGTGTGGGTTGCATAGGGATAGAGACGAAAAGTCTCGCCATGATTTTTATTTTGGAAACAAACGATTGGCAAAGGCAAGGCAACAAGGATAATCATTTGTGACCCGACCCGATTAATCTGAAATATATCCAATGGGCTGACTTGTACGAGGCCCATTAAACTATTAACCAAATTACGAGACCCATAGAGTGCTGCAATTAATTCTTGCATAATAGTATTACAACTTCACTTGGTTAATTAACCAATCAAACATTTTCAAAAATAAAGAACACAAAGTGGCTCCTTTGTGGAAACAAAAAAGAGGATGGAGATAACTAATTGGAACCTGCCATGATAGCGATATACTCGTCTTCAATTCGTTTATTTTATTGAAGATATGATAGCATATGGAGCATGTTTCATATATTTTACTTACCAGAATCAAATCTTAATCAAGTTGTCTAATTGATACGATTATTGATTCTGATATTCATTTAACAAGTTTTTCTTAATATAATCCCATCATTATTTAACACAAAGTCAACCAATATATAAACTTTATAATATTCTCTTTCGTGGGATAATGGTTTA
>JGI26506J51651_1000138_pt1 | contig 10814 bp, 14 predicted proteins | sample AraCvinosormetaG_FD_51651 | JGI IMG/M metagenome (IMG submission 51651) | reverse complement strand
ACATATAATAGAGTAGATGACAATGAACTACTACTCTTTGCAGGTGAAGAAAAGATTTATCGAAGTTCTGATTCTATTGATCCTTCTGACACACGTGCAGATAAAAACCCTGTATATACGCCTGATTTTCTCAATAAAATCAAGATTTCTGGATTACCTAACCATTTACTTCAGTTAAAAGTTGGTTGCCCAGTTATGTTGTTGCGTAATCTTGATCTTGGTTGTTAACATTAGGTGGGTCTTGTATATCAACTGGTCTGTTCTGTTGATCCATAGCAACTGGTCTTTGTTGATCACAGTCTGCTTTTGCTTTTTTTGCTTGTAACTCACGAGCTATTCTTTCTATTTTGTCTTTGAAAGGTAGTATGTGTGCAGAACCTTTGGACCGAGTTTGCATGCACAAATATTAGTACCTGTACCACAAAAACAAACAGACGAAAAGATGAGTTAGTAACTTGAGTAATGTAAAAGAACTTGATCTTAACTTTTTCTGATATCTTGAATGTAACAATGCAACAATGAATTGGCAACGGCGCCAAATTGATAACTAGGTTTTTACGCCTAGTTATATGCTGAAGTGTGGTTTAGTTCAATTCCCTTAAACACTAACATGTCGATGCAGTTATAGGGGGTGTCAATTGTGGATGTCGGATTCACACACTCAAATATTTATTTGTATAGTGAGACGGATTATTCTTGAGGACAAAAATAAGTGTAAAGAACTATTGATTATGGAGAAAGCTATGAGTTTTGTAAGAAAATGTGTATACTAAGTTTGCAAACAAATGCGTGTGTCTCTTATGGCCCTTGGCCCTATTATTTATACCTAAGAATTACAATTAATTCTCATTTACACACAATTATTCTATCTTAAATGTATCCGTTTCGATCTTCGAATTCATTGTTCAAACGTTCGAATTTGAATTGACTTCGAGCTTCCTGGGCTTTCCCCTTCCAGCCCAAAGGCCCTTTAATCTAACCACCTTTAATCCCGACTTCTCATTCACCTCGCGGTATACGGACTGACCTTTCCTCTTCCCAAGGCACTCGTTCGGTACTTGGCCGCTCTTGAAATTGCTCTACCTCAATTAACCTCCAACCTTCTCCAATCTATTCTAGGGATTATCACCGTCGCGGTGGTGGCTGGGTACATAATTGGAGTTCCCGAATTGAACGAGCTTCTTAGCGTAAGAAGTTCGTCGAAGAAAGTTGGTTACTTCTCGGCATACCTAAATGCCAACAGAAACCTCATTTCCCATCTCCCGAACAAAAACGAGAACTCGCACCATCCTTAGTTCTTAATAAAGAAAACCATTGCTTCAATTGAGAGCCTTTCCGAAGTGCTTCCATCAAAATGGTCCACGAAACCTGGTAGAAATTAGGGCAGAAACATATTTGTCTTCTGTTCGTTTACACGTTCTTTTCCTAACCCGAATTTGTTTTTGTTTTTGTGCAGCTTTCATTGCTGCGACTCTTCCGACTGAAGAATAAATCGAGTTCTTCAAAGTGGTCATCGAAGGTGAAACCCTTTGGAATTTGTTTACCCTCGACCGATTTTTTGAAGCTATATGGAATCTCAAAATGAGTCCTCCTGGACAACTCCATCATCTTCCACCGCTTCCTCCCAAACCACACGGGACTTCAGCCCGTGATGGACTGAGCAGCAAGCCAATCGCTGACTTGATTTGCAAAAAGAGAGAGAGACCAGCTCGCAACAGCTCTTCTCCTTGGAGGGAAAAGTCAAGGGCTCGAACTGATCGCTCTCCTCGATCATCTCCTCCATCTTGATCGATGGGTTCTCCTCCTCTTCCTGTATCACATCTCCTTCTCTTCGACCTAGTGGTGAGAAGACTGATCAAAGTGCTACTCCTCGACAAGAAGATGCTGAGCCCCGAGATACTCATCCCTAGTCGAAGGTCGTTCTCGTTCCTCAAACAAAATCGCTTATAGGTTCAAACGATGGTTTTATTTCCCTCGCTTTCGGTATAAGTCGAACTTTTAGTAACACATCTTTCACTCCCTATTAGCGATGGAGAAAGAGGGCAACGTCTTTCGGTGCTTCAAAACCTGGAAAGACACGATCCTGCCCACCTTCGACAAATGGCGACCTACAATTCGCGAGCGATTTTTACTCCATGCTCATCATTCATCTCGGGTTAGTCTCGTTTTCGCCTATTCCGATATCGCTTATTTATACGCATGCTAATTTACTTTTTCGGATATAAAACTCTTGCTTAGGCGAACAACGAGCTTAACAACATGATCGAGCACTATGAAGGATTACTGCTCAGTATAGAACAGGATATTGATGCTTGGAAAGGCAAGTTTTCTTCCCTCGAGGCCGATCTCCGCTCCTCCTCTGACTTTAAACAGAAACTAGAGGATCGAGTCGACCATCTATCTTCTAAGCTCATGAGATCGAATGGCGAGTTGCAAGATCAGTACCAAAGATACGACAAGCTCTAGGATGAACTCTCGACTGCTCGAGACAGGCTCTCTGAATCTAAATCGGCCACTTATGATTTGAACAATCAGTTCACCGAACTTAAGGCTAAGTACAAAGCAATTGCTAAGCTTTGAGATGCTGAATTAGCCAAGTCTACGTCAAAAGCCAGAAGAGAGGTGAAAGGTCGCGGGATGGAATTGATTCAAGGGGCTATCCTCTTCATTCAAACTGAGAAGGCCAGATCGGAGCTGGAGTCAGACATTAAGGAGCACGAAAGTAACCTGCTTCTGTTGGACCAAACCCTTGAGGAAGATTTCTCTGAGGAACAAGAAAGGTCCAAACTGGAGGCTGTTTTAGCTGAGAAAAGAGGCCACCTTGCTTCTCTTCCCACCTTGTCCTTTAACCCTCAACACTTCGAGGATTTTTACATCGAATCACTGCCTTTGAGTGAATCAGGCTTAGATTGGGCTGGTAAACTTTTACATCTGAATCCTTATAATCTATAGTTGTTGTATTTGTGTTTTTTGCTGACTTGAAACGTTCGTTTCAGGCTCTAGTGAACTGGTCGATACTACTGTCCGGTCGTGAACAGTGAGACAGTGATCATCCCGGATGTTGAACATGAAGCCGGAACTGAGCCGGGAAACTCTTCTAAGCTACTCTCTGCCGGTGAACCAACCAAAACTGAGTCAGCTGTTGTTGAACCAACCGAAGCCGATCCGGCTATCGTTGACCCCGAGAAGATTACGGATTCCTAGTGGTTGTATCTACTTTAATTGGGGGATTTCCCAAACACTTCCAAAACTAGAAATTAAATTTGGATAAATATGTTGCTGCCTAAGGAGGCTTTATTTTTGAACAAGTATTTGCCTGAGGAGGCTTTTAAACCTTTTAAAACTATGATTTTGCTATAGTCCGTCTTTATATATCTTTTGGCCATGTGGCTAAGTTTCGAGATTTTTAGGTTGATCATACCTTTCTCTTAAAACGCGAGAACCGAGCTCGGTTTTGAACGCGAATTCCCCAACTCGGGTTTAATCAATTCAGCTTATTTACTAGGCTTGGGCCTTAACTGTTTTCTTTATATTTAATGGGCTTTTTGTCTTTAATGCGACGGTTGCCATCTCCTTTCTCGAGAAACAAGAAAAAGCTTCACGCCTTTGAGATAATAATTGCTTTTTCTTGATTCCCAAAAATGGTTTAAACCATTCGGACACGCCACAGTTATTAAACTTGTGGTTCCAAGGAAAAACCCTAACCCTCTATAAATAGAGGTCCCATCTGCCACCAAATTCTCCAAGTATGATTTCAGAAATTTACTTGATAAACAATACACAAATGGAGAACGAAGCAGCCTCCACTGTTTCTCTTCTTCACCCCGGCAGCCCTCTGTTCCTCTCCGGCGACGGTCACCGTGATATCAAGGGAGCTTCACACCCTTAACTCTCTTCCCGGGGATTGGATCAAACTCGGAATCTCCGAGTTTGCTCGCATACCAAACTGTATGATGCCTATTCTTGACCTCGCCGGCGAAGGAGTCCAAGTGTTTTGCAAGACAAAAATAGTTTCTTACTTCGAAGGGCACGCATGTTGGGACTTCGTCTTCTTTACTTACTGCTTTGAATAAACGTAGTTTTGTTTCTTGTTTTTGTATGTTCGCACATCCGAACTTCTTTGCCTTGTTCGTTCATACAGTCGAACTCCCTTTTTCAAATGAATAAAACAAATTTATTAGTAGTTGAACTCGTTTCCGAGCTGCCTACATACCCATTTCGGGATAAAGCCACACCGTAGTTCGTGTACATAACAAAAAACGCATGTTACTTAAACATAAAACTTCTTTAAATTCACCATATTCCAAGGACGTTTGACTGGCCTGTCTTCTAGATCTTTTAAGCCAAAAACACCATTCCGAACCACTTCGGTAACGATGTAAGGTCCTTCCCAATTAATGCCGAGTTTGCCTGCTCCTTCTTCTTTCTTATTGTCAAAAACACGCTTTAGAACATAATCTCCCATGAAGAAAGGTCTACTATTGATCTTGGAATTGTAATATCGAGCTGCTGCCTGTTGGTAATTCTGAATTCGGATTAAAGCTTGATCTCGCCTCTCGTTGATGGTATCTAACGAATCGTCGAGCATTGCTGAATTTTCATCTTCATTTAAAGGAGCCTCCGTTCGGTGTAGTCCAGGCACGTTGAGTTTGGCTGGAACGACTGCCTCCATCCCGTATACCAATGAGAATGGGGTTTCTCCGGTAGAACGTCTAGAAGTTGTGCGATACGCCCATAAAACAGGTTGAAGCTCGTCGTACCATCCTCCTTTCAAATGATTTAGACGCTTTTTAAGATTGAAGCTTCGGCTTGATTATTTCCTTGTGGATACCGCAGAGTGGAGTAACTAACTTTGATTCCCCAATCCGTACAGAAAGCATCAAACTCGTGTGAGATGAATTGTGGTCCGTTGTCTGTAACTATCTCGTATGGGACACCGTGTCGGCATATGATGTTTTTCCAAATGAAGGTTTTTACCGCCGAGTCTTTGATGTTCACGTATGCTTCGGCCTCAATCCACTTCGAAAAATAATCAGTTAAAACCAAAAGATATTGTACACCTTGGGTTGACCAGTGCAGTGGTCCAACGATATCCATCGACTATAACGCCCTCGAGACGCTCTATGACCGGACAAGTCATTGGCGCCCCGAAAACGCCACATTGAGATTGATCATCAACATCCAATCGAGGTTCAGGAACCAATCTCAACCCTTGGCCGGCGTATTGACGACCACTCTCGATATTTAAGTGTTGTGCCGACCCGGACTAAGTCATTACTTGCAAATTTGTACAAGAAATCTGATTTATTTCATAAGTATAAATATTACACAACATGTTACCAAACATTTAAAAGTTTTATGAAGGCCATCGCGATTACTAAGGTTACTCAGTGAGCTCGGGATTCCCTGCAACAGACATTAGTTTACCCCAACCCGAATACCCAACATGAAACACGCAACAGAGAATGGCAACATAAGGTATCTTGCCGAAGCAAACTACAAAAACATGAACATGCATTAAGACTCCAGTTTCATTAAGTTTTTAAGGGCTCGACATGCTGCCTTCCAACCCAACACCAAACACACACACTCTCGTGATCTCCCGCATTACAACCACAAAGGTATGCAACTGGAGCATCACTACCAAACGCTACACCGTCGTGTAGACACTCGGCCACGATAGCTAGCCCCGTCTCTCCAAGTTCTTCGCACTACATGGCGATCAAGTAACAACATTACAAAACCCCACGATAGCACGGTTCACTATGAAGGTCAGACACATCACGATCTTGGCACGCTTATGGTTTTTGCCTCCTACCACAAGCACCACGTACCAAGACCCCAAAGTTCAAGATATTATGAAACATATGGTTAAATCAAACACATAGAATCATCAATATCCCAACAAAACCTCCCAACCATAAATAATAGCATAAGAATCTAAAGATCACATATTCATTCCAATATAACCATTTACACTATTCATATAACTCACAAAATCAATCAAGAATGCATGAGAATATGAATATGAAACTTAAACCATTATCCAGAACTCACTCAGTAACCAACAGAAAGTTTCCAACGATTCGGGTAGAGTTTTCGGCTATGGGACCTTAACTTGAATCGGACGGACGGTTTCAACTTGGCAGCCTCTCACTTCCACTCAGTTTCTCTTCACAAAACAATTGGGGTCGAGTTCGGCTTATATAAGCAAGGGAAAGGCGATTCAGCATGCCCACGTGTCAAGTGCTTGAGCGAGTCAGCGGGTCACTACATTCTCCCCCCCTTACTAGAATTCGTCCCGAATTCCAGAAGGATTAGACGGTCCGTCTTCATCCTCTGCGTTCCCTGGTTCGAAAAACTGAGGCTATTTCGTCCAGAACTTTTCCTCATCTTCCCAAGTAGTAACCTTACAACTGTGCCTTCCCCAGAACACTTGAATTTGCGGAATCCTTCTATTCTTTAGCTCCCGCATTCGTCTTTCACCAATACCAAGAGGTCCTTCGGGATATGTGAGATTCGTTCTCAACTCTTGTATTGGCTTGGGTATGATAGCATTAGGATCCGGAACATGCTTCCTTAGTTGCGACACTTGAAAAACTTTATGTAATCGCATTTCTTCCGGCATAAACAAACGGTAGGATACCTCCCCGATTTTCTTCTCAATTTTATATGGACCAATAAATCTTACAGCGAGCTTTCCAATTTTTCCAAAGCGATCATTCCCTTTTAACGCGGTTACCTTAAGATAAACCATGTCGCCTTCTTGTTTCGGTCAGCATACTTTTTCTGTCAATCTTGAGCTTTCTTCATATTGTCTCGGATGAACTGAATTTTCTCCGTAGACTCATCGATCAACCGATTATTAAAACTCGTCCTCTCTCCTACTTCAGTCCAACAAAGAGGAGTTCGACATGGCCTCCCATACATTGCTTCAAATGGCGACATACCGATGCTCGAGTGATAGCTGTTATTGGAAGAAAATTCAATTAAAGGCATGTAGTCTTCCCAATCACCAGCCCACTCTAGTGCACATAGTCAAATCATATCTTTTATGGTTCGGATGGTCCTTTCAGTTTGCCTGTCAGTTTTTGGATGGAATGTCGTGCTCATGGGAACATCAGTCCCTAAAGCACGGTGGAGGTCTTGGCAAAATAAAGATGAGAACTTAGGATCTCGATCAGATACTATATTAGTTGGTACCCCATGGAGTCTTAAGATTTCATCAATATACTTTTCTGCCAGGATAGGTGACTAATCAATGCTTTTCATTGATACCAAATGAGTCGTCTTGGTCAAGCGATCTACTACTACCCATATAGCCTCATTGCTACGTCCTGGTCTTGTTGGTAATTCAGTGATAAAAACCATTGATATTGACTCCCATTTCCATGCAGGGATTGGTAGGTTATGCAATAAACCTGTCGGCACTTGGTGTTCCACCTTAACTCTTTGGCATGACTCACATTGGCTTACCCATTTCGCCACTGATCTCTTCATCCCAGGCCAATGGTAATACTTCCTTATATCCTTGTACATTTTTATACTTCCCGGATGAATGCTCAATAAAGAAGTATGAGCCGCCCTTAAAATTTCTTATCGTAATCCTTTACGATCAGGCACTGTAATTCTCCCATTGAGTAATAAGGTGCCGTCATCAGCTAGATGGTTGCCACTAGCGTTTGGTCCATCTAATGTTTTTAACTCCTCCACGATTTTCTGCAACTTTTCATCTTGCGCTTGTTCCTCTCGGATTTGGTGAAGTAGGTTTGCTTGAGTCACAACTTGTAAACCCAAGGGCTCACTAGATTCACCCTCTAGAGCTAACAAAGTTACCTTCTTTAGCTCATCAGATAACGACTCTAGATCCTTTCCAACATCTACTTCCATTTTCCGGCGACTTAAGGCGTCTGCTACTACATTAGCCTTTCCCGGGTGATATTGAATTTTCAAATCAAAATCGGCAATTAACTCCATCCATCTTCATTATCGTAAATTCAGATCTGGCTGCGTGAATAAGTATTTAAGACTTTGGTGGTCCGTAAATACTCGTACCGTCTCTCCATACAGGTAGGATCTCAAATGCTTTCAACGCGAATACTACAGCGGCCATCTCTAAATCATGAGTGGGATAATTCTCCTCATGCCATCTTAATGGCCATGATGCGTAGGCAATCACCTTTCCTTCTTGCATAAGGACACATACCAAGCCAACTCGCGAGGCATCCGTGTAGATATCATATGGTTTATTTGGCTTTGGCAATGCTAGATTTGGGGCGGTTGTTAATTCCGTTTTCAACTTAACAAAGGCTTCCTCAACATCCTTACTCCATATGAAGGGTACACCTTTACCAGTAAGTCGGGTCAAAGGCTTAGTAATGGATGAAAATCCCTTGACAAACTTACGATAATAGCCTGCCAATCCTAAGAAGCTCCGTACTTCTGTAACGGATGTAGGTTGCGGCCATTGCTGTATTACAGTAATCTTTTCTGGATCCGCCGTAACTCCTTGTCCTGAAATTCGGTAGCCAAGAAATCCAATTTCTCGTTGCCGGAACTTACACTTGCTAAACTTAGCGAACAACCGTTGTTCCCTAAGTCTATCCAACACTTTTCCCAAATGTTCACGATGCACTTCCGCACTCTGTGAATATACCAAGATATCATCGATAAATATGATAACGAAGCTATCCAGATAATCGTGTAATACCTCGTTCATAAGTCTCATGAAGGCTGCGGGCGCATTTGTAAGTCCAAATGGCATGACTACAAATTTATATTGCCCATTCCTCGTCTGAAAGGCAGTCTTCATTACATCCGATCCCGAGATTGAAATTTGATGATACCCAAAGGCCAGATCAATTTTTGAGAACCAACTTGCTCCTCCCAACTGATCCATTAGGTCATTAACTCATGGCAATTGGTACTTATCCTTAATGGTCATGTTGTTAAGACCTCGGTAGTCTATACATAACTACATACTTCCATCTTTCTTCTTAACAAACAATACCGGAGCTCCCCATGGCGATGAACTTGGACAAATAAATCCCTTTTCGAGTAGATCCTCCAATTGTTTCTGAAGTTCTGCAAGCTCAGCTGGCACCAACCTATATGGTGCATGTAGTACCCCGCTCATTGACCCCGAGCAAGAAAGAAGGGCAAGAGAAGAAGAAGAGAGAATGGTGAGTGAAATGAGAAGAAGGGCTGCCAATTTATAATCCGCGGAAGCCAGAGTAGAGCCCAAGTTTTGAAACGTGGAGCCAAATCCATTCGGGCAGAGCTGACTTGGTGACCAAGTTTTCTCCCAAGCCATGCAAGCCAACTTCGACCCCACGCCTTAGCCAACTTGGAGCCGAATCCACCCGGGCGAGCTAACTTGGTGAGCAAGTTTTGTCCTAGAGTCAGAAGGACCCAGAGAGACTGGGTTAGCTACCCAAGGGGTTCGAAGGACCCAGAGAGACTGGGTTAGCTACCCAAGGGCCGGTGTCGCTTTCACGACGGTGTAGCCAAGGTGATGTTCCGGTTATATGCCTTTGTGGTTATAACTCGGGTGTTCACGTGTGTTGAGGAAGGGAGTGCATTCATGCCCTAATTAAAACTTTAAGAAACGTTATTTCTTGCTTGTGTTTGTGTGGTTTACTACCTTCTCTGTGTACTCTGATTATTCATGTTATTCATGTGGGGATTATGGGTGGGGATTAGACTAACGTTTTCTTGAGGAATCCGAGCTCATTGAGTAATGCTAGATTACTCATGACTCTACTTGTTTTGCAGGTAACGTTAAAGGGAATTAGAGGGAGTGGTGAACACTAGGGAATCCAAAGTAGTTTTTCAGTGTCCTTTTGTAAAACTCAAAGTATGTATTTTAGTATAGTGTACTTTTGGGCCTCATGCCTTGGCCATAAAAACAATGTTTATGTTGTGGTTTTTCCTTGTATTTTCATAACTCTTTGATAATGAAATCAGTATTTATTTTATACTTTACGGGTTTCAAACTGATAAGACTTTGTCCGAGTCGACACAACATTTGGGTGAAGTTAGGGTTGGCAAGCCTAAATGGATCCCAAATGGGGAAATGGGTAACCTTGAGTGGCTAAGGGTCGAAATGTGTTTCAGAACCTTGACTACTCTATGGGAATTCATTTTCATTGTGGCGTGTCTGGGCCGTGCCGGACTGGCTGAGTTCTAGTTCGGACTGGGGGCGTTATAGTGTCCTTGCAATTCGAATCATCCCAGGTTCAAGATTAATGGTAAACGGATGATTTCTCGGCAGAGGTAATCCTTCCAAGGGCTTGAACACATCATCAAATTTGTTCACCACCGGGATCTCTTAAATCCTTGAGTCACTTTCAACTTCTCCACCAACGGCGGTTAAAGTGACAAGGTAGACTTCTCCTTCCCTTAGTAAATTCTCAACCTTAGTGCTGACACGAACGAAGCAATCTTACTTGGATTGATTCCACAGTAAGTGAGTCGTGGTCGATTCCTTAGTTCGAACACTACTCTGCTCCGCCCGCAATCCAAATGGGCATGATATCCTGACAACCAATCCATCCCAAGGATAACTTCGAACCTTTCCATCGGGATTACCAAGAGGTTCACCGAAAGGATCGTATACTGGATAACCACTGGAACTCCTACTAACACAATTTGGGTCTGTAGGGGTGGCCGAACCTCTTAACTTTTCGCGATTCAACATAGAATTGCCTTTATGAGGCTAAATTCTATAATCGCTCTCTTATTACACAGCGGAAGTCTTTCTAACCTTGGTTTAATTCTAACCAACTCTTGTACCGGTTTCATCGTCTTTGTCC
>JGI26506J51651_1000137_pt1 | contig 10818 bp, 10 predicted proteins | sample AraCvinosormetaG_FD_51651 | JGI IMG/M metagenome (IMG submission 51651) | reverse complement strand
AGAAGAGAGAGAATCAGGCGACAAGTATCAAGTTTTTTCTAGCTAATTCAATCATTGTTACATGTCTCAACGTTATTAGGTTCATAATCTAGTTTCTTATAGTTGGTTTTAGCGTTGCCTTATTTATGCTGAAATAGTTGGTTTTCAACGAGGACTAGTTGCCTTATTTAATAATCACATTTGTTTATTACATCCGAAAATAGCTTAATAGGACAAGCAAACGAATGAATATATCAATTTACGCGTCAATCCAGCCCTTTAATTTCAGCATTCATGACGTTGCTTCGTAGTAAGAGAGTGTATATTAGTTAATTTGAAACCAGATCCTCTGCTAATATTTTTTAGCGTTGGTTCATCACAAAGACCTTAATTTAAAAATATGGATGTTATGTTACCATGGTCCCCAAAAAAATAAATACTACTTGAATGTTACACCTTACATTTGAATCAGCCATCTTTTATTTTTTTTCTATCAAGAGAACGCCTCCGTTGACCATTTTGAATACGGTTTTATTACTTCCTAATCCAATATCAAAGTCTTAAAAATTTGTCATGTGATTGATTCATAGAGAAAAGCTACGATTGATTTTTTTTCCATAAGCAGAGAATCTGGTTTTTGTTTCTATGCAAATATAGTTCGAAACTGATACATAACTCGAGAATGCAGAATAAGAAATTAGAAACCAAATTTGTTTTGAACAAGGAGAGCAAACGATATATATCCATATTCAGATCTAAATCTCAACCATGTATGAATGAAAAGAGATCCGATTGAAGTTAGACTGATGATGATTGATCACATTTAAGAAGAAAAGAGTACCTAATTTCCATAGTTATTCTTATTCCCGAAATCCAGATCTGAAATCTGGAAAACTCCCTAGGTCGAAGGAGGAGCGGCGGATCCATTGCTGTTGAGGAGAGAAGACGACGTCATCATCTTCTGAAACTCTTCGAAATTAACATTCCCATCGCCGTCAGCATCCACAGGTCCGATCATACGAGTACAGTCTTCAACAGAGCAAGACATCCCGAGACGGTTAAGCACCTGGTGAAGCTCAGAGGCGGAGATCAGTCCGTTTTTGTCCTGATCGTAGAGATCGAAAGCGTCACGGATCTCTGCGGCGGAGGAAGACGAGCGACAGAGAGTTGAGAATTCGTCGAGGTTGATGTAACCGTCGCGATCTGTATCGACTTCTTCGAGCACGCGGTTGAGTTCCGTCTCTGTGTAGGAAGTCCCCATAGCCTTAAACACACCGCCGAGTTCGAGGACTGAGATCTTGCCGTCGCCGTTGGAGTCAAACTGGTCGAAAACTTTCTTAAGCTCCTCTGGATTAGCCATGTCCACCGTTGCAGGCGTGGGTTTGGCGGTTTCTGGATTCGCGCTTGCCATTTTTTTTTTGTTAAAGGTAAAGTTGGAGAGAGAGATAAAGAGCAATTAGAAGATGATGAGTTTGACCTTTTTATAGACCTTTTCGCTAGATGTCACTATTTACAAGTTTGGAATCGAATCTTGTGTATTTAATTTCCGTTATAATACGTATCTGGTTTGGGAATACTGTATTTGGTTGAAATATGAATGTTTTGATCTGTTATTTAAAATCCTTTTTTCTAATTAAAGAGAAGTAATGTTATATGGTTATTATATACACTCTCAAACATGGTATTCTCTTTTTATAAGTACTACTTTTGCTAGGAAAAAGGAAAACTAAAATACTACTTTCAATATTCACAATGAAAAAGAATTATATATGGAACGTTTTAGGATATTAATGTTACTCTCAGTCTTTCCACATGGCTTAACGAAGACGGCAAGGCAAGATTATGTCACGTGCCTTGATAATTTGTTTTTTCGGCTGTAAATGTTAAAATGAAAGTTACATTTGTTTAAGACGAAATAACAATCCTGAAACAGAGAATTCTTCTTTTAATCCATTACTTGGTTCAGTCTTAAACTATGTTTTGATAATATATCGTAGGGACTATTATATTACAAGTGTTACTATTTTGATGATACCATTGCTTTATTTTAGTATTTTGTTATGCATTTAAAGAAAATAAAAGTTGGAGGGGCTAACGTGACTGAGTGAATCAGAAATGTGTCTCAATCTAACGCGGCCAACACGACCGGTACACACTCCTTTTACGCGGTGTGATTGTTTTACAAGTAGTAGTGGGGTCTTTTTTGAATTATCGGTGTTTTTTTTTCTAGTACTTGACCCTGAAGAGGCCTCTGCAAATTACTACTAAATCTCAAACTTTAACTGTATTTCACATTCAAACCCCTATATGCAAAGTAGGCTTCTTCTTGTTGGTCATGACCTTAGGCATGATTTGAATAACCTCAAGCTCCAATATCCTAAGCATTTGATGAAGTACATGACCCTTACCAAACTGGTGAATTTCCTTGTCCATTTTTGGTTGTATGGGTAATTGCTATATAATACATTGACTCGACGGCCACTGTCTTTTGATTTTTTTACTTCAGATTTATCTTTCCCGCTTTGTCACTGATATGGGTTTGGTATTAATTCCCATGTAAAACCGGTTGCAGCGAATATGTATCACATTATGGTTAGTAAGGCGGTAAAAAAATCTCTATGAGGTTATGGCATTAGGCCTGATTTTCTTACCGCCTTACTAACTCTAACTCTCAGAGCTTATAGAAAATATTTCATGCTCTTCGAATCTACAAGCTTCAGCGATTCGAGATTCCAAAATGCTATATTAGATTGATTCTCCACACTCTCCATCTCCATTTCTTCTTCTTCTCTATCAAACTCGCGAGAGAACAGACAGCGGCAATTAGGGTTTTAGAGAAGTAGATGACTACTTCTCCTTTGATAAACCCTCAGAGACACATCAAAATATGTGTATTATGAAAACAAATTTTATAAACCAATCACTGAGGTATCTCACAGAAACATATTTAGTTAACTGTCCTTTGACTTTAGTTTTTCTTTCATGATGAAAGCTTGTAAAAATATTATATGTACTAACAAGTTGGCTCCAAGAGAAATGATATAAACGAATTCCGGAAATGAAATGGAATTGGAGATGGTAAAGAGCTCATTTAGACTTCCAGCAGACAGGTTACAAGATACAGGACTAACAACTTACGGCTGCAGCAAAACCACGAAAATATGTGAAGATACAGGACTAACAACTTACGGCTGTTTCACTCAGTATATACTGAGATATGTTAATATTGCTTAAAGGGGTCGTGTATCTACAAAATATTTAGTAGCATTGATGATATTAGCAAAGGTTAACACGCGACATAAAGCAACCCGATTTTGCACACAAAAAAGAGAAAAGATAAACAACCGGCCTCTATAAAATCTGACGTACAAGTATCCCTTGAATTCGAATCCCTGTCATGGTCGATTAGGACTAAAGAAAACTTTGTTCATATTTGTCTGCAATGTACTTGCTACTTAGATCATCTAAAGTGTGGTCCTAAAATACAACTAGCCTAAATATACTAACAGCAGAACAGCAAGCTGAGTTCCGTAGCAAGAAACAAGGCCAAAGAGAGGTTTTTCCTCAATAATTTAGTATATTGCAAAAATGCCCATGAGAGGGAAGGAAAGGTAGAAGAAGCTTTTATATTAGCAGTCATGTAATCAGTAACATGTTTCAACCATGAATTATGATCACAGAAGTGGTATTCACGTCTTTTTTTACTTAATGTATATCGTTGGCTTTTTTTATGTATCAAATGCTTAAAACATAAGGTTCGATCGCTAGTGGTAAACCCTGTAAAGAACATACAATTAATATAAATAGACTACGACCCTAGTTGCAACTAAAGAAACGTTGAAAGCTAAGAAAAGTTTGTCATATAGATCAGTCTGTTTTCATAACATATACTAACAAGATAAAATTTGAGATTCCGGTAACCAGAAAATTATGCAGAGGCAATGCTGGCCTTTGATTAGTCATTCGAAAAGCAAAGAAACTTCATGATTAAACAAGGTAAGCAAAGAATTATATGGGCCAAAGGCTGTTGTGTATCGTAAGCACAAAGTGAAGCAACAAAGATGTAAACTTTTCAACTGAATGTTCAGAGGAACTAGTAAATGTTCACTAAATAAAGGTCAGACTGTATCTGTTCCAGAAGACACAAATCACATTCAAGTGAGGCATTAGCAAAGCAAACCACAAAGACGACAAGATTTCTTTAATGAAACATTCATGGGCGTCAACATATTGATGAACTTTTGAGAAAATGATCTCACGAATCATATAAAAAGAAGAAATCCGACCAATTTTATAAGTCAGGAATCTAAGAAACGAAACTTTTTCCAATTTATTCCCAAATCTAGTATTGATTATTCCCGTAAACAAGAAAAATTACCGAAATCCTCTCAATCATCCTTCGCAGGCTGTTCCTTTTCCGAGATGACAACTTCTATGAAGTCCTTGGCCAACTGTTCCATCGAAGATTCAGCCAGCGTGATAACAGGCTTATAGTAATTAGAGTGGGCATCTACACACTTTATCAGCATCGGAAGGTGTTTTATACACTTAACAAGACCACCAGTTTCCTTCGCGCAATCTTCCAAAGCCTTAAATGATTCTTTGCAATCACCTCCTTTCATAAACTCGCACAACCGCTCAACAAGTAGTTCGTCGTCCCTCTCTGTATATCCTTCCTTTGGTTGATCAGTTGATGACTCTCCCACTTTCGGCGGGAATAAAGAGTAGAGCTCCTTCCACACCCCGTCTACAGACGCTTCCACCATCGCTCGTACGTGAGCACTCTCTTTCTTCGGTTGTCTTCCTGATTCGTGTTGTCAAACATCTCCCACGGAATTGGTCGCTTCGAAGACTAAGCTCGGCGGGGATCCCCTTGGATGACGATGGGGATGACGATGAGGACGATGAGGGTGACGAGGACGTCCCATTTTTCTCAACCCGAGAGATCGGATCTTATGGAAATCGGCGATACTAAAGTGACTAGAGAGTTCGAAAGAGACGAACCAATTTGCTAGGGTTTCGATACTAAGAAATTTAAAACTTAATCGTTTGGGAAATCTTATATACTGATATTCCAAAAGTTTACTATATAACATATACACATATAGGTCCTTTAGTTATATAAGTATTAAATAAATAGATAAATTCCTAATTAGATGGAGATTAGCTTATCACATCTTTATCCATAATATCACACATCTTTAACCATAACGATCATCCGAGGATTGTTTTTGGTAAATTTGATTTCAACATGGTTTATGGTGAATAATAGCATTTGTTTGACCCAGCAAAAAAATAGCATTAATCTTGCATTGTCTAGTACATAAGCCACTGAACATAAAAGGATTTAGAATTTGGAGATTAACACTTACAAGACACATCACTAAGTTGGTTGAGTTCCATTGATATTGATAATAGGATCTGCATTCAATCATAGTGTTACAAAAGTAGAGATAGAAACTCAAGAATTCGAAACATGACAAGAGTTTGTTGCTAATAGAGAAATGTTTCTTCTTCTTTACTGCCTAATTTAATGGCGATGGTGAGGGCAAAAGGTGACGATGTAGTTAGCCTTGGAACATGTGGCGATACTGGTTGGGTCGTCGTAAGCATAAGAGTAAGCTTTTGGGCAAGCGACTTTGAAGATTTTGGAGTAAGCCGTTGGTTTGCAAGACTGTGGGTTACCGAACAAGCCGGTGCAACAGTACTGTGGTGAATTGAAGGCAGAGCAAGCACTTTTACAGGCTACTACACGTTTCCCGTTACGTGACCGGACTTGTAAACCAACCGGACACATCTGGTTTAGATCGCTTACACAACCGGCGTAGCTACATTGACCTGAACCTTTAACCGGCATAATCGACATGGCCAGGTTATAACTGTCATTACAACAAACAACCAAAAAGAAGAAAATTAGTGAAAACAGTAAGTTAAGTTTGTGTAAAAAAGAAAGCAGATTTGATGTAAGATTTACAGACCCGTCGACGAGGCTGACGTCATAGAAGTCTAGCTCAGGGCCGAGAGTGATTTCGGCGAGAGTGGCCGGAGGTTCACCGCCGGCACCGTTGCAGGAGAGAGAACCGCCGCAATCTCCGGTGGCGCAGTGACCACGGCCAGATCTGTCGAAGGTACAGCCGTGGCGACCCCAGAAACGGCCGGACCAGAGTGGTGGGAGTTGAAGAGAGTGGGCTTTGTTAGCTGGAAGCTTAAAACCACCGCCGGCGAGTAAGTTTTGACCGGCGCTGGGTTGGATACCTGGCCACACTGGGTGTTTGCATTTGTTGTAGAAGATTACAGTTGAAGCTGCTCTCAAAGAAACAACAACAAAGATAGTGGTATTAGAAAAATCTGCAACTATAGTATCTCTAAATCTATATTTAAAAAGTGCATTTTTATTCATACATGGGCGAGATTGAAGCAAAGACTAAACGAAACAGAAAATTTAAAGATCTAGCAGGGAATGTGAAGAGAAACCTGAAGCGTGAGAGAGAAGAAGAAGGAAAGCGAAGAGGAAGAGGTTGATTGAAGCCATTGATGGGAGCTCTACTGAGCAAGAGTGAGACTGAATCAACTTGTTACTTCTCAGTGCTTTTTATGGAATTTTAAGAAAAATATTTATTAGTAGTATATTTTTTGAAAAAATGAGATAATTTGGGGAATGTAATAATGGCAAATGTTACCACACGTCTCGAGACTGTCAGACCAGAGTTAGTGCGTAGTACTAGCTTTTTTCTTTTTACACAGTCAAAATAATGTAACTGGCCATTTCATCCTCACTTTTCAACCCTTCATATTCGTATCATCGTATAAAGGTTTGCAACACTTGATTCGACTAACGGCTACAAATAAAATAAAAAAAGAACTAGGGGTAAAATTTGGTACGGATTAATATAGGTACGTATCACATGGAGTATTAGTGAACAACATGTAAAATAGAACATTGTATTAATTTATTTAGTTTTACCATTTGGACGCAGATCCTAACAAAAACGCCGATCTTGTGGATGTGCTTAGTCGTCGACGCTTAAAAGTAGGTCCCACGTCTCCCTTCGTCCGATAGATTCTCTTCTTGGAATGCTTGTCATTTCTCTTCACACTCTTCTAAACAAATTGACTACACACTTTCTACTACTAGTACTAATTACCTATTTTTTATACGTTAACTATATCAGTAATGATCTAATATACACTTCGAAATGTGTAATTATGTAGTCTTCATCGTTTATTTGTTTGTAATATTAGTTTATATCTTCAATATAAAATTTACGCTTTTAGCAAACAAGTTATGTTTGTCGTTGCACTTTACAAAAGATGGTAAATATAACTTCTCTCAGCTAGTTCAAAATTCAAAAACAAAAAGACAACATCGGCATCGAAGATCAGTGAGCTTTAAAGTTTGTCAATATAACGTTATGGGCCATATCTATAAGAGATATAGGCCCTACATACACTGTTTCACACATTTTGGTTCGAAGTAAAGTTGTAACTTTTAACTGTACATTTAGAAAGAAAAAAAAACACCAAAAAGCCATTATTCTCTGCTATTACAATGACGAAAACGATTACCAATTGATTACCGTGGGAACGCAGCGAGGTGTTGCGCCACATCAGCGTCGAGCGGTTGTACCACGTCAGCAGCCACTGGATCGGCAACAACGACGACTTGTCTACGTTGTCTTTCCCGGAGATAGAGAATTGTGATGAGACAGACAAAGAGTGTAAGTATTGTTGCATTACCTTCTTCAAACACCACATTCTCTATCCAAGTCTCTACCTTCGGATACACTTCTGGTAATGAATCCACAACTCTCACCTATCAGTAAAAAAAACAATTTCCTCTTGTCATTTTGATCTGTTAAACTGCATCCAACTATTTAACATAAGAATGAGAAAATGTCGGTTTTTAGATTTTACCAGGACGGTATCAGCATAGTTTCTACGGAGCCATAAGCTAGCGAGAGCAAGTGTGACTGGCAATCTCGCGGCTGCATCGCTCTGAAGGGCTTCATCATAGTAACGTTTTGCTAAATGGAGATCAAAGGGAAGCCCTTGTCCATGTTCATGCATGTAACCGAGGTTGAACATTGCTTGCGCATTGGACTGTGATTTAGCATGCATGTATGCTTCTGCCGCACGCACAAAATCTCTCTCAGTTCCCTATTTAGAGATCAAAGAACGAGAGAAGAGAGAGAATCAGGCGACAAGTATCAAGTTTTTTCTAGCTAATTCAATCATTGTTACATGTCTCAACGTTATTAGGTTCATAATCTAGTTTCTTATACGAGGTAAACTCACCCGGCCATAGTAATATGCATCTCCAATAAGCAGAGCAGCATGTTCATTGCCTTGTTCAGAGGCCCGCCACCACAAAGAATGTGCCCGCTCATGTCTCTCTTTGTCTGTGCAAAATCCAGATACTCCCATGCACATGCTTCTTTCGCCGTATTTATCGAGGATCCAGGCAGCATTACTTTGTGCCACTTCATAACCCATCTCTGCCATCCTTGAGTACAAGATCAAAGCCTTACCCACATCACCTTTTAAGTAAGCTTCAAGAGCCCATCTAGAGAGAGAACTCCACGGCCCCCTTTCTGCTACTAGCTTATAAAATGAAGTCGCCTGCAACCAAAATGTGATGGAAGTGAACAAGCAATTAAACCACAAATTCTCTCAACAACGCTGGAGATGTCTCCAAACTGCTCAAAAAAAATTCCTAAGATATAAAAGGAGTTGAAGTACGACAGTGAAAAATAACAAACAGACTACCATCAACAGAAACAAGTACTATACTGCACCCTGCTGCCTTAATGGATAGACGCATAGACATCATTCATACCTCAACATTAAAAAAATACGTCGTCTGGTCAGACATTATAGTACTGATAAAAAGCTATTAATAGAATAGACAGTGAAACAGAGCTTCCCACATTCCTTGTGCAAGTAACCTTTTTAGGTAATGAGATTTTACATAACCAACAAAACAGTGAAATAATTTTCTGAACTTTAGAAGAGCAGGAAGCCAAATTTTTTTTAAGTTTCGTTCTTTTAAGACTTTATGAATTTAAAGTCATTTTTTCTGGCATCCATGTTTAGGCAGGAAAGTCTCAGAAATCTAAAAGTCACTTACCATCTCCAGATTCTTCTTAAGCCCAACACCAGTATGGAACATCTTGGCGAGTTGATAGAAAGCCTTTGGTTGACCAGCATTTGCAGCAACAAAGAAGTATTTTGTTGCCTGCCTCACATCCCTTATGACTCCGATGCCTTTAAGATACAAAACTCCAAGGTTATAATGCCCACTGGGGTCTTCATTGTCAACAGCCTTCTCAAAATATTCTCTTGCCTGCATTTGAAGGCATACATCCATAGAATGTTAGACTAGCCTATAAAGAGTAAGCCTGGGAATGATGAGGCTACGAATGAACAGCCTACCTTAGTATAGTTTTTCTTATCTACTCCATAGCCTTTGACATACAAGTAGCCAATTCCATTAAATGCTGAATAGAGACCTTCTTTTGCAGCAAGTGTAAGCCATTCAAGTGCCTTGGTATAATTTCTTTCAACACCAGCTCCTCTAGCATATATCTCCCCCAGAAGTTCCATTGACCTCGGCTCTCCTTTATCTACTGCTTTCAAAAACCAATGCAATGCCTTGGTGTGATCACGCCTTAATCCTCGCAGGCCAAAGTAGTAGAACAGTCCAATTTTGTACATTGCATTAGCATTCCCTTTCTGTGCCTGATATTCCAATATCTGGAAATCTTCATCCTCCTCGCCTCGAGATTTCCTTAGAGCACCTTTGTTCTCTTCAGTTCCGCTATGAATTCTAGTTGGTTCAACCACCGGAGAATCCTTTGAGATCAGAAAACTATTGACAGCCGTCTCTGCTAATTCAGCATATAATTGAACAGCTTTATCATGCATCTGTAACAGAATCGCAAATCAATAACAAACACTCAGATGCAACTTCATCTATTCATAAAGAAAATCAAAAGTTCCATCTTTACTTACATCTTGACGAAGATACGTGAACGCAAGTGCCATCTTCGACTGCATATTCCCACCAGCAGCTGCGAAATTATGGTGAAGAAACGACTTGCTTTTGCTCTTTTCTCGCATCATTCCTATCCCGTAAACGAATCCCATTATCGACTGCGCGTGTGGATCTCCAGCTGAAGAAGCAGCCTCTACCTCATCCACTGCTTCTTCCATCAACCTGAAATTTCCCTCACTCGCCGCCGATAGAATCTTTTTGAGGCCGGAGTAGTACTGCGGCGAGGCTGCTTGGACTGTTGAGTCATCTGGCTCGAAGATCGATCGCCATGAACCGGGATCAAGCTCCTCTTCGGACTTAGGTTCGGATTCTCCAAACTCATCGAAGTCAGAGGACTCTCCGAATCCGTTATCATCGCCGCCGCTATTGAGATCGTCATTTGAGAGGACGAGAACGACGGGACGAGCGTGAACGCTAAATTCAATGAAAGAGAAAACGAGTAAAGAGAGAATAACGATTCCGTAGCTTAATATTCTCATTGTACTTCCTCCTCCACCGTATTCTTCGTCGTCGCCGTAGTTTCTCAGTGATCAGATCGAATTTTCAGATGGATGACCAAAGAAAGAATGAAGATGAAAGGGGCAATAACGTCTTTCAATAGTCCATAAATTGCCACGTTGAATCGTTGTCACATATCCAATAGTAACCGGCCACGTAACTAGACTTGTCTTAATAAACATTAGATCCAATTTCGGTTTGGTTTGTTGATTATTAATTCGGTTTAATCGAAATTGGATACATACATGTTATATTTTGCTTATTTATAGTTTTATACGCATAAATAC
>JGI26506J51651_1000136_pt1 | contig 10841 bp, 6 predicted proteins | sample AraCvinosormetaG_FD_51651 | JGI IMG/M metagenome (IMG submission 51651) | reverse complement strand
ATATATATATAAGCGCGTATGAATTCGGATTATCCAAAGGTTAAACTACAAGATCCAAAACGACATAGTTGTTTTGTCGTTTAGAATCTAAAAGCGCAGACAAAAGTCAACTTTAGAATCAACCCAAAAATAGAAGTCAAAATTAAAAACCAAAACCCTAAGATTTTAGAGTAGACTCTCTTCGAATGGAGAACCACTTTGTTACATCGAAACTGATCCGTGTCTCTCTACACGAAGTTGAGAACCAGCTCGAACTATCACTACGTCAAGCCTTCGAGAATCTCCAGCCGAAACTACGACCACCATTCTCCTTAGAAATCCCAGACCCACAAGAGTATCTTGAGTTCAATAAAGCCATCGTCTATGGAGTTTTATGCGAACCCAATTCCTCTAAAACCCACATCAAGCACTTACATGCTCTCGTCACTGATGGGTATGCGTTTTTCACTAGTTTACTTATTGGAATCGTTGTTGAATTGTATGTTAAGCTTGTTGATTCCGCTAAAATTCAGCTTATTTGGGTAACGAAGGAGATGATTGATGTTTCAAGTGTGGGGATTGAGGATTTGGTTGTGTCGTTGTTGCGACGAATTGGTACTGGGGATTATGGTGATCATAATGTTTGGCTGTGTTCTGAATTGGTTAGTTTGTTTCTTGAGAAATGGGAATGCTTGCTTGATGATTCTCCATTGGTGTTGACTAGTGCTTTGTATAGTTTTCTTCGGTTATTAGCGGATCATTATAGGGTTTTAGGCGTTGTGAAACTGGAGAATGTGAAGAGATTGGAGATCAAATTCTGTGTTAAAATGTTTAGAGAGCAGCTTCATTTAAGTTTGAAGATTGGACGGGACCTTATCCTGTTGTTGCAGGATCTGTCTCATGTCTCTGAGTTCAGAGAGATATGGAACGATTTGGTGTCGAACCATTGCTCTGAGGTATACCAGTTGAAGACTTCAAGTAGATACTTCCTTCTTCGTATCACTCCTGAGATGGAAACACAGTTAAGGTTTTTGCTTGGTAATGTGAAATTGGGAAGTCATAAGCGGCATCAGATATGGTTCTTGAAGAAGTTTCTTTTGGGTCCTGAGAAAGAAACGCTTTTGATTGATATAGTGAGATTCGTTTGCTGTGTTATTCATCCAACTAACGAGATCATCCGATCAGAGATCATGCCAAGATGGGCTATTATAGGTTGGCTTTTGGAACTGTGTAGGCAAAATCATCACATCGAACGAAGTGTAAAGCTGGCTCTGTTTTACGATTGGCTCTTCTTTGATGAAAGAATCGATAATATTATGAATGTTGAACCTGCTGCTCTCTTGATGGTATGGTCGATACCGCAGTATCCACACATCACTCACTCCTTACTTGAATTCTTACTTCATCTTGTGGAAACTTATGACATAACCCGTCGAGATATGATTGTGAGAGGTTTGACATCAGCATTCAGAGATATTGAACGAAAAGGGGTAATTCGGTCGCTGGATATATTCCTAACAAATCCTGCACTTGCACCAGATTTGAAGAAGAAGCTAGCAAATCTGTTGTCATGTCATCAGGTGAAGGTTCCTGTGAATCTCCATCAAGTTAGTGTTCTTTCTAAGCAAACATTTCTTTCTTCAGAAGCTAATTTAAAAGAATGCAGCACCAGAATTGTTGATACTCCTGACCAGAAGTTGGACAATTCCGTTGAAAATCCAGCAAAACACCATAAGGTTGAACAGTTCAAAGAGTTTATAAGACCCTCATGGTGAACAAAACCCTTAGTCTATGTTGCGAATCTTGCATAAATCTTCAGCCGCAATCGAAGCTCGACTCTCTCTACTTACAATCAAGAGACTCACACTCGAGGAAACAAAACAATCAAACTCTTGGAACGAAGAAGGAGAAGAATGACACGCACGTGATTGATCCTATGTCTCGGCGAGAACAGAGACTAGCAATACACTATCTCAAGTTTAGAAGATCATCGGTAGTTCCACCAGAGGTTCACGACTAAGTGTTCTCACTCCAAAGAATATAGAATGAACACAGCTTATAGCTGATCTTTCTCTATTACAGGTGTAACATACTCTCGATAAATCAATAAAATCTTTAACCATTACCGGTTCAATTAAATTTTTGGTTAAAAGAATCTTAACCGTCGATAGCTCTCCTTACTGATATGATCCAGCGGTTCAATAAAACGTCATTGTGTTTACGGATATAACTAGACTCGAACGCAGCGCTTTAAATTAAAAGACTTGATCCGACCCATTAACCCGAAATTTTGACCCGTCTTTGTTCTTCCTCAATTATTTCAATTCGCGTTCGATTTCAAACCTCAGCAGATTCCGATTAGATTTTGCGTCGATGGCGTCAAATCCTCACAGAAGCGGTGCGGGTGGTTCCTTTTATGGCGGCGCCGCTCCATACAGATCCGGGTATAGCTTTTAAATTTCTTTCTCTGATCTTTTGGATAGAGAAAACTAGAGATTTATGGGTCCTAGATTTTGGTAAATTTTGCGGAAACTATAGCTCTATTGCTTTGTATTTGTGGCTGCAGGGTAGGGCTTAGTACTAGAAATGCTGCAGGTTCAGAAGAAATCCAGCTGAGGATTGATCCGATGCACTCTGACCTGGATGATGAGATCACAGGTCTCCATGGCCAAGTCAGGCAGTTGAAAAATGTAAGAAACCCTCCTAGTTACCAATTCTATCTCTCCTTTGTCTGTGTTTTCATTACAGCCTTTTGGTTTTGAAAGTGGCTCTGTATATGTGTTTTTGTTCCAGAGTACTATGATAGTGTATATGTTCACTCATCAGTGAGTATCTGATTAATTAGTTGACTTACCAATTGAATTCTACATATTTGATGTCTATTATAAACCTTCCTTCCTTGTTGTTTTATATACCATACTTCTTAAATGAATCAGTTGACATTCTTTACGATTCCTTGTGTTTTACCTTGAATTTTGCACATAACTTATGCCTCACTATTTTGGCTATTCCATTGATCGCATATTTTTTGCAGATTGCTCAAGAAATTGGGTCAGAAGCAAAGTTTCAGAGGGACTTCTTAGACGAACTGGTATGTTTTTGATGTCGCACTTTATTTATCCATCATAGTAAAGTGGAATGTAAGCACTTTACATCAGCAACATGCATTAGTCTTTACACTATAGGCGATTAAATATAGCATATACGAATTATGTGTTTCCTTTAACTTGTTTCAAATGGCTGTGTTCATTGTTTGGGAAACTACAACTTCATTTCCAACTCATAGCTTACAAACAAATGAATCTTGATAAATCCACAGTTTAGGTTATGTTCAGACTTTTACGCAGGGACTGTTCTGAGCTCTGGTGGTTAGGAATAGATATCTTCAATCTCGGCTATATAAGTGAATGCACCAGAAAATGGTTTCAGCTTATCATTGAGTCTATACCGGTTTCCTTATTAAGGAGAGTATGATGTTGAATATGTACATTGCTCTTAGTTCATTCCAGTTTTTCTTTTTTGCTACCTAAAGAACATCAACTAGATTTGGTTGCGTGAGACTGCATTAAGCGCTGTTATAGAAAATTAAAGGGTACGAAGTGCTCTTCTTGTCTTAAACATAAAGCTTTTTTTTGTGTGTGTGTGACAGCAAATGACATTGATAAGAGCGCAAGCCGGGGTGAAGAACAACATAAGGAAACTAAACATGAGCATAATCCGTAGTGGCAACAACCACATCATGCACGTGGTTCTTTTCGCTCTCCTCGTCTTCTTTGTCCTCTACATCTGGTCTAAGATGTTCAAAAGATAAAAAGACTCTCCAAACCTACGATGAATCTTCATTTCAATCGGCGAAGAATGAAATCTAGAAATCCCCTTGCTCAAGTTTAAAAGATCATCGAGAGTTGTACAAACTGGAGTAAGAAGAATTCGCTTACTCTCTAGAGATTATAGAACATAACACTTTTAGACTTTTAGTTTTGTGTCCAAACAAACTCTTTTGTCGATAACCAAATCAATGTTAACCATTACCGGTTTAATTAGACTTTGGTTCAATATCAAATACTACTACTTTTGTTGTATTATGGGACTAACAGGGCCCAATGGGCCTTTACTTTCTACGAAATCTCTACAACCAATTGGAAGGTTAATAGTTTTAGCCTTGTCTCTCCTCCAATCATGTCGTTTCAAAATCCTCTAATTTCTCAGTCCTAGCGCTAAAGCTCTTCCTGGGTTCGAGTTGATTTCTCAGTCATCGATTGAAATTTTCTCGGGACAAAGGGTCTCATCGTCTACCATCGACAACGAGGTTAGTCGTTAATTGGATTTTGATCCGTCTCTCTACCACAAATTGTTTCCTTTCGTCTCTTGTTCATGTGTTTTTTACCATTATCCGATTCGCATCAAATCCCTAGCAACATATAAAACTAAGAATCTGCAACTGAGAACTGTTTGGTAGCTGGGATTATGTTCATTGAAGCGTTAATTTAATTCTATTGAACAGTTATTGAAAGGTGGTGGTGCTTTTGCTTCTTTGTTTCACAGAAACCAGAAAATGCAAAGTCTTAGTCAACTTGGACCTTCAGAGATTTTCCTTGTCGCCAGAAGAGAAAAACCCAGTACGAGGTTAGTTATGAGCGACTCGAGCTCGATTCATGACTTCTTGAGATATTGCACTTCTTGACTTTGGTGCTTGATTCTACGAATTTGCAGAGCACAGCTTTGGTTTACGGGAAGACTCTCTTTTAGACAAGAAACAAATGGTGAGTGAATCAAAATGATACATTGGAGAATCTTTGAACCAATTTGGTTTAGTAACGATGTTGTTTTGTTAGGGGTTCGTTTAAAGAATAGAGTAGAATTTAGTCCAAGACCTGTACCTCCAAATCTGATCGCAGCAGAGAAAGAAGAAGCTAAAGCTGTTTTAACTCTATTCTTCAAGAAGCAAGGTCTTAGCAACAGTCTCTCTTCTCGGTTAATCAACAAATCCGATCTTTTCATTGACCATTTAGTGTCCAGGCTCCATTCTGTTCATAAAGCTCGATACCTCGTAGGTTCGATCTTTCTTCTTTTAAACCTTTACTATTTAATGAGAAGAGCTCGGCGATGAACTCTAAATTGACTGTAACAGGAAGAGAGCTTACTACACTTGAGATTAGAGATTCTCTTATTCCTTACCTCGAACAACTTCATGAAGAACATGGTGATCTTCTCGCTGAGCTTGTTGTGAGCTTCCCTGATCCACCAGCTGAGCCTAGACTCGTTGCTTCATCTTCAGTTCCGATCCTACCACCTCGTGGTGACACAGATTCTGCTGCAGACACTCGTAAACTCAGAGCGGTGTCTCGAGTCAGCGAACTTGACACAGAAGGTGCATTACGGCCTCAGACCCTTTACCTTCTTGACCTCGGTTTAAACCTCGAGCAGATCAAAACGATCACTCGCAAGTTCGCTGCTTTTCCTTATTACAGCCTCGACGGTAAAATCAAACCTGTAGTGGAATTCCTTTTAGACCTTGGAATACCTAAATCAGACATCCCCACAATCCTCTGCAAACGCCCACAAATCTGCGGAATCAGCCTAACCGATAACCTCAAACCGACAATGGCCTTTCTTGAGACACTTGGCATTGATAAGAACCAATGGGCAAAGATCATTTCCCGTTTCCCAGCCATCCTCACTTATAGCCGCCAGAAACTTACTTCAACTGTCGAGTTCTTATCCCAAACCGGTCTCACAGAAGAACAGATAGGGAGAATCCTAACCCGATGTCCAAACATCATGAGTTACAGTGTAGAAGACAAGCTCCGTCCAACTATGGAGTACTTTAGATCGCTAAATGTCGATGTTGCGGTTCTTTTACATCGATGTCCCCAAACATTTGGATTAAGCATAGAGTCGAATTTGAAGCCAGTAACTGAGTTCTTCCTCGAAAAGGGTTTTGGTTTAGATGAAATTGGGATCATGATCTCTAGATATGGAGCTTTGTACACATTCAGCTTGAAAGAGAATGTCATGCCGAAATGGGATTACTTTCAGACAATGGACTATCCGAAATCCGAGCTTGTCAAGTTCCCTCAGTTTTTTGGGTACAGTTTACAAGAAAGGATCAAGCCGAGATACGAGCTGGTTCAGAGAAGTGGAGTGAGACTGCTGTTGAACCAGGTTTTATCGCTGTCGGGAATTGAGTTCGAGAAAGTTGTTAAGAAGAAGATGATGAAACTTGTGTCTAATAACGTAATCGCTGAACAAAGTAGTGGTAGTTTGTTGTGAATGTTTTAGTTATGTTCCATATGAGTCGCAGAAACAAATCCCAGGGATGTCAATTCTTTAAGCTGACCCATTCTGCTGCTAAATGGCAATGGAGTTAAGAAAAGATATATCAAAGATGAAGGATATATAGCGTATAGGAAGCGTCACAGAACAAACTTGGTCATATACGTAAAAGCCATTGATCACTCCAAAACATTACAAAGATACGAGAGAAAAGTTGAAGAAACAGAAGTTCATTGATTACCACGGTTTGCAGGTAGCCAAAAACCGGAGTTCAGTGGCTTTGTCTTCCCATTCAACACCTTCCAACCATTTGTTTTCGCCGTATTTTACGACAAGTTCTACACCTGCAGTTCCACTCTTGGAGTTCAATGGAAGCTTTTTCAGCTTTGGACAATGTTCTTGCACTGTAAGCTCACTCAGACGTGGAAAAGATAGTGGTGTCCAGTAGATGCTCTTTAGCTTAGGTAAATCAGATAAGCTAAGACATTCTAGCTTTTGAAAAGGAATGATAATACTTGCATTCTCGTCCGTAACACTTGCAGCTTTTTCTTCACTGATTATATCCTCAAGTTGCTCTGCGAAACGAACGTCAAGATAAGTAAGGTTTGGAGCAAACAATAGCCATGTCAACTCCTTTAGACCATCACATTGTCCTATAACGACTTTGGAGAGGCTAGAGAAGCATGATGATGTTCTCATCTCGACTTTTATCTCCTTCATTCCACACTTCCATATGCCAATTCGACGGATATTACACATGCTTGGAAAAGTTAATATTTTGAAAGATTCTTCCTCAACCTCTATAAGCTCTACATATTGAATAGATTTCGCCAATCTCTGAGAGCATAACAAATGTTCCAAAACCAAACTTGAAAAGATATCTATGGTTAGAACTTCTATATGTTCTAAGAGTTGTAGCTCCTTCGCTGAGTTCACATCTAGAGCCCTTTTGGACTTTTGTAGTCTCAGTGTCTTCAAACTCAACAACTTAGATACCCCAGCAATACTCTCCAAACTCTTCATGGACTCCAAATTCAGATGTATTAGTTGTTTCAACTCTTGTAAACCAACAGGCAACCTTTCGATGTTTGTATACGACAAGTCAAGATATCGCAAGGAGACTAACTCTGATATTTGCTTTGGTAATCCAGTGAGACTACTACTCCATGATAAATCTAATACGACAAGGTTAGGCATGAATCGAAAGAATTCTCCGGAAATATTTACCAATCTGTGGTTTTTCTGGAGGAGGAGAGTTGTAAGTTGAGGACATGTAGGGCAACCCAATATCTTTTCAAGCTCATTTTTCATCAACGACATTCTTCTCACAGCTCTCCAGTTCTTCACTTCCGGTACTGCATGTAACCCAACACCGGCTCGCACAATGCATTGATCTTTATGCTTTCCAAGATCAGATGATATCCATAGAGCCATCTCACGAACCACGTCATGCATTTTCACTTCCGTTTTCTTCCATTCTTCCTCCATCAATAAACATGTACGGACAAGAGTACCGATGATCTCATAGCCTTCGTTTATCGCTCTCTCTTTACCATCTTTTGCATCTATGAATCCTTCACATATCCAATAGTCTACTAACTCCTCTTTCTTAATCTCATAATCTTCAGGAAATAAAGAGCAATATAGGAAACATGACTTGATATGCTCCCTCTGTAAATTATCATAGCTATACTTCAATATCTGAAGAATTTCGTCTTCCATGCCTGAAAACTCTATGGCTGATGAAGTCAAAACATCAATCGCGTGACGCCATTCTTGAACTGTGCTTTTGCATGCCATAGTTTCTCCAATGACATTAAGTGCTAATGGTAGACCATGACATTTTTCAGTGACTTGTTTTGCAAGTTCAGGAATATCCGGATGGCTTTTCAAAGTGTTTTCTCCTACTTTGTTTTGAAACAAATCCCAAGCTTCTTTAGGTTCCAAACAACTAACTTGCATTGGGTCATCGACTCCCATACGCCCACAAACATCTCGAGAACGGGTGGTAAATGCTACTATGCTTCCATTTTCTCTACTTGGATACGGTACTCCAACCAATTCTAAGTTCACTTTCTCCCATATATCATCCAACAATAACACAAATTTATGTCTCCTAAGGACATTGTGTATGTCAACGGCTCTCTTGTTTTCGTTTTTTTTGTCCCACTCCTCGCCCGTAAGACCTAGTCTTTTTGCAATGTCTTCTTGAATCCTATAGATCTCTGAGGTTTTAGACACAACAACCCACATCACAATATCAAATCCACCATCTGTTTCAGAAAACTTCTTGTTGATTTGCGTAAGAAGCGTGGTTTTTCCCACTCCACCCATTCCATATAAACCCATGATCTTGAATCCATCTTTCATGAGAGTGTTCCAAACCCTTTCAAGCATTGTCTCTTGACCAACAACTTTGGATTGAATAGGCATCTCCTGAACTTGGGCTACCAGATTTTCCTCAGTCACCACATCAAATTCTCCTTGAGAAGAGAGATTCTCAACTTCCTTCAACATCACGCTTACCATTTTCCCATAATGATAGCTCTTTCCAAAACTTTTGGAGCAAAACCCACAAAAACACAACCTCTCTATCTCAACCTCTTTATTACTAAACATATCATTGAAGCGGTTCTCGATAGTTACGACATTTGTAAGCCATACCTGAACTTGAGAAAGCCTTTGACGACGCCCTAGAAATTCTTCTCTATTGACCCTTCTTTTCACATCATCGTGCTTTGTCTTGAGGACTTCAATGGCTTTCTGTAGAGCTGCTAGATTCTCTGGAAGGCTATGAATATAACCTCTTCTAACGCATAACCATTGAGAGAACCGATTCACAAACTGATCACATGACACCGAGACCGAGATACAACCTCCCATCTTGGCTCAAGACAAGAGATGAGATTGGATTTTCTTACACTCACGCACCGATCTCCAAAAGTCAAATTTCATTGCACGTTTACTTTGGACGAATATAAAAGACTTTATAGAACCAACGACGACCACGACTTCATTTTCGACTGTATATACTTCTTCAAACTCTTTAGTTGTGGGCTTTTTATGAGTTTAGAGAGGCCCAAACATAAATATATCCAAATCGGCCCATTCTTCCACTAATGAACAACATCATCAATTCGATTCCCAAATTTATCGATTAATAAACCCTAAAAGATCAATTCTGAATTAAAAAGTCTGATCTTGATCTCTGGGCATTGTTCAAAGCTGATCCTCCTTCGGAAAAATGTCATCTGTTGGAACATCGAAAGGGGTTCTGGAGATCGTCAAGTTCGGTGTCTACGTCGCTGTTCCGATCGTCCTTATGTACACATTCGCCAACAACAGCACCAATATCAAGAAATTCATGGGCAATGTAAAATCATCTTCTCTCTCTCTTTCACAAAATTCTCATCACTGATTATTGCATCTTCGAAAATGATAGGCTTAGATCGATGGGTTTTGCTTCAAAAATTAGGAATAGTAACTCTAAACGCTTCATTTGCAGAATTATAGATTCTGGGGTGAGTAATATTTCTAATTGAAGATCTTTTAAGATCCGTTTGTGGATTAGGCGATGGGATTTTCAATTAGGGGTTTTGATGTTTGGTTATAAATTAACCTTGTTAACTTGTTTGTACTCTGTTAGGAACATAGATTGATTGGTTAGCTGAATAATTAGGAAATGGTAACTCTTAACTTGGTTAACGCCATTGTCACTTTAGATCACTGTAACACAGAGTAATTTACTACAATCCTAGCAACATTCAAGATATGGTTCAATCTCCTTGAATTGTCAATGATTCATTTGCTTCCATCGAACTTTTCGATAGTGTTGTGGGGTTTGTCGGGTCTGGCATATAGAAAACAGTCTACAATGTTGGTTTTGCGGTGCACCGAAGGATAAAATGTTCATTCTAAAATGGGTAACACTTATTGTTATCAAATTGTCTGCTGCGCTTAAGTCACTGAAATACACTTACTAGGATCTTAGAAACATACACTACCCCATTTTGATGGTAGTCGGGTTTTCTCCGCTCTATCGAGCAGTCTGTAATGGTTATTTTGCAATGCGATAGAGGCATTCTCTAACCCTCCCAAATTTTGGCTATTTGTTGTGCAGCGTTCATATGTTGTTTATCCTGAAGAGGCACCTAGACCTCCTTCACCCGATGAGCTAAGAGAGATGGCACGAGAGCTTGCCCGTAAGAAGAACATCCCGTGAGTTTATGAGATGGAATCATATACAAATGTTTCATGTTATCTGTAATAGTAAACTGCTCGGCGTAACAACTGGTAATAAAGGTAATGTTATGTTGTTGATTCCTGTAAGATCATAATGGGATTGTATAAGAAAAAGAGCAATAATGACGAAGAGGAAACATTTCTTTTGTTACATATTTTGTGATTTGTGCACATCAATGAATGAAGTCTGTAACATTTTCAAATAAAATTACAAAATCAAAGATACACAACCACAGCTTCATGTCATTGTGTGATTTGTTAACGGCCATATTTCGGGCCTCTAAATTTCAGTGTGAGAAGATTTTTTTTTTGGACAAATGTAAGAAGATTTCTAAAAATACTAC
>JGI26506J51651_1000135_pt1 | contig 10857 bp, 19 predicted proteins | sample AraCvinosormetaG_FD_51651 | JGI IMG/M metagenome (IMG submission 51651) | reverse complement strand
GAAAAATGTTTTGTTTAGTTAAGTTAGGAATCATGATCTATATTTCTCTTCATTATTGCCTGATTGATGAATGCTGCAGGTTCGACTCAATCCGAATATTGGAAAATCTAGATGGCAAACCAACAGACTTGAGGATATCCTAATTTCCAACACAACCACTAAGCCTGGAGCTAATCTCACTGTTCTTCCTTTTACCTATTCAAATGGTTAGTATTCTTAGATCTTGACACCTTGTTCATACCTGCTGATATTGAGACCAATGTGAAAAAAAAACTGTTCCTCTCCCCTCATAAACAAAAAAATGAATGATGACTGAGAGATTGATATGATTTTCAGATAGTGTATAGGGGTAGGAATGTTTCCTATGACCCCATTATTATATATTATTTGGAATGATCAATTACAAAGGTTGGAAAAATGTCGAGGGTGTCGATCCAGTATGCGAGTTCCCCTTTGTTTACTCTCTAAAAATAAGAAGTCTCGGGGTGACAAAGAATACCAAAGAAAAAAAAAATAATAGAATGGTCGATTTATCATGGTATAGTACATGAAGGAGTCAAGAAGGATTTTGAATGTTAGCTTGTTTGATGAGACCGAGCGATGAAAGCCTGGTGGATATAGTTGTGGAACTTAGGTATGGAATCTAGATTGTTGTGTAAGCTTGCGGAGAAGTACATGTTGGTTAGGATTTGATTAGACTTGCTACACATGGATTTAGTTAGAATGATCATGGCAATAACCCAGAGAATGTTGGGAGTTTTTGTGTGTTTCCACGGATTCGGCTTTTGTGTTTTGCTTGAGGGCTAGCAAAAGCTAAGTGTAGGGGAGTTGATATAACCTTATTTTTACCTGTTTTATCAATGATTTGAGATTGTTTTTACAGAGTCTCTAGAGTGTTTTATAGTGCTTTTGGAGTGTTTTTGGTGTATTTACAGGTTTTGTACGTTCTAGGGGTTATCAGGCGATTATGGGACACTTTGGAGCAAAAACAGAGCAGAAAACCAGTCTTGAATGTAGTGTCGATCAATACCAGACTTGTGTCGGTCGACACTGGTCTGCCACGAAGTTTTCACAAAAACTGTACGAAATTTGCACAGGCCTAGTTTTGCCCAAATAGGCCCAAAAGTTAATATTTAGGCCCAAGACGTATTTTAGACATATAATTAGGTTTTTAATGTCAATGTTAGACCTAAGTTTTGTTAAGTTTTGTTTTGATATTAAGATACACTTTTGGAGACAAGAATCCAATCCCTGAATAGAGGATTTTGAACTCCTTTCATTCTTAATCTTATTATTCAATGCAAAGTATTCAGATTATGATTTGTGTTTCTCTTATCATGTCTGAGTAATCCCGCGATTAAAGAGGATGTTCAGGTCAGAGCAAGTTGCAAAGGTTCTAAGGTGGCATTTTACTAACAAGAGTAGTGATGGAAAAATGCAACACCCTGTAAATTCTGTGACATGGGATCAAGTTAATGCCAAGTACCCTGAGTTTGCTGCTGAAGAAAGGAACATCCGTCTAGGACTCTCTACTGATGGTTTCAATCCTTTTAACATGAAGAACAACAAGTATAGTTGTTGGCCTGTGCTGTTAGTTAATTACAATATGGCTCCTAACCTCTGTATAAAGAAGGAAAACATCATGCTTACCTTATTGATTTCTGGTCCGCAACAACCAGGTAATAGCATTGACATTTATTTGGAACCACTAGTAGATGATCTACTCCATTTTTGGACTAATGGAGAGTTAACATATGACGCCTACAGTGGAAATACTTTCACTCTTAAAGCTATGCTCCTTTGGACTATTAGTGATTTCCCAGCTTATGAAAATCTTGTTGGTTGTAGAGTGAAAGGTAAGATGGCTTGTCCTCTATGTGGGAAGAACACTAACAGTATGTGGTTGAGTAATTGCATGAAACATGTCTACATGTCTCATCTCAAAGGTCTATCAGCTACACACAAGTATAGGTGGAAGAAAACATGGTTTGAGGGAAAAGCTGAACATGGCGTCTAGGGTAGGATATTAACAAGTCATAATATATCTGTGCTGCTAAAATATTACAAAAATAATTTTGGTAATAAGAAAGAGTCTGGGAAGAAGAGAGCTAGGACTGCTCCTGTTGAGACTGACTCAGGCGATGACAGTGAAGTTAGTGAATCAGACGATGAAGAAGAAGAAGCATCTATAATGAAGAGGAGTGATCAAGATGGAAGAAAAGGTCTATCCTTTTCAAGCTGCCTTATTGGGAGGTATGATTATTCAAACTTTTACAATACTTTTATTACAAATAGATTTTTGCTAATCTTCATTAAATTGTATTTGCTTTAACTCTTTTGGTTAGGATCTACGAGTGAGACACAATCTAGACGTGATGCATGTGAGAGAGAAATGTGGCTACAAGCATTGTCTCCACATTGTTGCACTGTGGGAAATCGAAGGACGGCTTAACAACTCGTAAAGACCTCCAACTTCTAGGTATTAGAAAGGATTTGCATCCTCAAGAAAAAGGTCAAAGGATCTACCTTCCAGCTGCTCCTTGGTTTTTGTCAAAGTTAGAGAAGAAAGTGTTTTGTAAGAGACTTTATGACTTCTACTTGCATATCATTAGAGGACTGCAAAGTAATGGGGATGAGATCACATGATTACCATGTCTTGATGCAACAACTACTACCAGTTGCAGTTAGAGGTTTACTCCCAAAAGGTACAAGGATTGTAATCTTGCACTTATGTGCATTCTTCAATAAGTTGTGTCAAAGAGTCATAGACTTGCAGCAGAATTGAAACTGAGATAGTTGAAACATTGATAATGTTTGAGAGATTCTTTCCTCCAAGCTTCTTTGATATCATGGTGCACTTGTGTGTCCATCTAGGAAGAGAAGCCCGATTAGGTAGACCTGTCCATTTCAGATGGATGTATCCATTTGAGAGGTAATCCGTCTATTTTAAGTGTTATGGCTTTTCTTATATAACAAATTCATATGCTATTCTGGTTTGCATTGATTCTTGTTGCAGGTACATGAAAGTATTGAAAGACTTTGTTAGAAATACAGCAAGACCATAGGGTTGCATAGCTGAATCATATTTAGCAGAAGAATGCATGGAGTTTTGCAGTGCTTTTTTGAAAAAGACAACAAGTGTAGAAGAGAAAGCGGACAAAAACACAAAGTATGAAAATGCCTCAATCCTAGAGGGTCGTCCAATATCTGCAGCAACTTCAGTTAGTCTTAGTGAAATTAAGAAGAAGATAGCTCATCTTGCTGTCATTCAGAATACAGCCTTATTTGATCCATATGTGAAGTAAGTTCAATACAAACTCATCTCCTGTTTATCCACTTAAATAAAGCTGAAGTTTGAACACTGACACTTTTTTAAATTCCATCATGCACCTATAATTTCTACAAGACTGTAATGTTAAATGCAGGCGTGATGATAGTGTTTTATGGACAATGCGTACACAAAAAATTTCAGATTAGTTAAAGAAAAAGGCATTTCAGATTAGTTAAAGAAAAAGGCAAGTTCTTTTAATTAAACATTTGCATTTTTCTAATTATGATGTCATATAAAGAAACTAAATTGTTGTGTGCTGTATTTTGGATACCTCTAGACTCGGATGGGCATGAAGAAACATTTAAATGGTTGGCTTATGGTCCTAGAAGCATCGCTAGGTCTTATACTGGGTACATAGTGAATGGACTAAGGTTCCACAGAAATGTTGTTGATAAGCTAAGTTAGAATAGCGGAGTGTATTATGAGGCAACGACGATGTGTCGTTCTAGTGCCAAGGACACATCCCAAGTAGTTGATTGGGTATCATACTATGGGAGAGTTACTAAGATTATTCTCCTCGATTACAATGTGTTCTATGTCCCTATTTTCAAATGTCATTGGTAGGCCTAGGCATTTCGGTTTTTGGTTCGGTTCGGGTCGGGTAATTCGGTAATACGGGTAGAGATGTTAAGGACCGACTGGTTTTCGGATCTGATTCGGTTCGGGTTCGATCGGTTTTGGGTCGGTTTTCCATTTTGAAATAGAATCCGATGTAGAACAGAACCATATTTCGGGTCGGTTCAGATCGGTTTATGAACCCAAAAAACGCGGATATTTCCGGTTATTTGCAGTCTGTGAATTTCTTAGCTAAGTCTGAGACTGAGTTGAGCTTGTTCACCTCACATCCTCACCTATCTTAGTTTTTGACACTACTCCATTCTTCTTATGGTTAACTTTTATCTGCTTCTCATCAAACATTTAAGAATTAATAACAAGAACGTATAAAAGGCAAAAATCAAAACTAAGAAGAAACTACATAGCATAAGAGTTTGAGAAATTAGAACAACCAAAATCAAAAATCAATAGATTCAAAACAGAGAGAATAAGAGTTTAGAGTAAACAAGAAAACAACTAGAAGCAATTCCAACATCGAGAAAACAGAATGCAAAGTACCAAAGAGGGAAAGAGCATAAGAGCTAAGAGTTTAAAGTAAAAAAGAAAATCAGTCCAGAATCATTTCACTTCCATACGAGCTTAATGAGTCTCCATCAAAAAGCCACCAAGCCCAAGTATTGAAGGATCTGTAGAAATAAAGAAGCATGTAAAAAAGAATGAGATAACAAATCAATATAAAACAAGAACATAACACATGGCCAAGTCACCAATCATAAGCTGAGAAAATAAGTGTGAGAGTTGAAACTCACACAATCGAAAGTGTATTTAGGGTTTCTTCAAAGAATAGATCTTTGCGAGACTCTCAAAGAACAACAGAATTATTGGAGTACCGTAGACGGTGTTCTTGATATTATTATTGAAAAGATGATGCTTTGATTGTACAAGTGTTTAGAAAAGTAAAAAATAAGTGTTTCAGCCTTCAAAGTTAGAGCGTTTTGATAGCCTGAAGTTGAGAGAGTTTCTTTCTGTCCCCCTTTTTTAGTTCCTTGAGGCGCTTTATATAGGACCTTGGTAAACCGCGTCTCTCGATATTCTTGGAAAATTTCCCTTTATCTCTAAGTCGGCGATGGAGGACCTTTCTTAAATGGAGATTTTCTTTATTCTTCGGGAGCTTCGGAAAAACTTCCAGATTTGATAATATCCTCGGAGGTTCTTTAATATCATTCCCGGAAACCCGGAAATGATATCTTGATCCTTCATCGGGTTTTGTACAAGTATTCTCCTCAGGTGGATTTAACAATCTTGGGCTCGGACCGAAGGCTGCGCCTTCCAAGCCGAGCCCAAGCGGTCCCGAGGTGTACTCAAGCTTGGCTCGAGTGTGTTTTCTGGAACAACACCCGAGCCGAGTATCGTTTATCCGAGGTGTTTCCCTGGGTCTCGAGGTGTTATCGCACCCGGCTTGGGATGTGTTTCCTGGAGTAACACCTGAGTCAGAATAACGACGAACTTAGCTTCCGAAGTGCTGATGGTATCTGTCTGACTGGTTCGGTTACTTGGGTGAAATCCAACCCCAACAATAAGTTATACTAACCTTAACTTGGGTCACAATTATGAGTTAGGAGTCCCCTGAGTTGAGTTTACGCTCAAACTCTATAGAAATTTGAAAGAAGAGAAGCTAACAAATGAAACTCAATAACTCAATACCATATGTGACATTAGCAGAGAGTTTAAAGAAAAAAGATTACCACTTTGAAGTTTGTCTTGGATTTCGATATCAGAAAGAAGCTCATGAGTGGTGACTATTCCTTTTTCATTCATGTGAATTTAAGACTTCATCCATTGTTTGGTACAAATAAACACTTCAAGCGTGTAATGGGTAAAGCAGCTCCTAAAAGGATCCAAGATGCGATTACTATTGCTAAATGTAGACTCGGATGCAACCGAAGAGACTTGCATTGCAAGTAAATCTCTGGCTATTGCCGATAAGACGGGATACTTAGAGCTGTTGGTCCTCCACCATCCCAAGACATCAAATGGTATTCCAAGCGGATTGCTCTTTACAACTTTCACTTTCTCTTTCAAATATAACTCCAGCTCAGAACTTGTATTCCACCATCTCTTTGTATAGAAAATCCCTTCTTTCATATCCAGAATCATTCTCTAAATCCATTTTGTCAAACAAGTCAGGTTCTTCTGATTTTTTTTCCTCCATGAGATGATGTCTAAGCCGTTTGAGATGATGACACATTGAGTCTCTCTTTGGTTTGAGCATTGTTGTACTCTTCAAACAACTCCTCCAAAACAGCGTTGACTAATTTAAGAAGCTCTTTAGTGGCATCGATTTCCTTCCCATAAAGCGCCTCAAAACAAAGAGAAGCAAACTTCATTTTATATCTTGGGTCAAAGACACTAGCTATGATCAGCATTTTATTAATCTTCTTCCAACCACCCCAATACTTGTCATACTTGTCTCTCATTGCCTTGGCCTTTTTCCTCAGCTTTTCATCAGGTTTCTTGCTTAATGCGATCAAATTCCTTTCAATAGTAACTATCTCGTTATCGCACTTGTAAGAACTCACAGTCGAAGATGCTGAGGCAACTAAAGTTGAATTGTATAAGACAACCACGAACTTCACCAACCTAGCTAATTCATCCCAATCGTCTGAACTAGGCGGCCCTTTCCTTTTGTTCCCATGCACTTTCTCTGCAAAATAATTGTTATACAGATTATCTTTAGCTTCCATTTTGTCAAATGCTGTTCTGAACGTGAGAGCTCTTGTTAACATAAAGTAAGTTGAATTCCATCTTGTTTTGCAGTCGAAAGATAAACTACCCCTAGTCATCTTTCATGACTCAACTTTCTGTTCAAATGCTTCCACTCTTTTAGAAGAACCCCTCACATGTTGAACACCATTGTGAACTGCAGCCACACTTGCATCTAATTCATGTAAACCATCCCTCACGACTAAGTTCAATATGCGTACACAACAACGGACATGCATATAATCACCATTTAAGACCAATGCATCATCTCATCTTAGCTTGAAAGAATCCACAAAACTCTCAAAAGCATTAGTGTTTGCAGTAGCATTGTCAACAGTAATCGTGAATAGCTTCCTTATTCCCCATTCAGCCAGACACTTGAGAAGAACATTGCAAATAGTTTTTCCTTTGTGATGAGAGACGTGCTTAAAACCAATTATCAGCTTCCTGAGGCGCCAATTTCCATCGATTAAATTTGTTGTGATAACCATGTAACTAGCTCCTGTTGTGGGAGCAACCCCTATATCGGTTGTAAGAGAAACTCGTTGGTTATAAGAAGTAAGCACCTTCATCATAACGGCTTTCCTTTGCACATACATCTCCACAATCTCTCTACTGGCTGTCCTCCGAGACTGAGGTTTGTAAATATTAACCCGAGTGTAAAAATGCCTCCAAGCCAAGCTTTCAATCCACACAAGTGGCAATTCACCCAAGACAAGCATTTCATTAGTAGCTTGATCGAAAACATCTTCTGAAACTTTAGCTAATATCAGATTCCCAATACCATTTGATGTTGCACAACACATTACTCTAGCACAGTAATGACATGTACACTTATTCTTATCCTTTGCAGTACTTGTAAAATGATCCCATACCCACGACCTAGAAGAACTACTAGTACCTGTCTTCTTTGCCTTAGATTTTCCTGAAGTAGCACCACCTCCTTTTCTTTTGCTGCCAGATTCATGAGTAGGAGTATAAATACAGAGTATAATTAAACACCTACGACTACATACTTTATCAAAACAGATCCACTAACTCAAAAACAAAACAATCACACAAACCTAATAACCATACCTACGACTACATAATTTATCGTTTCACATTTCCACACTCACACAAAGTCACAAATCTAAGAATCTAAGATGCATAAGAAACTAAAATACAGAGTAAAATTAAACACATAATTATAAAACTTGAACAAGAGAGGACGAGAAAGGAGAAACACCTACTGATGATTGATTTGTAAAGGAAGCTGATAGAGGAGGTTTAGCTCTTTGTCGTGAATCATTTACTTGATTTAGGGTTTCCAGTTTTCCAATTTGGGGTTTATATACGCTTTAAGATGAGAAGAGGATGAATCGATGATTAGAGAAGTGGATGTCAAAAAAATAAAAGAGGAACGAGAGATTATAGGAAACCAGAGATGTGGTTTCAATATTTTTGGGTTTTGAATATATGTTTTACAGGATCATAACTGCATATAACCTTACATAAACCTTAATACCTTATATATGTATGTGTATATTTAATATGGCCGGTTAATAGATCGGGTTTCGGTTTATACCCAAATCGAAACCGAAACCGAAACCGATGCGATGTAATTTCATTACCCATTTGGTTTATAGTCTCTAACCGAAACCTGAACCAAACCCCCTTTTTCGGATCGGGTCGAGTCGGGTTTTCAGGTTTTGGGGAATATGCCGAGGCCTAGTCATTGGGCAGTTAGAGGTAATGGGGTGAAGATAGAAGATGGCTTTACACTAGTTAATTTGAATCAAAATCAAAATTCTTTTGCTCAAGCGAAGCAAGTATTTTATTCTCGGGAAGATGATTCATTCAATTGGTTTGTTGTGTTGAGAAGACGTTCTAGAAGATACAACGAGATATCTGAAGATGGTGGAGAAGTTGGGCCACTGCCATCTACAATTGACATGGTTATTGACGACTTGAATAATGAGGCTCAATATCTTGGAGTGATTGTGAAGGCATATATGTCTGATTAGCAGACTTCAGTTTTTATTGATATGTACTTTATCTTGGTTCCAGATTATTGTGGTTTATGAAATCGTTTGGGTAATTGGAATTGTTTGATCACTTTCATGATCTTTAGATGGCTAATGGAACATTAATGTTTCTTTTTGTGTTATTGAGCTTTTCAGGTTACAGAAAATGGAACGTCCCAAAAATCCTTCATAGAAGAGAAAGAAGAATAGTCAGAAAGATGTGGAGCCTGAGTTTTTGGGTACTATAGATATATTTGTGAACCTGATGGATACAGAGAATCAAGAAAAGTCAAATGATGTAGATCATGGAGGGGATTTTGAAGTACCTATTAAGAATGCCAATCTACCAACCGAAAAAGAGACTGTAGAAGAAGAAGATAATGATGAAGTTTATGAAACAGAAGGGGATATCCATTCTGTGAAGGCTGCAAGTCCAATGCATCAACAGCCAAAGAGACGCTGAGGACCAACAAAGATGAAAGACATCGCCAAAGATCCTAATACAAGAATAAAAGTTGACTTCACTGAACTTGGAGAACCCTGTGGACTAGGTTCAGTTAAGTTATCATCTTACATAGGTTCTTTGGCTAGGGAACATGTTCCTATTATAATTGAAGATTGGAGGAAGATTGGCGAAGAGCGCAAGACTGTTCTATGGAAATCTGTTCAGGTGATTTTGTCATATATTGTTTCAATATTTGTTGCTGTTTTAGTAATGTCTTAAAACTATTTTCTTTACATCTAATGTTGCCGGTAAGATTTGAGCTTGATGGAGAGTATGCGAAGGCTGCTGTTATAAAAAGTATGGGATGCTTGTGGAGATTATATAAATCAAGATTGGTACAGAAGGTGATTAAGTGTAAGAACAACGCGGATAAGATATTTTTGCAACCATAAAACATTTCCATTGGAGAATGGAGGAAATTTTGTGAAGCTTAAAACAAGTCCCGAATTTCTGGTAATAATTTTCTCTTTATAATTTTACTAAGCTTCAGTTTACATACTAGTGTAGGTTGTGAGTGATCAATACAAGGAGAGAAGATCCACTTAGATCCCTCACTTTTGCAGACGTAAAGGAATGTTTAGATTAGCAGAAGAATTGGTAAGTTTAAGTTAAGTTTCTGTTGAATTCAATTAATCACTTTGATAAGTTAAGTTTGATATGGCGTGATTTTTGTTTTTTTCCTTAGAAAAAAGAAAGATCTGAACCATCTGAAGTTACAAGACTGAAAGTTTGAGTCAAGTCACAAACCAAAAAAGATGGTACAACAGTCAATACAAAGACAGCTGAAACAATTGTGAGTAAATAAGTTCATATGGATGGTTTTCTTTGTTCTTATATGTTGGTAAGATTCATGAGTAGTTTTTTCATGTTTACAGAAGAAGGCTAATGAGCTTGCTGAATCTGGAGATACTTCATCAACATCAACCAATCCAAAAGACGATCTCCCTGCACATGTCTTAGGACCTGATAAGCCTGGGCGTCTAAGGGCTATGGGTTGAGGGATGAGCATGACTAAACTTGCTTGTTTCCCAGTCAAGAACAAGCATATGGCTGATATGCAAAAAAACCAATACCAGTTGTAGAAACAAGTTGAGGACTTGCAAGAAGCACTTGCTAAATTGAATAACCAGGTAATAATTGCTAATTCATGTGTCAAGTTAGTATTAAACATTTAAGTTTGCATAATTTTGTTTGTGGTGTTTGGTTTGGTTTCACGGAGAACAACTGAACCAGAAATTGGTGAAAACTCTTCTCTAGTAGTAAGCATTTGCTCTATGATCTTCTAGTAGGTTAGTATTGATGGATATAATGTTGTTTGATTTTGTATTGATTTCGTAGAGTGTGAAAGATAGATCAAAACCTAAATGTGTGCTGCATGATTGGTCTGGTACTGATGACATTGTTGCTGAGGGAATTGTCATGTCTTCTGATCGTGGTGACTTCGTGGACAACACTCCTTTAGGACCAGGAGCTTATAAGGTATTGGTTGAAACTGCCATCAAACCAGAGGCTTGGCTTTGGAGACCTGCAAAGAAGATATTTACTATCGGCGAAGCAGTAGGAACAGTGATTGCATGGTCTCAGAATTATTTTGTTGTCATAGATGATGAACCTTTTGAGATGATATTGGGCCTACAGTAAGAGATTCTTGTTTTTATCTTCTTAAGCTATAAAATTCAACATATATAGTAATGATA
>JGI26506J51651_1000134_pt1 | contig 10869 bp, 15 predicted proteins | sample AraCvinosormetaG_FD_51651 | JGI IMG/M metagenome (IMG submission 51651) | reverse complement strand
GTACTCCAGTACTTAATGGATGATGTAGCTGAGTTTATTTCCACTCATTGCACTACAACAGAAGAAGAGGATGCAATCAAAGAAAAAAAAGGCTGCAATCAACTTCATTCATTTATCAACTATATCTCCGAGCGGGAAACTGAAAATTTTCGTTCAAGAAGACGTGACAATGAAAATTCTGTCACATTGACCACCATTCATCAGGTGTTTTTCATCCACTCGAGCAGTTCACAGTTTGCTATCAATTGGTGTTAGAATTAGCTTCTTTAGGTAGTAATGGAAATATTGGCTAATATCTCTTGTATGTCTTTACGCAGTCGAAAGGTTTGGAATGGGACATAGTTTTCATAGTCAAGGTACATATCATCTTCTCTGGATTTCTTTGCCGAGTTATTGGCAGTTATGGACCAAGCAAGATATGAAATACTTTTTTTATAGAATCAATGAATAAAAAAGTCCTTGGCCCACTTTTAATCAATTTTTTGGTAAACAGGCTAATGAAAATGAAATTCCCCTATTACATGAGTCTAACGGCAATGCATCAGAGAGTGGAACCTCACTTGAGGTATCACTTTTCCTTCTCATGAACTCTCTATCCGTTTTCCACCTCTGCGAACTCTACAAATATATATATTTAACCATGCATTGTCTGTTTAAATTGTAGGAGGAACGTCGCCTTCTGTATGTTGCTATGACTCGTGCTCGCAAGAAACTATTTTTTTTGTACGTGACAGTGGATTCGAACTGGCAGGTTAGTACTACACATGGTTTATGAATTAGTCCTCTCAAACTTTGTCTCTGACTAATGATGTTCTTCCATCTAGGTGCTCCAACCCTCACGATTTCTTAAAGAGATTCCAGGCCATCTTCTACAGGTTCAGGTCTCAGTCTGTTTGCAACTTTATGCATGATAATGTGATAGCACTAACAAGAACTCTCAATAATGTTCTGTAGGGAGACATGAGCGTAAATGACTGCAGAAAAGTTCATGAAAATCTTCCTAACAAAACTGAGCAGAGTGTCTCCAGTTTTGGAACAGATATAAAACATGAAGAAAGTAAACTAACGGACAATGATGTGATGAACATTCCAGAGGATTATGCCTCCGAGGAGTCAATAGCCGCATATGCACTCAATGGAAACAACTTTCTTAAGAGGTTACATGCTTAAAACGAACAGAACTATATAATTTGGCACTCTTGGTCTGGTTCATGATTCAAAGGTGTAGAACTTTCATCCCAAACAGGTTTGATGTGGAGGTTAGATCAGTTGTCTCTCACTTATTTCACAACTGGGCTAAGAAACAAGCATTCCAGGAACCAAAGAGGCTGATTGACAAGGTGAGTATCGCATACGCTGCAACATTTCTCCATCAACTGATGTAAGCGCCAGTCAATTTTCTTACTTCTTACTTCTTACCTTTCATGTCAATGTTTTCGTACATGCAGGTACGGTTTGTGATTGGTGAACGTTTGGCCATCAAGAAGAACAAACACAAGGTTGTACGTCTATAGTCTTATTCACTATAACAAGTTCTGACAGTAGTTTTCTTGTTTGGTTACTTATTATGAAGCTTAATGGTAAAAGTCTACTGAGCCATACCGAGAGTTGAAATATGCTTTGGTGACTAACTGGATACTGCACTATTTTGTTAGGATGTCTTACGAGCTCTCAAATCATCATTGACTTCTGAGGAAGCGTTCCAATATGCAGAACATGTAAGCAATATTATCTGAAAAACACTGTTACACTAATGAATTGATAAAAAGGAAAACTGAGACGGTGCTCATGTTCCTGTGTACTTTTGGGGATATCAGGTACTTAGGTGGGAACAACTTCCTGCAGACACACGGGCTCATATAGTGCGTGAGAAACAGGTAATACATATAGCTGTTTTGAGAAAGCAAGAAGTTATAGGTTAACTCACTCCATAACCTTGGGAAAAAAAAATCTGTTTCAGGAACATTTCCAAAAACTGAGAATTGAAAACTCAATGGGCACTTCGGAAGCAACGAGTAAACAGGTAAAAACTCATCAAGCTCTCACATTTTTGTCAACCGAAATATAGAACATCATACATTTTTGTTTATGTTTTTTGAAATGGCAGATCGCATTTCTGCATAGTCTAGGATGCACAGTGGTCCCAACATCACGTCTCCATGCGTCCCGCTTGATTGAACAGTACAAATCACTCTGAGATTGTATGTGTTTATATATGTAGTCTCATACGTTCATATGTATTAAACAAAGGAGCCTGGAAATGATCTCGATTTCCTAATCTTAAATATAAAAGAACAAACAATGGTAATTGTAATAGTGTATTTTGTGAAAGAAATGATGGAAACTGTTTTGGTGTTGACGTGAAATACACTCAAATGGCCATTCATGTATATTTGGATCCAAATGATGTTTCGACCATTGCTCAATCATTCATAACGTTGAATTGTCAAAACTCATAAATCAAAAGAAAACCCGAAATTGTTGAGAACTTCCCAAATTGTATTACCAGTACTGTAGTATCAAATTGAAATTGATTTGGACAAAGCCTTGATTCATATAAGCATAGGATGCATCATAACCATTGGTTACATAACAAAGACAAGAAACAAATGTGATCTACAGATTATTGTATTTTTCATGAGACAACTCACTTCTTTTTATGTGCTTGAGGGAAGACTGACTTAGTTTCTTAGCCATAGCATCGGATTGGATCCTTGCAACCTTTCTCAGCTGATTGTCTTAAACCCATGCGACCCCCTTTTGCCAGGTATTGCTGGTGGTAATTTTCTGCTCTGTAGAATTTCGTAGCGGGAAGTATCTCTGTGACAATCTTCTTGTTCAATATCTTCTGCTGTTTCTCAACAGCTTCACGAGCTATGCGCTCTTGCTCGTCTGTGTAGTAGTATATACCTGATCGATACTGCGTTCCCACATCCCCACCCTACTTAGATCAACACATAAAAGTTAGTAAGTGAAGAACCACAACAACAACACTAGATTCATCTTCAAGTGTATGTAGGTATAGTAACATGAACAAGAACAGACTCAAGTACAAGATCGCATACGAAAATGGAAATGGCAATGTCACTTCCACATAATCAAACACGAATCCTCATATCAACAAGGCCTGAGATTCTAACTAGCTCATAACAACTTAGCCAATAGTTACTTGAGACTACCAAATGTATGTAGAACTAAAGACTAAGGGACAGAGAGTTCGTCTAAACAGGTGAATCTAGTCGTTGTTATCTAATAAACAATTCAGCCCCAAATGCAGAACACACATAGAGCTCTCTATTGATTCAAATTACGATCTGATACTGATAACGTCTAGATTTTTAGGGTTAAAGCAATCAATCACCTGACGATTCAAGGTGGTTGGATCATGACGATTCCAGAAAACATCAAGCAAGCTCTCAAAGCTACACTCTTTGGGATCATACTGAACTCTAACAACCTCGTTATGTCCCGTAGTGCCAGTACAGACATCCTCGTAACTCGGATTGTGCACGATGCCATGGCTATACCCAACCTCGGTCTTGGTCACACCAGGAACTCTCTGGTAAGCTAGCTCCACTCCCCAGAAACAACCGGCGCCAAATTGCACGAATTGCTGACCTGAAGACGGAACATCATCGTCGGGTCCTTGGGCGATTGCGGCGGAAGATGGGTCAGCTTGGGCTTGAGGACGAGACCCGAATCCGAGTCTGTTGAAAAGGTTGTTCATTGGGGATTTGTATACGGAGATTGGTCGTCGAGAGGTTTGAGGGAAAGGACAAATGGGTTTGGCTCTGGAGAAAGAGAGTGCGGCTTTAGAGAGAGAATTGAGAGGTTTAGAGAGAGATGCGGCGGCGATGAGCGGAGGAGAGACGACGAGGACCTGCATTATCAAAGCAGTGACGTGGTGAAATTTGGAACTTTTAAGAGGCAGATAGATTTATTATTTGTATCCATTTTCTTCATTGTTCTAGAATGTCGCGGAACAAATTTTAAAACTAAATCCTAAATTTTTCTAATTTTGTTGCCAATAGTGGATATGTGGGCCGTATAGAAGGAATCTATTGAAGGCCCAAACCCATACTGACGAGCCCAAAGGTTCGTTTTGCGTTTTATGTTTCGGTTCGATGCCAACGCCACATTCTGAGCTAGGCAAAAAACAAACGTGTCTTTGAATAGACTCCTCTCGTTAACACATGCAGCGGCTGCATGGTGACGCCATTAACACGTGGCCTACAATTGCATGATGTCTCCATTGACACGTGACTTCTCGTCTCCTTTCTTAATATATCTAACAAACACTCCTACCTCTTCCAAAATATATACACATCTTTTTGATCAATCTCTCATTCAAAATCTCATTCTCTCTAGTAAACAAGAACAAAAAATGGCGGATACAGCTAGAGGAACCCATCACGATATCATCGGCAGAGACCAGTACCCGATGATGGGCCGAGACCGAGACCAGTACCAGATGTCCGGACGAGGATCTGACTACTCCAAGTCTAGGCAGATTGCTAAAGCTGCAACTGCTGTCACAGCTGGTGGTTCCCTCCTTGTTCTCTCCAGCCTTACCCTTGTTGGAACTGTCATAGCTTTGACTGTTGCAACACCTCTGCTCGTTATCTTCAGCCCAATCCTTGTCCCGGCTCTCATCACAGTTGCACTCCTCATCACCGGTTTTCTTTCCTCTGGAGGGTTTGGCATTGCCGCTATAACCGTTTTCTCTTGGATTTACAAGTAAGCACACATTTATCATCTTACTTCATAATTTTGTGCAATATGTGCATGCATGTGTTGAGCCAGTAGCTTTGGATCAATTTTTTTGGTCGAATAACAAATGTAACAATAAGAAATTGCAAATTCTAGGGAACATTTGGTTAACTAAATACGAAATTTGACCTAGCTAGCTTGAATGTGTCTGTGTATATCATCTATATAGGTAAAATGCTTGGTATGATACCTATTGATTGTGAATAGGTACGCAACGGGAGAGCACCCACAGGGATCAGACAAGTTGGACAGTGCAAGGATGAAGTTGGGAAGCAAAGCTCAGGATCTGAAAGACAGAGCTCAGTACTACGGACAGCAACATACTGGTGGGGAACATGACCGTGACCGTACTCGTGGTGGCCAGCACACTACTTAAGTTACCGCACTGATGTCATCGTCATAGTCCAATAACTCCAATGTCGGGGAGTTAGTTTATGAGGAATAAAGTGTTTAGAATTTGATCAGGGGGAGATAATAAAAGCCGAGTTTGAATCTTTTTGTTATAAGTAATGTTTATGTGTGTTTCTATATGTTGTCAAATGGTACCATGGTTTTTTTCCTCTCTTATTGTAATTTGCAAGTGTTATGTATGTTGTACTTTATTTGGCTTCTTTGTAAGTTGGTAACGGTGGTCTATATATGGAAAAGGTCTTGTTTTGTTAAACTCATGTCGGTTAACTGGATTTGTCTTCAACCACAAAAAGTTTTCAATAAGTTACAAATTTAGACACTCAAGCCGATGCAGTCATTAGTACATATATTTATTGCAACCCAAACTTCAAAAACAGTAGGTTGCTCCAATTAGTAACCTGAATTGCCTCCTGATTCTAGTTGATCCCCTTCAGGGGATATAATACATTGGATTTGGAAGTTTGAAGGATCTTTCTGACATCGCAGAACCCAACAAATCACTCCATTGGTCACCTGAATTGCCTCTGATCCTATACCCTTCTTTCACCATATCCTCTCTCTTCTCTGACTTGTACATGGTCGCTGTTTTGTTCCGATCATTCGACGATCTATTAACATTAAGCAGCAAACCAAAGCGTCAATCATCCAATCAAACCCAAGATTTCAAAGATCAAACAATGTCATGTTACGACAACCACGGATCAAGATCAAGAATTCAATACAAACAATATAAGCTACATTGTAATGGAGGCCAAAGAAAAGCTAAAGTTAGAGTAGGCTTACCTCAGAATAAGCTTGTCCCAGTTATGGAAACCGGCATTGCGCAGGTTTTCGACAGTGATAACCCGGTGGTTCTCTCTACGCCCTGTAAGCAAGATAACTTTGTACCCCAAATCTATAACCTTTTGGTAAAGCTTCAAGCTAGGTGCTATAGCTGGTGCTATCCCTTTCTCCACCCACTTATCAAACTTTGAATGATCAAAAACTTCCAACCTGCAAATTCCCAAACAGAACAAACATCCACATTTATCATACCTAGACAAACAAGCAAAGAAAAAGACAGACAACAACACATACCTCAAATCTTAACTAATTCGACATAGAAAAAAAAGACAAATCCATCTATACAATTATCAAGGAACCAACTTTTTATAGCAATGTTGTAAAATGAAAGATTTAAGATAAATTACCCACAACCGTGTTCCATGTAATAAGGAAGATTCGACAATATCGAAAATCCAAATGTCTTTCCCGTCACCGTTAGATTCGAAGCTGCTCGCGTAAACCTTAGCCTCTTCGGAGACTCTCTCCACATCGACGACGTAACCTTCACCCATCAGGTAATCTTTCACGTAATCGGCGCATTCTACCGGAATCGTTTTCCATGGAGCGAGATTGTTTGTCTCCGCCGCGAATCTCCAGCTCGTGCAATGTAGATTGACATTGTCGTTTATGTTCTTGAGCTGGGTTTCGAAGATCAATGGTCGCGCAATGAGATACGAGCTGGAGTTTTCATTGGAGAACGCCAGAGGAATCAAGGAGAAGAGAATGAGATTCACGAAAATCCGCATTGTATATCGCCGGAAACGCCGGGAGAAAAAAAGTTGAGATTTTTTCAATTGGGTCTTCAAGAGATTCAGGACATAAGCGAAATCCGAAGAAATATCAAAGAGAAGAGGAGATTTTCCATTCTCCAATGATGAGGAAGTGGATTATAAGAACCCTAGAAACAGTGAAACATTTCCTCTCAAGGTCCTTTTTTCAACGGAGAAATGAGGATTCTCGGAGAAAAGTTTCTGTTTCTTTTTGGGCAATGGAAAGGAAGAGAGACCAAAAAGACCAAAATACCAAAATGAAAAATAAAAGGCAATGGTTTTGTGTTCTTATTTGGAGGCAAATTAACGGATGGATCCGAATATTCGTTTACAAGATGATTCAGGTTTCGTTTCGGTTTATATTTTTGATTCAGGATGTGGTGAAATGAGAGCATGTGTGTTGTGTAGTTCAAAGCAAAACGTCTTGCCGTTTATATATCCACAAAAACGCTACACAGTTTGGCTTACTACTGTCGTGTAGACCTCCATTCCATGATGGCTGTGTAAAGAGTATAATTGGGTAAAAGGTTCTTGCTATGCAAAGGTGAATCCGTCATCGGCGATGTGTCATGTTCCTCAAGCCACTCCTCTATCGCGTGACGGTCATATGTGTATCCGTCTGCTGCAACGCACGGCTCGTTCATCACGTCCTGCATTATACCACACAAGCTCACACATTTTCACCACAACACACTGAGTTGAGATGTTTCAACATTGAACAAGGTTTCGTATAGAGTTACCTTTAGTAATGGGCAGATGAAATGAGTGGGAGGCTGTGTTGACAAGCCAGAAAATGAGTTCCTTGCCTTTTCAGCTACTTTCTTCAGGTTTTCGAGCGCTGGAAGAATCTGATCTTTCAAATCAGGTCTATCTTTCCCGCGTAGCTCTGTACAACACAAAGCTAATGCGGCCAATTCCCGGGTTTCTTCAATCGGCCAGTTACCGGCTTTCTGATCTAAGATCTTAAGGAACTCATCATTACTATCCATTGCGCTCTCAACGAAATGTGTCAATGCAATAGCAGGTTTTGCTGTGAGAAGCTGAAGAAGAATCATTCCAAAGGAGTAGATATCTGATTTCGATGATATCCTTCCAGTGCGCTGATATTCCGGATCAATATAGCATAACGTTCCCACGGGGCTTGTTTGTTTGTATATAGTGAATTTAGTTGATAGAGGATCGACTTGAACCATCGTTGAGAGTCCCACGTCTCCAACTTTGCTGACAAAGTTGTGATCAAGTAAGATGTTTGCAGGTTTAAGATCACGGTGAATGATCGGTTTAGGCTTTGATTTGTGGAGGAAGACAAGAGCCGCTGCAACTTCCCAAGCAATCCTAAACCGCTCAAACCACGGGAGTGGCGGACTGTTGTTGACCTGGAAAAGTCTGTCCTCCAAGCTACCGTTTTCCATGTACTCATAAACTAAAGCACCTTGCTCCGGGCACGCTCCTAGAAGGAGAACCAAATGTGGATGCCTAATCTTGCTCAAGATTTCGAGCTGCAAATTAGAGAGGCCAGTGAGATAAATGTAGACTCTTATCCACAAGAATTGAAATTAAAATCAGAAAACTTCCATATAGTGAAAGGCACAAAATCTCAAACAAAGTTCCTTAAACCAAATTTGAGCTCACTTCCATACCTCTTGTTGGAATTGTTTGGAAAGTTGATTTTCAGCTGACTGCAAAACTTTGACAACTGCAGTTGTATGATGCAGATTACACTTGTAAACAGCTCCGTAAGCTCCCATTCCGATCTTCAGTTCTTCTGAGAATGATGAAGTGACAGCCATAATTTCTTCCCAAGCAAAGTGCTGATATTGCAGCTGAGGAGACCCGAGAGTGCCCTCGAGCTTCTCTTTCTCTTTAGTATCACGTGCGGATTTCCTTTCGGCTTCTCTTCTCTGCGCAATTTCTCTCTCTGCTCTTTCTCTCATGCTCTCTGCATCTCTCCTTGCCTTCTCAAAATTCTGCTTTTCCTTTTCTGCTAACTCTCGAGCTTCGTACTCCTTCAGCTTTAGCTCTTCAAGCTTTATGGCTTCTTCTAACCGACGTTGGTTAAGTTCACCAAGCTGAAACATTTTCAGAAAAGCATTGAGCACAATTTAATAAGTTTCATCAAATGCAAAGATATATGNTATTATGAGGCCTTCACCTTTCGAGAAGCATCAAAGGTTTCGGTTTGAGCCACAGCATACATTTCTTGAACGTGTCTAAGCTCAGCTCTCAACTTCTCAACCTCAAAGTTTAGGTTTACCTGAACAAATAATCTTATATTATTCCGATTCACAAGACAATGTCGAAATTAAAACTCCATTTTATACCTGGTTGTCTGTATAGGATTGTTCACTTAGAGCATCAGACATGTTGGAAGCTTGTTGAGAAGCCCGAGAGTGTGTAGTATCGACACCCATGCCACTCCAACTAAACCTAGTACCAAAATTCCCGTATTCACGGTTGCTCGAAGAAGAACTCATAGCTTCTTTTCTCTCCTCATAATCTCTACGCCGAGGAGTCCAACGTGATGTAGTATCTGTGCTGCTTCTATTGATACTTGAAACATCTCTAGCTTCCTCAGCATCCAAAGACATGCACCTGGTTTCATCCGAGCCAACAGAACTCGTTTCCATTGGAACTGATGCCTGTCCTGCAATTGCAGGGAAATGTTGCATTCTCCTGACCGGAAGGGATAGAGGACGAGATTGAGAGTCATGCGCACTTGACATTACATCTGATGAATCTAGAAGAGAAAATGGGGTAACAGAATTAGATATACACACCATTTCTAGTAGAGTATTCACACAAATACATTGATGAGTCATGGACCTGAGGTGGGACCAGAAGAACCGCTTGAAGAATTTGTTCTCTCACTACCATCTTCTCTTATAGTAGCATTTCCGTCTGAGTCTGATGGTCTGACGCATGACAATTTACCTTTTGAAACAACATAGACTGTACAAAAGTTTGGCATCAAAGCTGATATCACCGAGCAAATATCAGCTTTCCTGGAATTTTCAAAACAGATTCATTGGTACACGGAATAGAAAGAACAAAGGTCGAAAGCTAGCAGCAGGGTGGTAGTGTACCTTGAGAAAAAACTACGGGATGAGCCTCCAATGACAATTCTGTCTATTGAATCCCGAGTCACTTCTTCAGCTATTGCGGCTGCCACATTATCTGATTCGATCACAAGAACTTCTACTGCAACCTTTCATGAAGGTAATTCAATGAGTTCATGTAACCTTGAAATTTTCATTAAAGAAGAGCGTAAGATATCTCATTATACCAAAGAAAATACCTTTCTCCGCACGAACAGTTTTGTGTAAGGTTTAAGCATTTCTTCAGACTGCCACAGTATTTCCTGTCTATATGCAGTTACTACATCATCTCGTACCTCGGAAATCGGGATTGCATTTCCCACTTGAGAAGGAGCAAGAAATGTACATCAGGCTTTTTATCAGTTACAATAAGTCTTGATTTTGTTTTACACAACAATACCAAATAGAAAAAAGGGAAACACAGGAAGAAGTCCTGAGTACAAGAAAGAAAGAAACAGAAATACAAGGCATAGTTGGAACTTTACTTGGTGTAGGTACAGAAGTAATCATTGGATGGATGTGAAGCAGCTTGAAGCCAACATTTCCTTCAGTAGCAAATTTTTCGATCGCCCATGTAACTACATATTTGCTTTTACTGCTCCCACTTAGAGCCACAACGACGGTACGAGATGGGGGAGGAGGAGGAGGAGGAGGAGGAAGGGCAAGCTTGTCTGGTGATCTACTCATTGTTAATCTTTTGTGTTCTTGTTTTTATTGACCCTGCACACTACAACCATCTCAGACACTGCAAAACAATGTTCTAAAAAGAGTGTTTTGTTCCTAAAGTAAAGATAACATGAAAGAAAGGGAAAGCTAAAACTCTCCAGTCAGTGGGAATCAACAGATAGTAATTATATTCGAACTCAAATAGCTGAATGTTGAATATCAACTCATCAAAAAGAAAAGACAAATAATAATAAGTATTGACAGAATCTAATGGAGTTATACCGATCATGAGATACTCTTATAGCGTTGAATGTCAAATGTCTCAGAGTCTA
>JGI26506J51651_1000132_pt1 | contig 10872 bp, 15 predicted proteins | sample AraCvinosormetaG_FD_51651 | JGI IMG/M metagenome (IMG submission 51651) | reverse complement strand
AGATCGATTTAGGGTGATTCTTCTTAGTATTTATCTTCCTCTATGATACTTCTTCTAGTTGAAGTTTTGGTAATACGAATGTGGAACTAATTGCTTGATCGATCGATTGTTTGTGTTATGATTCAGGTTTAGTTATTGGTGGGTTATGTTACATCTGTTCATGTTAGTTATTGAACATTGGGTGCGTTTTCTCAGCCATTTAGGTCTTAATGGTATTTTTTTTGGGTGTATTTGCAGATCAAAAGGAAGATATTAGCAGCACAAGATTCTGTGAAGCAATTCATCTTTGGACCAAAGGGAGAGCCATCTGGTAAAGAACCATCTGACACTGCTAAATGAACATGTTAGCTAAAAATGTTTGTCAATCTACTTTTGTGATCAACAACTATGGTTTAACCCTTTACTTTGACTTTGTTTCCAGTAACAAGTCTTAATCTCTTCCCTAGTACTTGCACAATCAAATATCATGTTGTGAATGTTTTGAATCAAACGACACCAATGTACATGCCAGATCAATCTAGAATTACATATTCACAAATCAGCACACATATCTTTCCTAAGAAAATACTATGGAGAGCCTAAGCATGAAGGAGAAATAGTCAGTTAATTCTTTGCCTTTTGAATGCCGGGTGAATGGTAACTTCCAAAGAATCGAGTTTGTCGATACTCTCTATACATTCTCGCATTCTCTTTACAACTTTAGGTATATTCGCAGCGTTCCTCGACATTCTTTCCTTGAGCTGAATCCATTTCTCTTCAGAGTCTTGCTCTTCCAACACACCAGGTACCTGTGCTTCTGCATTTAAAAGAAAAACACCGAAGATTGGTTAATACAGCAAACTGATATGAGGGGAAGATGACAAAGATCAGTGCAGGCTCTTGTGTATCTCTACAATGCTATGAACTCTTCTCAAGCAAAGTCTCTTATGAACTACAACATTATTATGCGCCTATTTTCTGCATTAAATATAAAACACAGCAGATTGATTGATATATCATACTGATAAGAGAGGAAGAAGAAAAGAATCACTGCAAGCTTATGTTTCTCTACGATACTGTGAATACTTGACAAGATCTTCAAAACTACAAAAAAGACTCTAGCTTTTAGCTTTAACCTTGACAAATTCTAGTGAGTGTAGTTGATTCATCACCAATTCTCACGAAGAGAAAAGACACATAATTTCCAGGAATAAGCCCTAAATTTAGACCTGCTTATAATTTCTCTAACCAAAAAGTGATTTCGCAAAAACCAAAAAAAAAAGGAACAAAGAAGGAACCTGCCTGCGATAGTGAGGCATGACGACGGAAGAGGATCCGACCCGGAATCGATGTTGGGGAAAACGGGTATGTGGGAAGATAGCGCAGAATCAAGAGTGTTCCTGAGATGATCCGGTAGGGTTTGCCTGTACTCGGAGATCTTCTTGGCCATCTGCTTCACATCTGACTCCAATTTCTCCAGATCTCCTTCATCCATGTCAAGTTCGGGATCTGAAGCCATTGATTCCATTGAGATTCGAGGTTCTCCGAAAACTCAAGGTTCTGTAGAAGAGATACTATGGAGGGTTTTTTCAAAATTGAGGAGCGTCTTTAACTCTGAAGACTGGGACTGTGTGATAAAATGATAATAACGTTAAAAGAGGGTGTATCCAAAACGACGTCGTTAACCTGTAAAATGAACCACTGTTTGCTTTTTCATTGCTGTTGAAACATTATCGTGGTTACAAACAAACATATGTGTAGACCCTTTTAGAGGGGAAAATAATAATTGTGGATCGAAAAACATATGCAAATGTAGTATAAGTGACGACTCTTTGGAATGTGACCGTGAGGAGTAACAGATGCAGCAATTCTCTCACTATCAAAATCCTATGGCTTCATAGCTTGGCGCCGAAGGATGGCTTAATAGTCACAGCTTCTCTTAACACAGCTTCTTGCGTCAATGATACCACCAGCTGCGCATAAATGATCAAACTATATATTTACGTTGGAAAAGAATAAGAGCTCGATTTTTGCAAACTATATTAGATTCTTCATTCTTCTTCAATGCTACAACGTACCTCTCCCTTTCTGTTGAACATTTTGCCAGTTGCAAAACCGCGGCTTTCGGTTGCGGTTGGACTCACTATCTGCACAAGGGAAATGTTGTTAGTATATTGATCTTGTTCAGAGTTTTCATTTCTTACGGATTCAGTCAGATCTTTGACAATAACACTAAAAATGTTGTGCCTTACTTCTTTTACCATGTAAATGTAAACACAAAGATAAATATCCCTAAGTGGTAGAGCTATAAACTTAGAGAATATCACCTAAACAAGCAACTTGTTCTAATCTATAGTTGTTAGTGTTCTCCAAAACAACTCAAAGTTGCGCTAAGTGTTTTTAGGCAATTTGAGTTTCAGTTTACCTAAACATACAATTGGTTTTCTATCGGTAATAACTTTTCCTTCTTAAGAAAAACTTCTCCTATTCTTCAGAAAAAAAGAAAAAGAAATGAGCTTTTCTTACCACAAACAACAACCAATCATCTGCTCTTAGAGGTCGGTGGAACCACATCCTGCCAAGGGGCATAAGAAAAATAAGAAACAATTACTTGAAGTATTGTTTTCGGAGATTGTAAAATCAAGATATTAGACGATAAAGCAGGTATATAATTATGTGTGCGCCTGCGTGTATATATATGAATTACATGGTTTGTCCATATGTGAGGGAGGATGATACAAACTCACACTTCGCTAAGACAAAAGAAAAAGCTTACGAGTGGTCCAGGCTAAGAGCAGCTACACTCATGCCCTCTCTGCGGTGAGGGTTTAAACTGATTGAGGCGAATAACAGATCTGAAGCAAACGCAACCACACATCTGTATAACAATGGCAGGCGCAAGACAATCAGAAAGACTGCAAGAGATATATCAACTATATCAATCAGTGATACTTAAATAATGCTGCTAGGTGAACTCCTTGGAATGCTAAAAGGTGAACGCTACAATAATTCAAATTGTCTACCAAGTTTTTAGGCGGTTTTCAGTTTAATACCACTGAAGTAGAGTTGCTCACCTGTGCAAAGCTTGATCATCATCAGAAAGTTTTCCCTTTGCTCTAAACCAATATTTCAGTCTGCAAGATGATTTTAGAAAAGAAATGGTTATTTTTTATCAGTAACCACGTAAACATTTAGTATTTAAGTTTTAGAATGACAAAATGAAATATGCTCCATTGTAGTAAACAATAAAACTGATTTTTTCAGGAGTTAGACAACTAGGATAACCTTGGAGGAGACTTCGTCTGTTTAGTGGAATGATTTGGCTCACAAAATCGAATATCTATAGGGAATGGAACTTCAATTTCAGTTGCAACTTTGTTACGGTAATCCCTGAAATGAAGAAACAATTGAGAAGTGTATGACTCTGAGCTCTTGGAATAATTGGTCTGGCAAATTTCCACTTACCTAGGTAGTAGAGGATCAGTTACAAGCCGCTCAAGTATTTCCTCCCTTGGTAGAAGCTGCAGTAGGTAGGGATGAAACTGACACTCATCGCAATTCATTTAATAAGCCTCAAAGTAGGAGAAATGATTTACCGTTTCAGGAGCTGGTGTATGAGGCATGGTCGACTCCTGGTGAATAAAACCTTGTTGCTTTTTCTGTAAAACCAAAGAAAAACAGAAGCTACAAGGTTATAAACTGTTGTGTTAAAGCGTGAAAAGCTATTCGCTCATGATGACATAGTAAGAGAAACACAGAGATTCATAATGAAATATTTCAGGAATATAACATGAAACCTGAAATGACGCGAACAAGGTGAATATAGTTTTTCCTTTCTGTCTAGCATCAACACTTCTGGTGGAAAAGTTGTTGCCGTCACGTAAGCGGTTAACTTCAAATATGATGGGAACTGCAAGAGTAGCAAACTATGGTAACTTGCAAAGTGTAACAGATGCGTGAGCTCTAGAGAAATCCGGAGAAAACAGCAGGCATGGTTTTAAGGTAGGAGGAAAAGCAATTGCTTGCTTGCAAAAGCACATTAAAACTATGCCCTTACTATTTATATCTCCAACAAGAAGGAAATAGGAATGGAAATTATGGACTATCTTCATAGTTTCAACAGTTTTTGATGCTGCGGCAAGTGCCTGCGAAGCATAGGCAGTTGTGTCACAATGATTACTACTTATTTCCATTGCCTGATATATATAGCACATAACAAGCTACATATGCAAATGGATGATCAGCAGGGTTGATAAAATACATGAGTAAATTTCATACCTGTCCAACTAACTGCCCACCATAAACCTTTCCATAGGTGGGAGCATTGGGTGGAGTGAACCCCCGGAATACATTCAACTTCAAGAAAGAAGTACAAAAAATATGAGATTCCTCGAATTTACTGGCGGAGAAAGTAGTATAAAAGGTAAGAAACGAACACAAAATTTGTAGAAATGTGGAAGAAAGAATGCTATAATTCTGATTCCAAGGAATGGTGGTATAAGTGAATGATTAGAACTCTAATCATAAGAACTGAAATGGAACTAAATGAAGGGCAGTTAGGGGAGACTCGTACATCTAATGGTTCTAGATATAGTATGTCTTCCACAAGACAGCGTTCCTTCTCTGAATCCGAGACTGACTTTATTTCAAGTAAAGCACGATGATCAGACATCCACAGCAAGCAGGTAAGCTGCAAGAACAGAAATAAAAACACTACTCAGTATGCAATTACCATTAGCATAGCATGAGCTCAAGGAAACCAAGGCCACCTAAGGAAAGAAGAGAGAATTTTTAGCAAACACCTCTGACAATGCAACAACATCTGCTGAGTAAACATCCCCAAAAATACCTGTTTGAGAATTAATTGAAGCCAATTCAATAACCATAAACAAAAATTAACACACTGAAACAGAAGAAAGGCCAGTATTGAAAGATTCTTCCTCTCACCATGGCCGAAGAAATCATATCGTTTCAAAGGTAACTCTTGACAGTTTTCATCTTTAGCTGATCTCAGAACCTGAGCCTGCAAACACAAGTCAAAAATAGTTACAAATCAACACGGCGCAGTAGCCTTAGTCTATCTATAAGACTATATAACACAGAAGTAACCTGAGAAGACAAACCTGTCCTTGCAAGAGAAAATAAACTCCATCCACATTTTGATTTTCACGAACCACATAATCACCTCTGTCTGTGAAGCACATTGCCAAAGAAGATCACATTGTGTAAAAACATAAATATCTGTCTCTAAAATCACTGCTCAAGTGCTTATACTCAAGAACACGCACTGACACTGAATACAGATCAACAAAACATAACGAAATTCCCAATCAAACTGACTTCAAGATAAGAACAAAAGCAAAATCCAAGAATCACTGACCATAACGTTTGAAGAGAACAACTTCAGCTATTCTCTTCAAAGAAGAACTAGGTAATCGCTGCAACAAGGTCACATTCCCAAGGAACTCCACAACTACAAAACCAAAGCAACCAATCATATGAAAAATCATCCGAATCGTGGAAGAAACTCTCAGTTCAACATCTCTTTCATTTCTCCGGCGATAGAACAAAGAAAAAAGATATCGGAATTACCTGATTCAGTGTTCATGACGGTGTAGAGACTGTCGAAATGTTGGCCGGCAAAATTCAATCATTCAACTAAAAGTCTGCTGACCAAACAAATAAAAAATGCAACGAGGTAATTATCCAGTACCCTTGGGTATACGATAGAGTCTGTGGACACCGCTCAGATGCAGTACTGACAAATTTAATGGGCCTATAGCTAAAAGCCCAAATTTGTTGGTCCTAAATCCTAATACGCTGTCCTACAGAAAACAAAAGTTTCTTCTACCCTCAGCACAGATCCGACCCGACCCGACCCGACAGCTTCCGAAGACGAAATTTCTACATTGCACGTCTTTCTCCGCTAGTCTCGAGGATGCTAATGGAATCTTTCGAGCATCTATGGTTACTGGTGAGTAGATTCTTCTTTCTCACAACTTTCTTTCACTGTGTTGTCCTTACGAACTATGTTTGACTTGAACATTTCGTAGATAACAAATTCAACTTGTCTTCTCTTTCTCTAATTCGTGTCTTCTTCAGCGCCAAAAGAAATCACTTGATTGTTAAAAATCCTTCTTTTTTATTTTAGAGTAGTTGGTGGTGGTTTCGGACACAAATCTTGGAACACAAGCTTGATCCGACCAGCTTATGATTATTCTGTCTTTATTCTTAGAGCCTCTTGATCCACACTGACTAATCTCGTGTCAGTGGGTTCTGGTGGAGTACTCCGATCCCATCGCCAGAAAATTCAACAGAGGATGCTTGCTTGCTTCATAGGTTATCATGTCGATACTGTGTTGTGTTCCTGTACTTGAATGTGTGTACTGCTTGGGTTGTACCCATTGGTTGTGGAAGAAATGTTTATACTCAGCAGGTCACGAGAGTGAGAATTGGGGATTAGCTACATCTGATGAGTTTGAGCCTATCCCTAGGATCTGCCGCTTGATCTTAGCCGTCTATGAGGAGAATCTTCATGACCCTATGTGGGCACCTCCTGATGGTTATGGGATTGATCCAAATCATGTTATTCTGAAGAAAGACTATGACCAGACTGAGGGTCGTGTGACGCCTTACATGATCTACTTGGATCATGAGAATGGTGATGTGGTCTTGGCTATTAGAGGGCTGAATTTAGCTAAGGAGTGTGATTATGCTGTTCTTCTTGATAACAAACTTGGGCAGACTAAGTTTGATGGAGGTTATGTACATAACGGGTTGTTAAAGGCGGCCATGTGGGTTTTTGAAGAGGAGCATGTGGTTCTAAGGGAATTACTCGAGGCAAACCCGAGCTATTCCTTGACGTTTGTTGGACATTCGTTAGGAGCAGGGGTTGTTTCTTTGCTTGTCTTATTCGTGATTCAGAACCGGGTTAGGTTGGGGAACATTGAGAGAAAGAGGATTAGATGCTTTGCTATTGCTCCTCCAAGATGTATGTCTCTCCATCTAGCAGTGACATATGCAGATGTCATCAACTCTGTTGTTCTACAGGTATGATGATTGTATATATCAGCCTCTATTGACTCGTTTAGGTGACTCTTCTGATCCATTTTACGTGCTGCTCTGGATAAACCAGGATGATTTCTTACCTCGGACTACCACAGCTCTGGAGAATGTCTTCAAGTCAATTATCTGGTAATGAAACAGTATGAAATTCAAAAGCAGTTATTATGTTATAAGCCTAAGTTTAGACGATGAAAAATATCTCATGCTCTTGTATAAATCTTAAACCTTCAGCTTGCCATGCTTGTTGTGTCTCACATGTTTGAAAGATACATTCACATTCGAGGAGAGGAAGCTCAAAGATGCAAGGCGTCTATATGCTCCTGGTAGGTTATACCATATCGTCGTGCGCAAGCCCTTGAGGTATTTATACTTTATGTTTACTCATGTGCTTCAAAATCGTTTTCGTCAACTCGAAGACACGGGTTTCAAAGTGAAAACCATGCCCTTGGTATACAGATTAGGAAGATATCCACCTGTTGTGAGAACAGCTGTCCCAGTTGATGGGAGATTTGAGCAGATTGTTCTCTCCTGTAATGCAACAGCGGATCATGCCATCATCTGGATTGAAAGGGAATCACAGAGAGCTCTCGATGTGAGTACCTTGAAATGTGTTTTGCTTTTTGTGACTGCTTCAGCTTTTGGAGATGGTGAGTTCTGACAAACGCACTTTCTTTGTGGTGAAATTTTTTAGTTAATGGTGGAAGAGGACCAAGTTATGCAGATTCCGGTGGAGCAGAAAATTGTACGCCAGAAATCAATTGTTGAGGATCATGACGAAGAATACAGAGCGGCTATAATGAAAGCAGCTTCTCTGAACATCCCCATGTCTCCATCGCCGTCTTATGGAACATTCCATGATACAGAAGAAGGAGAAAGCTCTGCAGGATCAGGCATGGAAGGATCCCCTTCCGGGTGGTCCTTCAAAGGAATGAGAAGAAAATGGGATCAATTCATAGATTGCCATTTTCCTGTAAATGACAACAGTGAACATATGATCTTCAAAAATCAGGAATCTCAAGCTTTGTTGTGTGGTCAAGAAACATGAAAATCTTGTTATAGGTGTAAATGTAGAAAATAGGATATAGAATCAGAGAAGCAAAGTAGATGAAATTCATTATTGAGAGATTTAAGAATTTCTTTGTTGTTATAGCTCTTTTTGTGTGTAACACAGCCTGTAATGTTGCTAGCAATTTCTTCTGAAATATCAATGGACATACCACTTATATTGTTCTATACACTATTCATCTTACAACTTACAAGCTCAGTTTACAATCTTGGTTTTGATTCCCTCCAACTTAGCTATGCTGAATTGGTAAACCCAAGCCAAGACGTTCTTATTATATGTAACCAGGCGCTAATAAGTGTTTTTAGTAGCATGGTGGAGGACTATATATATTCACTCGGGGTTGGTCTCTTGTGTCCCTGGAGCCAAACCAAGATCCGGAACGGCTTCACCTGCAAGTGAAAGTAACCCCAGGTTATAAAACCTTGAGAAGACACTAAATTCCACTTGGAGAATATGAAACGGAAGCTATACCATGCATTCGTTTGAGGAATCTCTCAAACTCTTTGAAGTTTTGAGACTCCATCAGAGTTGGGTTAAGCCTCAGGTAAGTGAAACATGAAAGGTGGCGACCATCAGGATCGGTAAGGGGCTTTGCGTTTTCAAGTATCTTGTTGTAACCTTCTCTGTCATAACAAGGAAGAGCATTTTCACTAGCAACAGGTATACTAGCATCCCAAGCAGCATTCAGCACCTGAAAAAAATTAACAATGGAAATAAAAATTTGGCAAGTTAAGATTTTGGCCTAAACAAATTAAAGCCAATCACTTGTATAAGTTGAAGAAGTTTTGACCTGCCAAACTAGACCTTCTGGATCTGCCAGAGCCTCTGGGAAATCCTCATGTTGATCAAGTGTCCGTAACTCCACACATGTGAAGTTGAGAGCAGCATCATGTTTCTTAAACATTGCAGCTATTGGACCATAGCCATCACGGTTTGAGGAGTTGTAGAAGCCAGCAGTGAGTTCAGCAGCATGACTAGCTGTTTTATACCACCAGTGTATACCTGAGAGCTGATTTCCAAAAATGGATAGACAAACAAATGGTTCTATCAACACAAGCCAGAAAAATATAGTATAATATAGTGCACTAGCCCCATCAATAGAGCTTTGTTTACCTTTGCAGCAATGCAAGTTCCTTCGAAAGCCAAATTTGCCATAGCAAGAACACGATCACCATGGTCAATCAGAACTCTTGAGTACCAATTAAGAAAGAATCTACCATAGTAGCTGTCATAATCGCCTCCATCGCGAAAAAATCCAGTCCCATGTGGTGTTGAATTATAAGTCTCTGTGTTATCAGGTCCTCTGCCCCAAAAGCTGTGGCCTCTTACTTCTGCAGCCTCCTTTAAGCTATTCATCAAATATTTATCATAACACTGCGCAGATAGGACAGCACAGCAGAGAAGATATATCGGTAAGTAAACTAATAAATTAGTTGTCCAAATAGCAATGTAAGATAATAATGTAATTTTGTATACGCTTATGATGCGTCAAAAAGATTACCTGGAATTCACCAATACCAGGGTATTTCCACCCAAATTGTGCAGGGTATGAAGGATACCTCAGCTCCCCACATGGACCTAGTCCAACTTCAATTTCAGGGATGATTTTCTCCTCAAAGAATTCATCAAATTCCACACGAAAGCTTCTCATGTAATCAAAGTAAACCTACATAACAAGTGATTTCATAGAGTCAGTAAACACTTCTTATTACAGATCAACTTCTCATTCTTCCTACTACAACTCGCTGCAGATTACATTCTTCGAATGATAATTTGCTACAGATTTTTTAGCATGGAGTAGTAGAAAGCCATACCTCAAGAGCAGTCCGTCCTCTTAAAACACGTTGCTTGTCAATTCCCCAAGTAAGGCATTCAGTGTTACGCCTGCCAGCACTGTCAGTGAAGTAGATGTCAGGATTGCTTTGACCAATTTCTCTCACCCACTCAGGGATTTGTATATGCACATCATCTCCAACATTGCCTCCACATTCGTGAAACGACATAACAACCTGAAGTCAATTCAAGTCAAGAACACTTTAAAAAGGTTCATCCTCAACTCTGCATATCTTTCACTAAACTGAACTGAGACTCATCGATCAAATAACATTACCTGAATCTTAAGTCCAAGCTCACGAATCATCTGAAAAAGTTTCTTGTAACCACTCCAGTTATAAACCTGTGGTGTATGTGACTCAACAATTCCCCACCAGCAGTCAACCATAACACCATCAACATTAACCGACTTTAAAGTTCTTAACTGATCCAAAAGCTCCTCCGGTTCCACCACTTCCGAGTTCATATCAATCACTCCCAGCTACATCATTCAACAGCCAAATCAACCAAACACACACACAAATCTCTAGCCAACAAAAATAAAATCAAAAGAAGACTCACTGGTAGCATAACATATACAGGAACACACGCTGTGCCAGCAAAATCACGCTCTTCGAAATGCACAATTTCTTCATCAACCTAACAAAACGAAGAGTAAAATTGATTCTGGTCACAAACGAGTGAATCATCCAAATGAAATTCCACACTTACGAGCTGATCAGTAGAATCGTCGTCGTCATCAATTGGAACTCGATCTTCCTCAGTACTCTCTGCTCTCAGTTTCACCTTCGCGAGAACCAAAGGCCTAGCACCGGAAAATGTAGAAACACCACGCCAATCTCCAACGCTGAACGGTAACGAGCTCCGAGCCGATACTCTCGTCGGAGCTCCAAGCTTCACGCTCACTGGAATTACACTATGATTCAACC
>JGI26506J51651_1000128_pt1 | contig 10962 bp, 12 predicted proteins | sample AraCvinosormetaG_FD_51651 | JGI IMG/M metagenome (IMG submission 51651) | reverse complement strand
ATTTTCCACGAGAGTCTAATTCCAATTCCACAAAGTTTCGTATATACACATGAGACATTATAATCAGATAAAATAGAGAGATGAAATTTAGAGATTGACGTACCGGATCCTGTGGTGTCCGCCATTGTTGAGTCAATTAGTTCTACAAGACGATGAGAGATTGAGAATGGGGATTTTGCCTTATAGATATCAGTTTTCGAAGTCAACGACAGAAGCTTAGATTTGTAGGTAAAGGTTAAATTCCTCGGAGAATGTAATGTGGAGGAGATCTGAATATCCGCCGGCGATCTGAATCGGTGTCGGATATTTTGTTATTCAGTTTATAGATCCTGGCCCATGGGCCTAAATAAAATAGTCACCTCACTCTCCGCCCATTTAGCTTACTTTGCCATCGTTACGTTATTGGCGTATTGCAATTAAACCGGACCAAATTCCGGTTCGCAGCTGTGAGTTACCAAATTAGCTCCATCAGCCAGGTGTCCGTACTCCGTACCATCCATAAGAAGAGTACGGATTCGAATAAAATATAAGCCTAGTGGTTTGGTGAAGACTGTGACAAACCTTTAGAAGACTCAAATAAACAAACATTAGCCTAGTGGAGCATTTTTGCGATAGAAGACGACACATTCTTTTTCATCATCGATGATTGGATGAGATGTGATTTTCAAACACAAGCAAGTAAGTGGTAGTTACAAATTATGCAGTGACCGACGACCGTGGATGCTGAAGTCCAAGGGATAAGGAAATATTATAATGGTCTTAGACCTCTTCGTTACACACAATTAGAAATGAAAAAATCAATTTATGTATAGAAAATGTCGCTCATAGAGACGTTTGGAGAAAGGAATTGGGCAAAGGAAAGAGGAGAACCACTAGGTTACAACTTAAAATAGTACTTAATCGTTACTCAAATATGATGAATATTTTAAATTTGATTGGGTGCAACTTTGAGCTGTAGTAAGTAAAAAAAGGGATGTTGGGAGTTGACTTAAGATGTTTTGAGCTATCATATATTCGTCACTGTTTGATTTCTTCTAAGGCCATAAGCGTTTCCGACATACAAACAAGTAGCATTGTACCAGCAGAACGGGTCTAAAGAAACAATTAACGTAACCTTCCCTATAACTCTATAAGTATCCGTCTCAGCTGTGCATACTTGTTTAACAAGAAACATTCAACATCATGAGGGGAAACAAGAATTACTACTTTCTGAGTCTCCTCTATTTTCTAAGTCTACCCATCCTTCATTCTAGCTCTTGTACACACAAATGTGGAGATATCCAGATCCCGTTCCCCTTTGGAATCGGAGAAATAGGTTGCTATCTCGACGAGTGGTACAAAGTCGAATGTCGACCAAATGCTACTTCCGGGAAAGTTTTCCCCTTCCTTCCCAAAATCAACATGGAGGTTGTGAATATTTCCCTTCCGTGGGCTAATTATGATCTCCACGATAGTTCCACGAAATTATCTTCAATTCGTGTCAAAAGCTCAATTGCATCTGCGGGATGTTCTAGCGATGGAAAAGATCATGGATTGAATTTGAATTTGACGGACACTCCTTTTTTCTTTGGAGACCAAAACAACCTCGTGGCTGTTGGTTGCAACAACAAGGCGTCGCTAACAAATGTGGAGCCGAAGATGGTGGGATGCGAGTCGACTTGCACTACAAGCAACAATTTGCAGAGCATTCCTCTATTTGACAAAGTTGGATGCTCCAAGTCCCGCTACAGCAACACTCAAGGCATCTTGCCTATCAACTATTTACCATATTGCAATTCAACAGAAAACCAGAAAGACTCAATCTGCAACGGGAAGGGATGCTGCCAGGCAAAAGCACCTGTTGGTGCTCAACAACTCATTGGTGTCACAGTAACCAACAGTAGCAATGGAAACTTTACAATGGGTGGAGGATGCAAAGTTGCCTTCTTAACAGATGAAGTCTACACTGTATCGAATGCAACAAATCCAGAACAATTTTTCTCTAACGGCTACGCTATTGTTAGTCTAGGATGGTTCATCCAAACGAAGAATAGTTCGTTTCTAGATTCATTGGACTGCGAAAACAGAGAAGAGTTCGATAAAGGTAAAACAAGAACAGCAAAATGCGCATGCGATAATCAAACTGCTTCCGGGATTATTTATGCAACTTGTGCATGTGCTAGCGGTTACAAGGGCAATCCATACGTTTCAGACGACTGCCAAGGTTTTTTTTGTTTGTGCATCTAACATCATCTATCATCTGAGTACAATTTCATGACTTTCTTTTTATACGTAGTTTCATGACTCTTTCGTTTGCAGATATTAATGAGTGTGCCGAATATAAGAACCCCTGTGGGGATACCAGAATTTTATATCGCAATACTTGTATTAATACATCGGGAGGTCATCGTTGCATAGACTACCACATTCCAGAAGTAATGCTAGGTAAGTCACTAAATTATGTATCGAAACTCAAGCAACAAAATTTTAAGATATTAAAAAAAATGATGATGAACGTCTAGTTTTTCTTGTGTGGTGTTTACAGGATTAGGTGCAGGTTTTTTTGTCTTAATCGTAGGGGGTGGTATATGGTGGTGGAGAAAACTTCTTAGAAAAAAGAGGATGACAAAGCGCAAGCGGAAATTCTTCAAACGTAATGGAGGACTATTGTTGCAGCAACAGTTAAATACAACTCAAGGAAGAGTTGAAAAAACAAAATTATTTAGCTCAAGAGAGCTGGAGAAAGCCACTGATAACTTCAACGATAATAGGGTTATTGGACAAGGTGGCCAAGGAACTGTGTACAAAGGTATGCTTGTAGATGGTAGATCCGTAGCAGTCAAGAAATCCAATGTTGTAGATGAAGACAAACTACAAGAATTCATCAATGAAGTCATTATTCTCTCTCAGATTAACCATAGACACGTCGTGAAGCTTTTGGGATGTTGCCTTGAGACAGAAGTTCCTATTCTGGTGTACGAGTTTATCCCCAACGGAAACCTCTTTCAACATCTCCATGAAGAATTTGACGACTACACAGCCTTATGGGGTGTACGTATGCGCATTGCTGTAGATATCTCGGGAGCTTTTTCGTATCTACATACTGCTGCATGTTCTCCAATTTATCACAGAGATATCAAGTCAACAAACATATTACTCGATGAGAAATACCGGGCCAAAGTATCTGATTTTGGAACTTCAAGATCAGTTTCCATAGATCATACTCATTGGACAACTGTAATATCGGGTACAGTCGGGTATGTGGATCCAGAATACTACGGTTCTAGCCACTTTACTGAGAAAAGTGATGTTTATAGTTTCGGGGTTGTCCTAGTAGAGCTTATTACAGGAGAGAAGCCTGTTATAACCCTTTCAGAGACTCAAGAAATAACAGGGTTGGCAGATTATTTCAGACTTGCAATGAGAGAGAACCGACTCTTTGAGATCATCGATGCTCGAATAAGAAATGATTGCAAGCTGGAACAGGTCATTGCAGTGGCAAATCTGGCATTGAGGTGTCTGAAGAAAACAGGGAAGACTCGGCCAGATATGAGAGAAGTTTCTACAGCTTTGGAGAGGATTTGTTCAGCTCCAGAGGATTTTCAGGTGCAAATTCAAATTGCTGAAGAAGATGAAACCACGAAGTTATTTAGAGGCTATTCTGGAAGCACGGAGATTGCAAGATCAATGTGAGGTAGTGTACACAGTAATTTGATGGTCAAATACATTTGATGTCTTTTGTTAAGGCTTGCTAAGTTTGTTTGATTGTAACTCAATTGATATATTGTGTGGTTATGATCCTCAAAAGCAACTTCTCAGTTCCATTACTTGTCCTAAGATCTCCAACTATACTATCACCTTTAATCAATCACAATGTCTCAGGTTATGCTAATGGACAGATTCAAAACTATAATGCAATAGCAAATATTGAGATTAATGGCCATAGATAGAGAAACTATGGAATAAATAAAACCAAGAAGAAATAGTAATTTGGTCATTGTAATTAGACAAAGAAGTAAAAAACAAACAAACAGAAGTCAATGCCCGAACCATACAAAAAAACATTTGTGCATGGTGCGTTCTTGACTCCCACTTTCCCACTAAGCTTAAAAAAGAAACTCAAAAATAAAGAACAAGAAAGAGGAGAGAGAGAGTGATACCCAGAAGAATAATGATTTCTTACACTCTTTGCAGGCATTGAAGACAAAACACTAATAATAACTTTCACTTCTCTGCTCATTGAAGACCCTTCTCAGAAATCAGATGGGGAAATAGCTTTTAATGACGTCTCAAGCAGTTGAAGGACAATTCAAGGTCGTTTTAATTTGGTGGACAGTGGTATTGATGAGATTATTTACTGTCTCCATTGACTCCATGTTCAGTTTTGCCGGTTGCAGACCACTCACCATTATCTGAAACCCAACCGTTATCAATGATCCTCCTCCTTTGCTGCTTCCGTCTGGTGAAATGGCGAAACCTGAGGGTAATATCGGAATATAAGATGTGTCTTGACCACTCATTGCTATGTTCAACGTTGGTAGATCCACTGGAGTGTAGATCACAAGCGCTGCACTTGATGAGTCTATGCAGCTTTCTTGTAGAATCAACATGTTGTTTTGTGATGATGATGCATTGAATCCCTGATGAAAACAAAGGAACCAAATTATCAGTTTGAAGAATCAAGAATCCAAAAATCTGTATAGTTTCAAATGAGGAAGCTTACACGAAGAACAGATATGCAGTTTCCAGGATTTGATCCGTTTGTGATATGAGCAACTTCTTGAACAGAGTTTCCATTTGAAAGAACGTCCCACTATAAAACCAAAACAAAGAAAATGTCACTCGGGTGATTAATTAAACACCAAATAATTCTGGTTTCTATGGCAATGTTAAGTCTGTGTAGTACCTGAGGCCGAGTTCTCTCATCTTTGAGGAAATTGAAGACGTTTTGTGGAGAAATAGGGAGCCAGAAACTTGTGGCTGCACATAGAACCATTCCATTTGGTTCATGTCTGCTCTTATGCGAAGTCACACGGATTCCAAATTCATCCAGTCCCGAGACAACCGTTGAGCGAGTGTTGTTAGATGTGCCAACACTCAAGCAGAAGTTGCTTACCATTCTGTGAGCAAGTCTCATTATACTTCTCTTCCCTTCTGGCGATGGAATCACTGAATTTATTTCAAATGAGTTACTTATGGTTTACTTAGCTGATCAATTACGATTTCAAAAAAATGGCTTTATTTACCTCCTCCAAGATCAAGGGATGATGTTGCAGGTTCCAATAGATTCGTGAATCTCTCACACATTCTTTGGAGAGTAGCAATCCAACGTTCAGCTCCAAAAGCTAATCCTTTATGAACTATATCTTTAAACATCTCATGTATCGGTTCTTGCTCCTCGAATTCACCATGTTCCACCCAAGTAACCTGTTGTTTTACATTCAAAAAGATACAATCAAATGATTCAAGAAGCTAAAAGAATGAAACAAACAGGACAGTTACACACCTTTGAATAGCCATTGGACATATCTTGGATCAAGCAACCAGAAGGAAATCTATATGACCGAGATTGAGATATAAACTGAGGAAACTCATATGAGACATTTACTATTGCCCAAGTTCCATGTTCGATTTGCTGACAATATCTTAGCACACAGAACTCACGCGTTGTTACCAATGGTGAAAGCACTTGAAGCTCTTCAATCATCTAACACAAGCAAAAGCAAAGTAAATCAAAAGTTTCACACACACACACACACACATGGTTTTAATAGTAATGGTTGTTTTTACCAAATGCAATGCATCTCCATGGTTTCCACGCAATCCCGATGAAATCACTGCAAGGGTTTTAGATGATGCAACGATCGAGGGAAAAAGCTCTGTTAATTTGGCCTGCAAATTCATGAAAAACTATATGAGAAAAAACCAGAAAACCAACTGTGGAAACAAAAACTTCGATTCGGGTTATTGCTTACAGAGTTCATAAGCATGTCCACAAGTGTAATAGCATTAGTGAAAACAACACCAGAAGATCTAGATGCTTCCATTTCAAGGTTATTCTTCTTTCCACCACTAGTACTTGATCTTGTAAACATATTCTCATAGTTTTCGAGATTGAGAACATCTCTGCATCCATCAGTTTTGATCCACAGAGGCTCATTTGTTTGAAGAAGCCTAAGCAATTCTTCCATAGCGGTCACAGCAATGTTGGTCATAAGAGACTTATCCATCTCTGATAAAACCAAGTTTGGCTGAGATGGTAAACTTGGAACAGACATTGAAGAACAACTTCCTGGGAGAAGATCAAAATCAAGTGAAGGTCCGGTATGGAATAACTCTAATGGCGAAACATGCATCGGATTTAGTAATGGTGGAAGATGGGAGATTGGTCTTCCTAAGAATTTAGCTGCAATACTCGAAACCCTTTCGAGCTGCAAACAAAAAACATCCAAATTTTAATGGAAGTTTCTAACAGTAAAGAGAATCACAATGCAACAAAAAGGACTCAGAAAACAAAGACCTCATCTCTAAGCTGTGCATTTTCGATGCGAAGCTTTTGCTCATCAAAGTAAGAGTCTTCATTAACAGGAGAATCACCACAGCTGGGGCAAATGGCGTGTTTAATAGCTTCTCTAATAGCAATGTTTTCGCATCGAATCTTATCATTCTCTTCTTTCAATGCACAATTATCAGCTCTTTCGTGTTGTGCCTGCAACAAAACAAACAGAGAAGCAAAATTTAGAGACTTCTATGAAGACAGAACAAGAAAGAGAGAAACTTTAAAACAAAACAAAAACCTTCTTTTGAGTTCTTCTGTTTTGAAACCAGAACTTGATCTGTCTTGGAGCTAAACCCAACTCTCTACTAAGTTGGTTCCTCTGTTTCTCATCTGGATGTTGACACTCATTGAAAGTTCTACAAACAAAAAGCAAAATCAGCAGAGAACAGAAAACAACAAAAACAGAGAAAGCACTGAGAGAAAAAGGGTTTACATACGATTCAAGCCGTTGGATCTGGTGAGGTGTGTGACGGTGAAATCGCTTCTTCTTCTTGTTCTTCTTCTCTGTTTCAGAGCTATCGTGATTTTGACTGTCGCCGAGAAACTCCATAGTAATGTGCAGACGAAAAAAAACAGTAACAAAGCCTCTTTCCCTCTACTCTCTGTCCTTTTAACCAAACGAGTAAGTAAAACTTGCTAACTCTGGACCATCACACAACTGTCGCCATTAACGCAAGCCTAGTGAAACAATAAAAAAGTTTCAAACTTTATCTTCCTTTAACCAAAAGATCTCGGGGAATAGAGAAAACGAAACGGAAGAGAATCAGAGAGAAGATATTAAGGGGAGAAGAAAAGGCTAGAATTGGAAAACGATAATCTCCAGGTTTTTAACCAAAGAAGAAGAAGAATCTCATAGAATCCCCAAATTTCAAAATCCGTAATTATGGTTCTTCTAGACTGAGAGAGAGAGAGAGAGAGAGAGAGAAACGAGAGTAGAGTAATTGATGGATGAATCGACCTTTCGTCTCGAGCCTATCATAAGCCGCCATTAGTGCATTCGTCTCTCCCACCTTTCGCTCCTTTTACATTCATTACAGATTCCCAAAAAAAAAATCTCTCTCTCTTCTTACCTGTCTGCCTTGAGAAATTGCGTAACTGATACTGATGGGTTTTTAATGGCGTTTGACAGAAAGCAGAAGAGAGGGAGGTTATGGGTTTTTAATTCTCTTGCTCCTTTCTCCATTACTTCCATGTACTTCTCTCTCTCTCTCTCTCTCTCACCTTCTTCGAGGCCGAGAGACAGATGATGCTCCTCCTTAAACCAACCCTTCATTTAAATGTTCCTGAGAGATTAGTTAATATAATGGTCGGTAAGCATAAGTCGCCGGCGAGATTTAATTCAACGGAGGTTTTATAAACCGGAGACTTTTCTCAACCTCGTGTAATGACAAATATTAACTTTTCTATGGGGTTTTGCTGACGTCATCAGCTTCTGTTTTTTTTGAACTCTCAAACTCTTGTTTTTCCAATGAGTTGCTAAAAAGTAAAAAGTAAAAACTTCGGAGACAGAAAATTTGAAAATTGAACTTGCATAGTTTTAGTTAGGCAAAGTATACAATTGTGTTCATACAACTTGTTGAACATGAGATGGATGATAAGGGAGAAAGAACATTTTGTTTGCTGTGAAATTAGACCTATCTTTTTTTTTAAGTAAATGGTGGATATGGTACTTTGAAATTCCATATTTATCGCTTCTCGTTATTAAGGAACATCACACAACACTTTATGTGTTACTTTCTCCAATTAATCAGTGTATTTTAAATATACTCTGATTAGAACACCAACTTATTAAATCAGACATGGTATTAACGTTTGACAGTATCCGTATCTTCTCATCTAATGCTCTTGTTGAGCTGGTTCGAAATTTATTGCACATATTGATTTCTTACAAATCTGCAGCTGCCATGGAAATCTGTAGACTGTAGCAATACCCTTTAAACAGATACAAACTTAAAACCTCACTTGAATTTATTTACCCACAATAGTACTACTCTTTAAGATACCAAACCGAGATCTCTACTTCTAAAGTCAAACAATTAGCAGAATATATGAATGCTTGTTAAAGCATAAACTCAAGTGATGATAATGGGACTTACATCATCTTTCTCTAAGTGAAGGCCTGAGAAGCTAACTGATCAGCCAGAAAACAGAAGGATCTTCTTCTTTTTTCTCATTCACTCCAATCCGTTTGTTGTTGTTCCTCTCTCCGTTTTCGTTTATTAGTTGTTGATGCCTCGTACCAATCTCCTACTCTCAAGGCATTGGACATAGACATCACTGCTTCTTCAATTGCTTCTCTCTCCTCTGGATGTAGATCCTCTAATGATAACGTTGAGGCCACCTCGTCAAATTGTAGTATAGCAGCTTGCTACAAAAGAAACAGCAATGACATAAGAAGAAATTTCGAGGTGATTACACATAAATAACCAAGAAGAAGATGATCCATTTACCACGTTCATTATATCAGCTTCGAGACTTGTATCTCTGTGAAGCTTTGGGACTGTGATGCTATTGAACCACTGCATATATTCACTTTCATCACCGTTACCTCCTCCATTCTCCACGATGTTTTCCCTTCGTCTCATCCATTCCTCATCTGCTGTGTTCATGTCTTCCAGTAAGTCTTCATCATGGTTTTTCTCGTTTTTCCTGGGAGGAACTTCTCCGGGGATAACTTGGCACAGCCCAAACTGCTTCATGCATCGATCTGGGAAGTGCCATTCTACTACTTTTGGACCAATCAGTTTTGTTCTGGACCTTCCAAGTAGTAGATTATCTTTGAAACTTTGTGGCACAATGTCAAGGTCTCCTTCAAAGGGACACCAACTAACCTAAAAGAGTAACAAAATATCATAATGGATTCAAAACAAAGAAATGTATAAGAAAACAATGATTTAATTCTTACATTTGATGGATCTAAATCGTCAAGTGCCTTGCGATACTTAAACAAGTCATTCTTTGATCGACTCTGTTGCCTTCCTTTCCACAAAAGTGCCAGTGGAAACTGACGAGTGGTTCTCTTTGGCCGGTCAATATTGAGGTGGAAGTAACTCCAGCACTGAAGATGGTAACACAACTGGTTAAGAACTTCTTGGGCAAAAGAAACAACAGAGAAGATGATGCTCTTAAAGATATACAGAGCTCTAGATATATGAAAACAAACCTGTAAGAGTGTCAAGCAACCACCAATGATACTCTGAGACCGTTGAGAGGCATTACCAATTTGTCTATACAAGAAAGCTAGCGCAGCAGCACCCCAAGCATATTCTCCAGCTTTCTCAAAATCCTCAAAGAGGATAAGGTAATCAACAGAGATCTTACTGGGATCTGTAGTTGCAAATATCGTGCTCCCAACAATGTATATAAGATAAGCACGAGTGTGATACTCAATCTCTTTCATGGTAGCTCCTTTTGGACACTCTGCAAAACTCTCCTTCAACCATTTAGCAGTCACTCGATTACCGCTTAATTCTCCTTTTGGTAGCTTCCCCAAAAGTTTCAAACATACTTGAGAAGGGTCTTCATCTTTTTCTTTAACACCAACCACAGGTTTCCCATCAACAGCAAGACCGAGAATCAACGATACCTCATCGAGAGTAATTGTCATTTCGCCACAGGGGAAGTGAAAAGTGTTGGTTTCTCTACGCCATCTCTCAACAAGAGCAGAGATAAGAGAATTGTTCAAACTAATTGATCCTATTAGCCTAAACCAACCAAAACCAGCTTTTTCAACCAATTCTATCTGCTCCTTTGTAAGCTTCCAGTGATGAAGCAATGAAGTTCGCTCCTGACATCTAAGCACACCTCTCTCCTGCAAGGAAAAAACCAAAACATTATCCCAAGTTGTTCGATTTAAGACGAAGATAAATCCAGATTTTTGAGATTGATTGAAACTGCGGTTACTACTTACCTGTCCGGTCAAAATAGCAGAGGAGACGTGCTTATCTTGCTCGTAAAGGACGGGCATGGTCCTCAATGCGTGGTTTTATCTGATAATGGCACTCGAAATTAGGGTTTATGAGTAAAAACGCGATCAATTCGACACAATGATTGGCTTCCGTTTATTTTAACATCACAAACAACATTCTGGTTCCTTAACATAACACTTTACGAGATTACATCGCGATTAATCTAGGTGTAAATTTCAACGATTACGATAGAAAGAGGAACAATTTAGGGTTCATCAATCTCTTAACTTTAAAATTGGTACAGACCAGAGTTACCAGCGGTAAGAAGAACATATGTAATCAACATAACGAAAGCTTACGATTTTGGAACGAAACCAGATGAGGAAGATCGAACAAGGTTGCTTCGAAGAAATTTGAGACAGTGTTGAGATCGCTGCGCAGAGAGAGTGAAGAATCCGGTTTTGGTAAATAAAAAAAAATTCGTCTTTTTACTTTTACATCATTTATACATTAAAT
>JGI26506J51651_1000126_pt1 | contig 11057 bp, 14 predicted proteins | sample AraCvinosormetaG_FD_51651 | JGI IMG/M metagenome (IMG submission 51651) | reverse complement strand
CAATAATAGAACTCTTGTTTGGTCTTTACTCTCTCTAGTCTTTATTCTTCTTTTTTAGTTAAATATTTTATAGCAAGAGTTGAATTAATCAATGGTAAGGTTGTAAAATATTACAACGAATACCAAGTGTCGTTAGCTCAATTGGTAAAGACCCTAGGCAAAGCTTAGAAGTCGCCGGTTCAAATGACGCTTGAGACGAAACTAATATTACATGCTGTGGTTTAGAGCCTGCGGGATTACGCTATTACGGGCTTAGGCCCAGATCCTCCTGGTATTCCAGGAAAAAAAAAAAAAACTATTACAAGGAATATTCTAAGTAATGTTGCCTAAACAGGCTAAACTGGTACTATAATTACCAAGGTTTGGAGATTGACTGTTACATTTTTAGACTCTCTTCTTTGTATCTTGGTTCATTAGAAAGATATATCTTTGTACATCAGTAGTTGGACCACCATCTATATTTTTGGATGAATATGAAACAGTTGAGAAGTTTGTTTATGACAATATCTTTAACCTATTTATCTTAAACCGTTGAAATAACTCTTCTCAATCTCAAGGATCATTTATCTCCCAAGATATAATTACTACCACTGGTTCATAAAATCTAATTTGATCGTATATCAAACTTTCAATACTTAAAACTTTTCAGAAACTAAACCTTATATTGAAAACAAACAAATATCTTTGTATCACTCCATTCCATCACAAACGTATATATTTTACATATGACAAATGAATCACCATATATAGATGATGATATTTATTGAGCAGAAAATACTGAAATAGATTCATATGTCCTCTATGGACAATTTCATTTGTGTATATAATTCAAAAAGGTCGCTCACTAAGAATGACAGACGGATCATAGCTGCAAATGGCAAAGAATCCACCATTATTGCATTTGACTTTGGCACATCCAAGAAACACTGACTTTCTAAACAAAACCTGCTTATAACCTTCACATGATTTCCCAGCACGACATGTGTTTGTAGTATAATCGTAATCAGACTTCTGGTTAAGAAAGGTGCTCACAAACTCCTCAGCTGAGAAGTCAATAATATCCGTAGATATGGTCTCCCCATAGGGACCACCTGAGAGAAATAAACCGCAGTCGCGTCTCTTCTCGGCGTAGGCTTGAGCATAGGCAGCCAGCGTCTGGCTCCACATCAAGGGACTCACGCCTACAGAAACTCGAGCACGGTTGTGGGCATTCAAGAAGTCTTGCGGCTGGTCTTGGGCTTTCAGAGGAACAGAAAAAGATAGTGCAAGAGCAATAGCCAAGACTAAAAGGTTAGGATAGGAGTTAAACATTTTCATTTTTTCTGTAGTGGGTTGTAGAGTTAAGAAACGATGATTTATATACAAAGAAGGTGTGACTTTAAAAATAAACTTTCAGAACTTTAATTAGAAATCTATTATTTCCACTAAAGACACTTGTAGTATTGTATTGTTCATCTCTTTTACCAAGTCAACTAGGCGACGAGGTCAGAGAGCCGTCATATTCACGATCCTTTCTAAAAAATTCTATAAAATATTGTGAGAGTCGAAACTCATACATTTAGGGTTTCTTCAAAGAATAGGTCTTTGTCAGACTCTCAAAGAACAATAGAATTAATCAATTACCGCGGACGGTGTTCTTGATATTATTATTGAAAAGATGATGATTTGATCGTACAAGTGTTAAGAAAAGTAAAAGATAAGTGTTTTAGCTTTCAAAGTCAGAGCGTTCTGATAGCCTGAAGCCGGGCCGGGTCGAAACGGTCCTCGTAGCGTGGTCACTCGGACGGACGCAATGTCGTCCTCCAATGCTTCCGAGGAGGCGGCACCTTTTTTAGCTCGGAAGGATGCTACCGCTGACATTGCTCGGAAGTTAGATTTACCTGAGGATCCCGAGCCATCTCTCATCCGCAGAGCCTGCGCTCCAGCTGTCAATGAGGCCGGAGCATCGAACTGGCAAGGCGTGCCCGAGCCGTTCTTCCCTCAAGTTAAGATTGAGGAGCATCTATACTTTGGTCCAGATGAGACGGAAAACATCGTCCGAGCGCTTGAGTAGACTGCCTTTGAGAAAGCTGTGAAGAAGAAGAAGAAGAGTAAAAAAGTGGTGAGACCGAATCCTCCTGCCTCATCTTTGTGCACCGAGCGGTCGCTGTTGGACTTGAGAGCTCGGTTCGATTTTGGCGACGAAGTTACTCTTCGCGTTCTGAGCCCAGATGAGCGTGCCGACAATCGTCCTGAGAGTTTCTTCACTTTATACGAGGGATTCTTTTATCTTTGCTTCCTCTTGTTTCCGATCCCGAGGCTAGTCCTGCAGTACGTGACCTCGTATCAGATAGCTCTCTCTTAGATAACGGCTCGATCTTTGAGGCATCTCATTTGGATACTGGTGCATTGCTATGAGACCGAAACCGAGGTCACGCTTGCCCATCTGAGGAATTATCTAGAGATCCAACGAGTCCCGAAGTCTGTGGCGGATCGATATTACATCTCCCTTGCTAAAAACAGGAAAATTATCGAGGGTTTTCCGAGCAAAGATGATGCCTACACCGACTACTTTTTCTTCATGGCTTTAGAGGATGCCGTTATCGATGATCTCCTCGGGAAAGTTCTGACGAAATGGGGATTTTTAGGTAGTATAGATATTACGGTTTATTTATTCATGCCCGAGCTGATTGTTACGATTTTCGCTTATATTCTTTACTTTGTCGCAGATCTCCCAATTCGATTCCTCAAGCCGTGTCCCGAAGATCTCGTCTCGTGTTATCAAGAGCTATCGGCCCGAAAGTGCCACTGGACAAAGCATTTATCTCGAAAGCGAGTTGAAAGAGCGCTTCGATTGTTTCACGGTGTTCCTTGCCCCTCCAGCTCAGAGTCTTCAGATCACCGAACCCAATTTTTTGTCGACATGCAGACTAGCAAACCTACCATAAGGGTGGTTTATGAGAGGAAGAGGCTTGCTGCCGAGGAGAAGCGTGCGACCGAGGAGAAGCGCGTCGCGGCAGAGAAAATCGGTGCTGAAAGTGCGAATGTTAGTCCCGACGCGACAAGGGATCTGGAAGTTGCCCCCGAGGCTGCTTTGCCTACCACATCGGAGCCCGTTGAAGCGGGTGACACCCACGTGGTTTTGACAAATCCGCCGGTTGAAGCGGCTAGGAAAGCAATCGTCGCGCTTCCGGCTGGCGACAAGGCCTCCTATTTTCAAGGATAAGGCTGTTTCAGCGAATCTCCTCGGGAAGTGTGCAGGTCATTTACTTCCGCCTCTAGGCACTCTGCTGGAATCTAGAAAGTACGCCTTCCGCCTAAGGGTAAGCGTGTTATTCATTTTGGTTATTTGGTGTGTTTTCCGAGCTGTTATGAATGTGGATGCCTGCCTCTATGTTTTAGGCCGTTGGTTCGATGAATCGGATGGTCCAGTCTTATGATTCGGCCATGCGAAACAATCTGGAGGCGGTTAATAAATTGGCTGAAGCTGAGACCAGGGCGAAAGAGGCCGAACAAGCGAGCGATGCAGCGATCTCCGAGGCGACCGAGGCGAAGTTGGTGAGAGAAGAGCCGGAGAGAGAAGCCTTTGTCAATAAGGAGATTCCCATCAAGATGGCCGAGCGCAACCTAAAAATGGACTCCGAGGTTGTTCGTTGCAGACAACTGCTCGCCGAGGTGAGAGGACTTAGGGACAGTGAAATGGCTCTGGCTACGCAAACGGCGAGGCAAGAAACTTTGGAGGCTTTCACCGCCAAGCTCAAGGTGGCCGAGGAGAAGATGACGCTTCGAGGATGCTAATGACCAATTTATGTATTTGTCCCAAGCGCGGGCTAACGCACAATTGATCAAGGCGCTCGAAGACGGCGGATCTTTGGCGACCGAGAAAAAACAGGTCGAGGAGTGGCTCAAGGATTTCGCAGATGCCGAGGTGAACCTTGTTCGTCTCACATTTGAGCTCAAGGAAGAGCTCAAAACCCATGTGCACGTACCGGCTCCTCTAAGCCCCAGAGGTCATAGACCGGTCGAGACTCTCGCGGATGAGGTGGGAGTCACCGATCAGTCCGGGTCGTACTTGCCCGCTGGTGGGACTCTCCCGACCGAAAAGCCTGAGTAGATATCCGTTGTTGGACGGCTTCATATTAAGACTTTGTGCCTGGATGGCTTTATTCCTATTCTTGTAGAACATATGCCTGGATGGCTTTATCCACTTTTCTATAAGAACTTGGTTTCGCTTCTAAGATTCCAATGCGTTTTGTTAGCTGTTTTTCTTTCTAATCTAACCGGGTCGTAGTTGCTCTGCTAATTCCGAACCGTTTCGTTGGTTAGGGCCAGTTTGAATGAACTGGGCTTAAGTTTTTTGAGTTAAATCTTCTCGGTTGCGACCCGATCCTACTCACCCTTTGACCAGGGTTTTACAACGAGCTGGGGTACAGGTGTTAAGATTTAACCTGGTTTTCTGAAGATAGAACGAGATTTTGCGCGAAGTATTTCCAGCAAGTTCTAACTCAAAAATTTATATAGCGCTGTAGCCGAGGCGGCGTAAAAGATACTCAGAGCCGTCGCTCGTTGTAATGTAAAAATATGAAAAATATGGATATACGGACCCACTCCCCCTTTTTTTATGGGGGGGATAGCTGAACTCGTCCGCAGACGAGCTGCCTACGTACCCTTTTCAGGGATCAAACTACCTCGTAGTTCAAGTTTATGCCTCTCAGATCTAGTTGTAGTATCTCCTGAGGTGCATTACGTTCCAGGATCTTGGAATGGTTTTGCCGCTTAAATTGGCGAGTTCGTAGCCGCCGGGTCGGACAACTTTCGAGATTAAGTATGGTCTGTCCCTGTTTGCCTCGAGCTTCCCAGCGTTTTGAAAGACTTTGCGGAGAACCCGATCTCCTTCGTGAAATCTTGGCTGCCGAACGTTCGAATTGTAGTACCGAGCCGTTTCATTCTTGTAATTTTGTATTTGCATCAAGGCTGAATCTTTTCGCTCATTGATCAGATCTAACTCGTCGAGCATGCTTTGAGTATTATCTGACTCGTGCTCGGGAAACAGGCTTCTACGCAGACTCGGTACCGTCATTTTGGCTGAAATCACACATTCCGTTCCGTAGACTAATGCGAATGGGGTTTCTCCTGTGGCTCGACGAGGCGTCGTTCGATGTGACCATAGTACACCTTCGAGTTCGTCTGCCCACGAGCCCTTCTTGGAGGCGAACAGCTTCTTCAAGCCGTCGAGGATCGTCTTATTTGCAGCCTCGGATTGACCGTTCCCTTGGGGATATCGTGGTGTTGACTTGCTAAGACGGATTCCCCACTTATCGCAAAAACCTTGGAAGCGGGTCGATATGAATTGCGAGCAGTTGTCTATAACGATCTCGTAAGGGATCCCGTGGCGACATAGGATGTGCTTCCACACAAAGCTTCTATCCATTTAGAGAAGTAATCAGTTAAGACGAGAACTAACTTCTTCTGTTTTGAGGCGTGCATAGGGCCGATTATGTCCATCGACCAACGTATGAATGGATATGGTGACGCGATTGATGACAGGAGATCGGCCGGTTGATGGATCGTTGGCGCGTGCCTTTGGCATTTTTCCCATCGTTTGGAGAACTTTTAGTAATCCTTGATCATCGTTGGCCAGAAATAACCGAGACGTTTTATCTTGATGGCTAGGGCTCTTCCTCCAGAATGATTTCCACACGAGCTTCCGTGAACTTCTTTCATGACTTTGCGGGGTGCTTCTTTTTCATTAAAGGTCCAGATAACTGCCACTTGAAGAGTTTCTCCTTGACCAGAACGAAATGTGCAGCCTGAGCTTTCAGCTTCCGAGCTTCCCACTTATCCGAGGGCACTTTTCCATTGGATATGAAGCCTCTAATGGGTTCTATCCATTCTGAATCATAACCCCACTCTGAGCTGTTGTTCAACTCTGAGGCATCTTCGCGTTCCGCGGCATTCTGCACGGGAAAGGCGTGTTCCTCTTTGTCGGGCTCAATGCTAGGCTTTTCGAAAAACTCGACTGGGATGACCCTCCTGAAGTTCGGGTCGGATGTTGAGGCCAAGGCAGCTAGGACATCAGCCGATGTATTTTCTCCTCAGGGAATCCTAGTCAGCTCAAACTCGTTGAATTGTTTCGCCAGACTTTGTACGTTGGCTAGATAAGCTTTCATTCTTTCGTCCCGAGCCGTGTATTCACCGTTGAACTGATTTGTGACGAGCTGAGAATCACAAAAAGCTCGTATTTTCGCAATCTTCAGCCCTCGAGCTATATTAAGTCCGGCTACGAGTGCTTTGTATTCGGCCACGTTGTTGGTTGCCTCGAAATATAGTCTGAAAGATTGCTCGAGAACCTCGCATGTGGGCGAAGTGAGACGGATGCCCACGCCCGAACCTTGTTTTGATGATGAATTGTCCACGTGCAGGAGCCAAGTCGTATCGAGCGGATTCTCTCGAGCTTTTTTTGTAGGTAGTTCGACGATAAAGTCGGCTAGGACTTGTGACTTTGCACATGTTTTGTTTCGATATTTGATATGGTACTCACTGAGTTTGATTGCCCACTTAGCCAGTCGACCTGATTAGCTTGGACTATGCAGGATAGCGTAGAGCGGCATGAATCCCATTACCACGATAGAGTGGGACTGGAAATAGGGTCGCAATTTCCGAGCCGACATTACAACTGCCAAGGCGAGCTTCTCCATTTGCGGATAGAGAGATTCCACGCCGGTAAACGTCTGCGAGACATAGAAGATTGGTTTCTGTTTGCCTCTGTCTTCTTGCACTAAAACTCCGCTGACCGCAGTGTCTGATAAGGCGACATACAAATAGAGTGGTTCTCTGATTACCAGTTTTGCAAGGATCGGTGGTGTAGCCAAATACTTCTTGAGTTCCTGAAAAGCCTCCTCGCATCGGGTTATTCATTCGAACTTTTTGTTCCCTCGAAGCAGGTCGTAAAAAGCCAAACACTTGTCGATGGATCACGAGATGAATCGTATAAGGGCTGCGACTCTTCCAGTTAAACGCTGCACTTCACGTTTGTTTTGAGGTGATGCCATCCCTAATAACGCCTCGATTTGCTTCGGATTTGCCTCGATGCCGCGATGTGTGACTAGATATCCCAGGAACTCAACGGGTCTTACTTCGAAGCGGCATTCGGCCGGATTAAGCTTGGCGTTATAGAGGTTAAGCTGCTGGAAACATTCGCGCAAATGGGCTTGTTAACGAAACGCTGATAAGTCGCCCCAGCGTTTTTGAGTCCGAATGACATCACTCGATAACAAAAAATACCATGCTCTGTGTAGAATGCATTTTTCTCTTGGTCCTCGGGGTTCATCATGATCTGGTTATATCAAGCAAAAGCGTCCATGAACGATAATAATTTATTCCCAGAGGTTGATTCCACGAGGCGGTCGATATGCGGAAGTGGGAAAGTGTCCTTCGGACAGGCTTTGTTTAGGTCAGTGAAGTCAACGAAGACTCTCCACTTGCCGTTTTTCATTTTCACTACAACCAGATTTGCGAGCCAGTTAGGATATTTTGCCTCGGTGATGGAGCTCATCCTTAATAGTTTCTCTACCTCGGCTTTCACAGCTTCCGCTCGCTCCCGACCTAACTTTCTCCTCTTTAGCTTAACAGGTTTAAATGTTGGGTCGACATTGAGCTCGTGCGCTACGATTTCAACGCTTACTCCAGGCCATTCTTCCGGCGACCAGACAAACGTGTTGACGTTTTCCCTGAGAAAGGATGTTAGCTCGGCTATCAGTTCCTTGCCCAAATCTCCGCCGATTTCTATGCACCGCTCGGGATTTTCGTGGTTAAGACGAACGGAGATTACGGGGTCAGAAACAGGTTTTGTTGATTCCTGAACCTCTTCGATCTTTAACTGCTATAACTGCTCGGAGATTGTTTTTTCTTCGGCTCGACCCAGCTTAGCCTTTTTGTGATTTGCGTCGGCTGTTGATTCGGTGACGGGGTTTCTGAGTTTGTGTGCTGCAATGAAGAAAATTCTGGCATTTTTTTATTTCCCCAGATGGTCTTCACGCTTTTGCTTTTGGGAAATTTCAGGCAGAGATTATAAGTCGAGGCGACGGCTCGAAATTGATTTAGCAATGGTATGCCGATAATCGCGTTGTAAACGGTTGGTAGATCCGTAATGGAGAAATCGACAACTTTCATTACACTTTTGGCTCGGACTGGTAATTTGATGGTGCCGAGAGTCATGGTGGTCTCTCTGGAAAACCCAAGCGCAGATCGCGGGGTTGGTACAATTTGCGCTATATCTACCTTCATTTCTCGCAAGGTTGCATGGAAAATGACGTCCAGCGTGCTTCCTATATCAACTAAAACTCGCTCAACGTTGAAATCCCAAATAGTCAATATAATTACCAAGGGCTCGTTGTGCGACCGATCCAAACCGTTAGTGTCGCTCTCATGGAAAGTGATTTTGTCATCTGGTCTGTTGAATGGGTGTGTTCAGTTACGATTTGAGTCAGTTTTTCTCTTATAGGCTTTGATTGATGCCGGTGATGTCTTGACAAAAGATCGAGTCTCCCAAAATCGTGAAGATTCTTCCCAGAGCAGCTTCCGGTTCGTCGTCTTCTGCCTCGCGGTTACCTCTACCCCTCTTGGATCCTTCGGGGTTTGTGGCAAGGGCTGTCTGCTCGGGGTTCGCCAAAGCATTTACCTGCTTGGTTTGGCTTTCTCTGCTTACAAATCCTCGATGGTCAAGCCTCCGCCAATTTCACCCTATTAGGAATTTGGCCGCTAACTTCGCCCTGAGACTACGACACCTGGAGGTGTGATGACCATAACTTTTGTGCAATTCGCTGTATTCCTGCTCGTTTCCTGTAGGTTGGTCCTTCGTCCAAGTGTGGGATTCTCGTCCACGACCTCGGCCGCGGCCACGTCCTCGACCTCGGGGCGTATCGGCTTGATAATTGTGGGCTCCGGAGAAGTTTCGCCCCTCGTGATGTACGAACGTCTAGCCTTGGGCGCCCTTCTTATGGTTTGGAGAGCTAGGTTGAGATTTTTCGACAGCAGCTCCATTTCTTCCTCATGGGAAACTTAATCTGAGGCTTGGTGCAGGGCGTCCTGGATTGTTTGTGGTTTGGACAGATTTAATTCCTTTCGGAATTCGGATTTGTACCACAACGCTTTCTTGAGAGAGGATAGAGCTGCGACGTCGTTGATCTCCTCGACTTTAGCTAGGGTGGATCGAAACTTTGTGAGGAAATCCCTAAGTAGCTCGTTCGGCTGCTGAGATAACGACCAAATGTCGGCATCAGATGTGCCTGGATCGGTTAGCACCGAATATTGCTTGAGGAAGAGCGTCGATAGCTCCTGAAAACTGTCGACAGAATTCCCTTCGAGTCTTGAGAACCAATCTAGGGCAGCTCCTTTCAAGTTTCGACGAACAGATGACAGAGACCGGCGTCTCTTTCCTCAGGCCTGAACTTGGCTCGGGCCACAGATATTATGAAAGATTTCAAATGCCCCTTCGGGTCAGATGATCCGTTGAAGTACTCGATTTTTAGCTTTCTTGGGTCTGAAATTATCGCGCTGGAGATCTTGCGATTGAAAGGAGTGTTGTGGGACTCTTCCAGAATGCGATCGATGTTTGGGGCCGAGGAGACTGCGTTATGCATCTGAGATCTCACGAGGTTCATCTCGGTTTCTGCCTTGGCAAGGGAGAGCTTGACCGCGTTTATTTCTTGCTCCCTAGTGTATTCCTCGGCCATCGAACGTTTTGTTTTGAATCCTCACCGTCAGAGACTTCGATCTGGTCGGCCTCGGTAGCTTCAGCTCGGGGAATAGGAAAATGCGGGTCGGTTTCCTCCACTTGGTTTGTCGCGTTCTGGTCTCCCAAAACTACCGGTTTTGCTCAGATTCCTCCGATTGCTGGCGCGACCCGGCGGAAATGCCTCGTTGTGTTACCAGGCGTGTTGAACACAAGCCTCGTTGGATTGAGGTCTGCCGCTGGTCGTCGATCATGAAAATGACGTGCGTCGAAGCGGAAAGTCCTTACCTGCCCTTGGGAGGTAGCCGCCTCGAGCTGCTGGGCCAAAGACTTGTTCGCCTGTTCTTGATCGTCCACCTTTTTTTGGAGGTGTGCCATCATGTTTCTCAGTTCTGCTAGGACTGTGGGAGCGGTGGTCTCAGGAGCGTTCGTCTGGATTGGAGGGATCAGTTCTCCCTTCGCGTCAACGGTGGTAGCGGGAATATGGTTGTTGGAGTAAGAGAAATTTCTTTCCCCTCCTTCTAGCACCAAATTGTGAGAGTCGAAACTCACACAATCAAAATTGTATTTAGGGTTTCTTCAAAGAACCGGTCTTTGCGAGACTCTCAAAGATAAGTGTTTTAGCTTTCAAAGTCAGAGAGTTCTAATAGCCTGAAGTTGAGAGCCTTTTTCTGTGTGTCCTTTGTTAGTTCCCTGAAGTGCTTTATATAAGACTTAGATAAACCGCCTCTCGCGATATTCTCGGAAAATTTCCATTTATCTCAAAGTCGGCGATAGAGGATGGAAGTTTTCCTTATTCTTTGGGAAAACTTCCAGATTTGATAATATCCTCGGAGATTCCCGGAAATGATATTTCGACCCTTTCACCGAATTCACAAGTCTTCTCCTCGGATGAATATGTGTCGTTGGCTCGGGTCAAAAGTTCCTCCAAGCCGGGTCGAAACGGTCCTCGTACCGTGGTCACTCGGCCTAAGCATGTTTCCTGGAATAACGCCCGAGCCGGATGACGTCTACCCGAGGTGATTCGTGGCACGACTTGGAACGCGTTTCTGTAGTGACCCCGAACCATATATGGATATGTACAACGTTCTCGCCACGGAGATTACGAATTTAGCTCCCGAGGCGCTGGTGATCGGCTCGGTTATCTGGTTGAAATCTGACCCAAACAAGTATTTTTATGAAAATCGAAACATACTTAATGAAACATATATTGTATTGTATTTTAATGAAATTTTATCTTAAGAAAGATGTATTAAGAGATTGGTTCTTCCCTGATCTTTTCAAGTTTTTATTTTTCACTTACAAATAAAACAAACTACAATGTGACAAATAGAAATATCTATAT
>JGI26506J51651_1000121_pt1 | contig 11113 bp, 13 predicted proteins | sample AraCvinosormetaG_FD_51651 | JGI IMG/M metagenome (IMG submission 51651) | reverse complement strand
TTTCTGTGTTGAGGAGAAAACCAACGGTCGTTGACATTTTAACTAAATGTGTACGTTTTATTTGTGATTAGTTTGCCCAAAAAAAAAAAGGAACACGCAAAACACATTCCCATCAGCTCAAAACCAACAAAAGAGAAAAACTTATGAATAGAGATATTGAGAGACAGAGAAAGTAAAATAATTTTCTACGATGCCAAATTGTAATATCAAATCATAACTGTATCAATCACAACATACATAACCCCAAAGAGAGACATATGGTAAAAGAAACATAAGCAAGCACAAGGCTAAAAATCCAGAGTAGCCTACAGTGACCAAAGCAAAATATGGTTTAAAAAAAAAAAATGGTAAAGCTAAAACTACATCAAAGGACAAGGAATGATATTACAAGGACACCTCAAGACTCCATCTTCAGGTTGTTTTCTGAGGTGGAATTGGAGGAGCTGTGCTTGAACCAGTCCTTTGCGCAGAAGAGAGCTTCCAAGGTCACATGTCGAAGGGAGCTCCTGTAATTATCCATCTTTTTCACCTCCGTGTCAAAAACAGAATCTGGAGAGACAGTGCAAAAGGGTACAGACAAAACATCAGCTGCCATCTTGGAGAGGGTTGGGTATTTGGTTCGGTTCAGGCTCCACCAGCCTAGAACCTCAAAATCTTGTGATCGCGGTATTAGAGATTCCTCTAGGTATTGGTCGAGTTCCGATTTCATCTGTTGGTGACTGCCTACCTCCGAGATGTAAAGCTCAAAGTCTGAGAAACCATCTCCAATGGTGATGAGGGGAAACTCCTGTGAAGATGCTTCAAGGTGGTGGCCTTCCTGGAGAAGGACGTCAACGTGGTGACCTTCTTGAGAGATTGTAAATGTGGCTTCTTCTTGTGGCATTGCATGTGACTGAGAATCATGTTGTGCTTCTTCTTCATGTGGCATTGCATGTGATTGAGGATGTTGCTCTGATTGCTGCTCTTCTTGTACAGATTCACCTTCACGAGAATACTCTTGTGGGTTTTGGCTGTTTTCGGGAATTTGCTCCACTGGCCTTGCCTCCTGTGCCACTTCCTCAACTGGCTGAGTGTCCTCTAGTATCCCCTCTACTGCATGTGTCTCATGTCCTGCTTCCTCAACTAGCTGAACATCATCATGGTTTTCCTCCACCAGTTGTGCCTCCTGAGCACCTTCCTCAACTGGTTGAGTATCCTCCAGCAATTCCCCCTCCGGCTGTATCTCATGTCCTACTTCCTCAACAGACTGAATGTCATCATGCACCTCCAGCTCTTGAGCCTCATGATCCACTCCCTCAACTGGTTGAGTGTCCTCGAGCATTTCCTCTACCGGCTGTACGTCATGGGTTATATCCTTATCATCCACTTGCTGGTTTTCCAGCGGTATTTCCTCCACTGGCCGGCTCACCTGTGACGTTTCTTCCTGCATCACTTCTTCAACAGGTTGAGTGTCTTCAACGATTTCCTCCATTGGCAGTGTCTCCGGTACATTTCCTTCCCCTGACTGGCTCTGAAGGGGTACGTTCTCAGAAGGCTGGCTCTCACATGGAAATTCCTCAACCAGCTGGGTCTCATGGGCCATCTCCTCAGCTGACTGGTTCGCATGTGTTTCCTCCATTGTCTCATCTGTTAGCCGGCTCTCCTGGGCCGTAGTTGGCTCTCCATTGGATTGCAGATTTTCTTCTGTCAGAAGAGGCTTTTGTGTCAGCCCATCCATTGGTTTGCTCTCTTCCAACTGCCCTTCCACAATATTGTTCTCCTGTGTCCCAGCATCTCCCAAATGGCCTTCTTGTTCTACTCCCTGTGTGGTATTGCCTCCCACCGATTCTGTCCCCGTAGGCTGACCTTCTCCAGATAGTCCCTCCAAAGGTTTTTCATTCAGTGGATTTCCATCTTCAGGTTGTTCAAATATTTGATCATGTGAAAGCCCATTTGAGTTGTGGTATTCATGATGGAAGTGAACTTGAGACATATCTGTTTCAGAAAAGCCATCATTCCCATGGACTACATAAGCATCCAGCAGGGAGTGACTCTGTTCAGCATAGTCATGGTACAGCTCATGTACAGCATCATCAACACTCCTGATCCATTTATCTGCATCTTCCCCATAAGCCTTAGAGAAACTAAACTCAATAAGCTTCATTTTGAAGCGTGGATCCATCACCACAGCAACAGCCATAAGCAGGAAACATTCTCTCCAGTACTCGTCAAACTTATCTTTCAGTGTGTTTGCTAGGTTGCTTACATCTTGATCTTCACTCGTGGCTGAGTTGCCTAGATCTAGCTGAAGCTTTGTCATTTCATGGAACAAATCGTTTGCTGTCAATCGAGTTGAGCCAGTCAAAACATTGGCCGCGTCAAAAAGGATCTTCAAGGACGAGCAAAGGATCTCAATCTTTCTCCATTCTTCAGGAGATGTTAATATTTTATAATCAAGATCGCAGTTTCCCAAACAAGAGAAGACCTCTTTGTGTTCACAGGCAGCCAATAACATGTCGTAACTAGTGTCCCATTTCGTTTGGTTGTCAATGAGAAGATCTTTTGTCGAAGGGGTTTGAAGTTGTTTCTTCAGTTCATCAAATCTCTCTTGGCAACTATCTTTGGTTTTCACATACTTGACACTATCACGGACTTTTTTTATGGGTGTTTTAAAATCCTCAGCTCCAAGCAGATCTTGCGCCATACTGCTTAGGAGGCGGGCATAGCAATTACCCAACAACAACTGACCATTCAATACATTCTGGTTCCTGGCAGACAAACAGCATCTGAGGTTTTCAATAGAGGTTTTGTTTACCACTGATTGCCCAACAGTGATGCTGGAAAGCCTTCTCTCCAGATTCCAGTCGGATAAACAAGCTGCAATAGGCTGATTCAAAGCAAAATCTGAGTCAGGAGAAGGGACGACAGCAACATTTAGAAGCCTGTGAGTTAGTTTCCAATCCCTATCAATGAAGTGTCCCGTCACAAACGCATACCCAAGTGATTGATTAGATGTCCAGAGATCAACGGTAAGGTTAACCCGCCCAGGAATGTCAGTGATGAAGTTTGAAAGTTTGTGCTTCTCGGACAAGTACATATTGACACAATCAGCATGAATGGTATTGAAGCTTGCCATAGTGAACTGGGGACAAAGGGCCTGCACGAAACCAGTAAATCCAGAATGCTCAACCATGTGAAGGGGATAATCATGCATGATAATCATCTTTGCCATCTGATTGTAGCAACGGTCTTGATCTAGAGGGGTGTATGAAGCAGAAGACTTATGGCGTTTCTTGGGAGGATCAGTGGTGGTGGTGGGAGTAACGATTTGTGCGAGGGTGCTGCTGTCGTCTCGGTTCATGGGACAAATACCCAGTTGAATGTGACGTTTAAGATGGCTAGTTCCTGCCAACTTTTGGCCATTAATGTAGGCGAAGGATTTGCGGCAGTGGTTGCAGCAAGCTTTGGCAGATCCAGGGCTAACAGTTTCAACAGTGAAGTGGTTCCAGACGTCAGACTTCTTCCTCCTGCGCTTGGTGGGTAGGGTGACAGGTTCAAGGGTATGGGAGGCATCGACATGGACATGGGATTGGTCATCGATCTCAAAAGAGCCATTGTTATCAATGAGCATCAAGGAATTAGTATCCATATCCTTGGCTGGAAAGAAAAGTCCTGGAGAAGCAAAATAGAATCAGATTTCTTCTCTATACTTTGCTAGAATACCAGCAGAACTGGAGAGAAACAAAAATTGAAACATAACAGAACAACAAACAAACAAGTAAGGCCAGTCCAATTCAACAAGGAGAGAAGATGGTAAAACAGAAACTGATTTAGAAGAAAGAAAGGTCTGTCTTTAGAAGAGAGATCTGTTTAATACCGTGACCGTAGGAGCCAGGAGGAGATAGTTGACGAATTGGAGAAGAGAATTCAGGCGATCTGGAAAAGCAGAGTAAAATCGAGTAAGAAGAGAGAGCGAGATCTAAGATATGAGATCTTAACAGAGAGAAAAAGATTAGGACTCACAGATTGTAGCAGCGGGAATACGACTGAGGGAAGCGCGAATCGAGGCGCAATAACGAAACTTTTGAAAAAACAAAAGAAAGAGAGATGAAGGAGACGAGACGAGGTTAATGGGCTTTGGGGATGATGAGCTGATTTTGTTCGGCTCTGCTTCTTTCTTTTTGATCGAAAGAGATTCTCAATAGAGAGAGAGAGAGAGAGAGAGAGAGGCTAAACTCTTCTCTTGCGTCTGTTTTGGACCTTATTATTACGGCTAGGGTTTTGAGCTTTTTTTCTTTTCGGCCTTTTCTCTTCACCTTTATATTTATCATATATACCATGTTTGGAGGGCAAAATTGGTATTCACTCACATTCCCTCTTCTCCAAAGATCTACTTTTATTTTTTCCTTTTCAGTCGTACCTGTCTATCTGTCACACAAGATTTTAACTTTGCGTTAGTATGCTTTACCGAATATGTAAATTATCTATATAAAATTAAGAAGGAAATCCAATGCAAAAACACACAAAAAGGGAAAAAAGGGAATGAAAATTGTTATAAATGGTACGGGTTGGAAAAGGCATGATTGTACTGCGTCTGCTAGTGCTGGATCTTCTTAATTGTCTTTCTAAATCCTATGGCTAAAATGCAGCAGCACTGTATATGAAAAAATAACTCGAGAGGCTTCGTAATTTCTGATAATCATATGTCATAAGTACACAAAAAAATAAGCCTTCTCTTGGATACTTTTCTTTTTTTATCATCCACGTGACATGTTCCATCAACACATGCAACCATTTCCTCAAGACGACTCCATCAAACACCAATGACCAACCAAATTAAATGGAGCGGTTTAGTAAGAAACCCTTCAATTCTCTCACTTCTTTTTTTACCAAAACCAACTCGATAAACCGGTTGTATCTCTCTACTACTATTTTTAGAACTAGGGGCAGGTAGAGGAGAACCGCCCTCTTCTCACAATCTGTGCATCAAATTGAAACTGAAAGAAACCAAAAAAAAAAAATGTGTTGTTTTTCGCAACAGACCCTCACATTAACAAATGAAACAATGAACTTTTCCACATTGGTACCATGAATTCTGCGGATAAAAAGCTTTAATGCAAGACCTGTTAGTTGAAGATGGATCTCTAGAGGTTATCTCTCAGCCATTTTAGAGCTCCATTTGCGACAGACCTACAAAAAATAAAGTAGCACAACTTTGTTTGAGAATGAAGACATTATGTGCTTCTGATTTAAGAACACAACAAGAGCTAAACAATCCACTTATATGACTTCAAAGGAATAGAAATCAAGGGCACAATCTTTTTTATTAAATTAGTTTACCCTGCAAATTCTTTGATGTTATTCCACAAGTAGTTTTCTTGCTCCGGTTCTTCATTTTCCTCCTTAACTTCATCTTTCTTGTTTTCTGAGCCACTGGGTGCAGTGCTCAGAGCTGAAAAAATAAAGGCAACATACTCATGACGGACTTCATCAATGTATACGTGTATCAAATAGTCTCACATCGATGCCGATGCACAGAAGATACAAGAGGTTCCATTAATATTGGCATACAATCAAAGAGCCCTCTTTATTAGAGATTTGACAACTTACTACTGGGTTGCTGAGGCTTAGCACGAGTTCGTGAGCGGTTGCTGGACGTGTCCTTCAGAGATGCAAGTTCCTCCAGCAACTCCCGTTCTCCAGCACTGTCCGTAGGTCCAGAAAACGAATTGAAAGAAGGTATCGACAGACTCACAAAATTTTGTTTGGATTCGTTAAATAAGCCACAAGACAGTTCAAACGGTAATACCTTATTTGATTTGGTACAGAAACTTTGACTGTAAACAAGTGGTCACCGCGGATAGACGGTCTATTCAGTTTCGGTACTCCTTTCTTTGCCAGGACTAGCACATCACCAGGTTGTGTACCTGGAGGTATCTGCAGTTCAGTGTCTCCTTCAACTGTTTTCACCTACAACGATGTTTTAGATTAATCATAAGATGAATGGTAAATTGTGAGACTATCAACACGTAAGTAGAGTGTACTGCTTATACATCCAATACAAAGAACTAAATCACCTTAACAACAGCACCCAGTATAGCATCAAGGTAACTGATCGAAAGGGTAGATAATAGGTTTATGCCATCTCTTTCAATTCCCCGGACATCTTCAACATCAAGATATACATACAAATCTCCTGGAGGGCCACTAGTGGAAGCAGAAAGTCGATTACCAAAAATCAGAACCATTAAGATCATATAACAGAAGGAATGGTTTTCTACTGGTAATTTATCAATCGGTAATTTTCTCAACATACCCTCTGGGACCAGAATCACCTTCTCCGGCGACTCTAAGGATGCTACCTGCACTAACTCCCGGGGGAATTTTGACTTTGATGCTTTTTTTTATACGCACACGCCCTTCTCCAGAACATTTCCGGCAATTTTCAGAAATCACCTCACCATCTCCACCACAGTTTGGACATATAGAAACCTAACGAGACCACACACATAGGAAATTTATAAGGAGGTAGTGTTACCAGCAAAAACAAACTTTCACAAACAATAAAACCACAAACTGGATTCAACCAAATTCCGAGCGAATTCTCACTTATGCACTTACTACTAACCACAAACAGATTAGTTTGAGTAAACTACACATTGACATCAACTCTGATGCTCCAATCAGATGCCATTTCTGACATCGACTCGAATTAACTGCAACAGAGATAAAGCAGACAGAACGGAAAGAAATCAACTGCACGGACCTGTGAAAACATGCCAAATGGTGTTTGCTCAGTTCTCATAACTTGACCCCGCCCACCACAAGTGGAGCATATTCTCATCTTGGATCCTGCTTTTGCCCCGGTGCCAGCACAAGCTTCACATGTCTCCAGATGCGTAAGATCAAATTCTTTCTCAGATCCAAAAATAGCCTCCGAAAGTTCTAAGGTGATGTCATACCTAAAACGCAATAGAAACAAAAATGCAAATTAATCACTTTTGGTTTTTCTCAAAGCTTATGCAGAACATGAAGAGCAAGGAAAAACTCCAAAAGAAAAAGCAAGCGAGTGGACATACAGACACAAACCTCCTCTGCTTGCTGATTCAAGCCCATGGTAGTAGAAAATTTCAGGACACATGGTAAGTTAGGAGACACTAACAATATTTTTAAGGTAATGATTGAATGGTATCTTATCAGCAAACAGTGAATGTTGTTATGCTACCAGAGAATAGAGAGGAAATCCTTTGGCGGTAAGTCAATAAATGCTTTGTTTCCTAATAGAAACTCACCGTAAATCTTCACCTTTGGTAACCCTACTGCGGCGGGTTCTCCCAAAATCAGCTTGGTCCATCCCGGGAAATCCACCCATACTTGCACCAAAGAATGTCTCGAAAAGGTCAAAGGGATTTGACTGGTTGGAAATGTAAGAGGAAGTAAATGTCAAGGACAACTATCGGACAAGCACAGTAGCTAATGGCCAATGCACACATCAAATCAGGTTTCAACATCTAATGCATCAGCAAGAGAAGAAACGCACAAATAGTGCCCTAAGCTAGCCAGTCATGGGTATGATTAAGCATAGCCAGAAAAAGATGAAGTGTTACCGTGTAAGGACCAGAAGCTCCTCCTACTGTACTCTTGACACCGGCTTCACCATATTGATCATATAATGCTCTCTTTTGCTCGTCTGATAGCACCTGACAATGTTGTAGTTCAGTAACCATAAGGCAAAATAGCTGACAACTCATGTTATAAAAGCAAAGCCTTGTAATCATGCAAGCTAACAAGTAACAAGAAAAGAAAACCCAAAAAAAGTGGTGATAGGACAGGAAAAGATGACATGAAGAGAATCGAACTGGGGGGACCTTAGCTTTTGGTGCATACCTCATAGGCAGCACTGATTTCCTTGAATTTTTCAGTTGCTCCGGGTTCCTTGTTCACATCGGGATGATACTAGATATAAAAAGTTGATAATCAGCTGAGATCATAGCTCAATAAGCTTGAAATAAAGTAGAAAACTAAAGCAGAGCTTGATGTTGAGTAGATTAAAGTAATAAAAATTCAAATAATATCATGTTCATGTGGAAACAAACAATTGATTCGTTGACTCGTCCTAGTTTGCACAACACAACCGTTTACAGACCCAGAATTAGAGAAAATGCTAACATAATCTCCGGATGCATAATTACTTGGATGATCAGGTTTTCACATTGGCAATTTCGGCGGCCGTAAGTAATGTCATAAGCGGGAGAAATTCACAAAGCAGAAAAACGAATTACAAAGAAATAGAAAGGATGAGGAGGAGGTGGTAAACCTGACGAGCGAGCCGTCGATAAGCAGCTTTAATCTCCTTGTTATTGGCAGATTTAGAGACACCGAGAGTGGCGTAGTAGTCTCCGGAAGCAGCAAATACGACGAGGGAACGGCCCCGTCGATTTCGATAAGGCGTAGACGAAGAAGACGAAGATGAAAGCGACAAGAAGCTCTTGTGATACCTGAAATTGGAACCGCCGTCGGAAAAGGCAGAGAAATTAGAAGAGAGGGAACGGGGACCATCGGCGGCGGCAGCGAAGCAGAGAGAAGAGGGGATGAGGGAGGGAGAAGCGAGGGCAGCCATTAGAGACAAAATGGAATCAAACGAGCTTCTCAAGCTACCAAGAGGACGCGGAGAAGCTTGGCAACGGGCATTGTTGAGAGATGATGACGATGATTCCAAAAGCGTTTTAGGCTAAAGAGAGTGAAATTCGGGATTTTGTGGTGCGAACCTCGCTCACGTGGATTTTCTTCCTTTCTTTCCTTTTTATTTTTCTCTTCCATCGCTTCTTTTGCCGTAACCCAAAAGTCTCGTTTGCTTATTTCTTACAGGTAAAATCATTCATTCATATCATATACTACTAATGGTTGATCCGATTCGAATTTTCAGAACAATGTCAAATTATACAGCCCTATGTACCAAAACACATCCTTGATTTCCAAAATAAATGCGCCTGAGACAAACAGCAGCAAACCAAAGAAATATATAAAAAAAAAAGGAAAGGAAACAGAATGTTTGTTTGTCCTGACTACACAGTATTACAATGCAAAAGCACTTTTGTTTTGTAGTTTGATATCGCTCTCTCTCTCTCTCTCCCTCTACTTTCGTTTATTGCCTTCTCCTCCTCTGCAAGTGTCCTTGTCTTCTTGGAGAGCTTTAGAAGACGTCCGGATTGAATCTTGCTGGCATTGAGTTGCCATGTTCCACTTGCTGCAGCTGCATTCTCAACGCGTAATTGTTCACCTGCATTTTTTCTACCTTTTGTCATTCACTCTTTCTTTTATGAGGCATCATCAAATTCTAACAACATCTGTTTTTGGTTCAATTTTAAAACAACCAACACCAGACCATTCAAAGCAATAGCAAGGGATATGCAGAAGCTCTCTATCGCCTAAGGCTTACCTCCAGATTTCTAAGCTTTTCCTGATACTGAGGAACCAGTTGCTTCAAAAGTCCTAGCTGATGGTTCGCATCCTCCAATGCCTTCTGCCGCTCATGCTGGATAGCAACAGCACGTTTGAGGACTGTGTTGTCCTTCACCAAGGTCTCCACCTGTTGCTGCACTGCCACTTTCTCCTGTAAAATCATATGAGATTGTTATTTTGAGACAAGATATGCCAAAAATACTAAGAAGAGATTGTTACTAAGAACAAAATTACTATGATAACTTTATTTCCCCCATTGAAAAACAAACCCTCTTCAGATATCATAGTTAATGCAGAACAAATGGACGATGATTGTCCTTTCACAGTTGATTCCTCATTGCCATTATACATAATTGTGTTTAGATCCAACAAACTTGTAATCAGTGACGAGCGTATGCACCTACATAAGAAGTAACTAATGGTTCAACCTATGTCCTACAGCAACTGAAACTGTCTTCCATGCCCAGAGCTCAAAGAACAAATATGATTATCACTATTCATGGTCTGATAGCCAGTATGTATGCACAAGGTGCATATGTAAGGGTATATTTTGAAAGAAACACATTAAGAAAGATGCAATGCTTTATTTACCTCTTGGAATTTGTTTCCAGCTTCTTCACGAGCACGTGCACTTAACATCTTCTCTAAGGCCTCAAGGACTCTTGCTGCACGTACTTTTGCATCATCTGTACCAGACGATTGTAACACTTCCCTGACTAACAATTCAACCCAGTCATCACCACTGGTCGGGGGGTTTCCACCACAAACGGCATCAGTTTCCTGAGTAGCAGCACCTCCTGCGGCCAATTCTTCAGCTTTCTTCTCCTCAGAAGATGCGAAAGAGTATAAGCTCTTCATAGCAGCATTAAAATCACTTCCATTATCTTCTAGTGCCTTGACGAGAACCTGAGAAAGACTTGCAAATCTAGTTAAACCCTAGATACTGTACAAAATTTACTTACAACCAATCGCATAAAGAACCTGTGCAACCGAGACGTGAATTTTCGATGCTCAATTTACAGGCGGTGAAGAAGAAGAAGAAGAAGAGAGATATCGGAGACAGATGCGTAATTTGAGGTCAACAAATGCCTAGTCAGTGAGATTTCTAGTACAAGATGCGAACAAGGTAAAGCTAGATCTGTGTGGATTGAATAGAAGGAAGACCTACCGTGAGTTCAATATGAGGAAACGCAGAGTGAAGCTGATCGAGCGATGAGGAAGGAGGAGAGGACCAGATTGGAGAATTGGAAGGCGAAAAACATCGGAACCTCTTAGAAGAGGGCGGAGAAGAATTATCGTCGAAGTAAGATCTCTTGGTTCCGCAATATACGGCAGACATGGCCCTGGCCGTGAAAACCAAAACAAGAATTGACAGCTGATTCGATCCAAACGCGATAAATTAGGGTTTAGGGAGAAGGAGAAGAAGAAGAAGATGACTCTTGAAGAAAGAATCTCCGACGATCGAGAGAGATTGAGGAAGGAGCGTCGTAAGAGAGGTTTCGTATCTAAGAAAATCTAATCGGGTTTTAGGTTTTCGATTGGGTTTCCTTTTCTTTATCTTAAAGGCCAGGCCAGGAGACCTTATTTTACCCTTTTTATATACAGATCTTTAAGCGGCAGGGGCTTTCTCGTACTTTTGTTAATCACATGGGCGCGTTGCGTTGCGCGTGAA
>JGI26506J51651_1000113_pt1 | contig 11239 bp, 18 predicted proteins | sample AraCvinosormetaG_FD_51651 | JGI IMG/M metagenome (IMG submission 51651) | reverse complement strand
TTTACCGTTTGGATTTGCCCTTTGCTTTTTTTTATTCATTTTAGTTTATAGTAGTTCAGAACTAATAAGTACATAAACGTTGTTGGAATGTTCTTCAAGTACCTAGCCAGGTTGTCTATTATTGAATTTGTGGTATTAGAGATTGTTTATGTATTGGTAGCAGTCATGTATGGAATTCGTTTCCACTTTGCTAAGTTGACGTTGTTAATGTGTACTGTTTCTCTTATCATGGATCAGGTGTGAATCAGGAGACGAAGGTTGGACACAAGGAGGACGTCTCTAATGTAAGTAAATGAGCCGCATCTTTTGATGAAATATCTTCTTCCTTTCGGTTTCATTGTTCTTTTATCTTCTGTAGTGTAAACCTATGTTTTGTTCTGTGTGAAGTTGTCCATGAAGAATGGTTTGATTCGGATGGAAGATACCAATGCCTCTGTCGATCCACCTAAGGATGGATTTACAGATCTTGAGAAAATCTTACAGGGAAAAACTTTTACAAGGTATATACTATCTTACAGGTCATATAACCTAGTAGAGTAACAATTTTCCTTCGAGGATTGAAAAGTGTCTTAATCTTTTGATGCATCCAGCATTCATAAAATAGAAGAGTTGATAATAAAGACCTATTATTTTTCCTTCTTTTTTGTTTCATTTTGGTGTGCTCATGTCAACATTTATAGGCATTTTCACATTTTGAACTAGAAAGAAACATTATGTTTTGAAAATCAGTTGATCACTTTCAATGATTTTACAGGTCTGAAGTTGATCGATTAACTACCTTGTTGCGTTCAAAAGCTGCTGATTCATCCACTATGAATGAGGAGCAGAGAAATGAAGTGGGTATGGTTGTGAGACATCCACCATCACATGAGAGGGATAGGACGCATCCAGATAATGGAAGTATGAACACCCTTGTTTCAACACCTCCTGGAAGTTTGAGAGTAAGAAAGTTGTTACATATTAGTTGTACTAGTCTGTTTTATGCTGAGCTTCATGCTAGATGCCATTGTTTAATCTTTTTATTGTTGATGACATCCTTACCAGACTCTCGATGAGTGCATTGCGTCGCCAGCACAGCTTGCAAAAGCCTACATGGGTAGCAGAACCTCAGAAGTTACTCCTTCTATGTTGGGGTTACGTGGTCAAGCGGGTAGGGAAGATTCTGTTTTCCTGAACAGAACCCCTTTTCCGCAAAAGTCACCTACAATGTCGCTGGTAACAAAGCCTTCTGGACAAAGACCTTTGGAAAATGGTTTTGTTACCCCTAGATCTCGGGGAAGATCTGCTGTTTATAGCATGGCCAGAACACCATACTCTAGGCCTCAGTCCAGTGTGAAGGTTTCAATTTTGAGCCGTAACTATATTATTGTAAAGTTTCCAACTTGCTCCCAACTGTTCATTGTGTTCTTTTTTTACAGATTGGGTCTCTTTTTCAAGCATCTCCAAGCAAATGGGAAGAAAGCTTACCTTCTGGTTCTAGACAAGGGTTTCAATCGGTGAGACATTTTGAACTATGCACCAAATTGGTTTCAGATTCGTCTGTGAAACAAAGTATTGACATGACTTTTACTTAATTTTTAGGGTCTTAAACGCAGGAGCTCAGTCTTAGATAATGATATAGGATCTGTGGGCCCTGTAAGGAGGATCCGGCAAAAATCTAACCTTTCATCTCGAAGCTTGGCTCTGCCTGTTTCTGAGAGCCCACTTTCTGTCCGTGCCAATGGTGGAGAAAAAACTACGCATACATCTAAAGATAGTGCAGAGGATATTCCTGGTTCAAGTTTTAACCTTGTTCCTACCAAGTCCAGTGAGATGGCGTCAAAAATATTGCAGCAACTTGATAAACTGGTTTCAACAAGGGAGAAATCACCAAGTAAGTTATCACCATCCATGCTACGGGGTCCAGCTCTCAAAAGCCTCCAGAATGTAGAGGCGCCAAAGTTTTTGGGTAATCTTCCCGAGAAGAAGGCAAATTCGCAAGATTCTAGTTATCAAAAGCAGGAAATATCTAGAGAAAGTGTCTCCAGAGAGGTTTTAGCTCAGAGTGAGAAGACTGGTGATGCTGTTGATGGAACAAGCAAAACAGGTTCCAGTAAAGATCAGGATATGCGTGGTAAAGGTGTTTATATGCCTCTCACGAATTCTTTGGAAGAGCATCCTCCAAAGAAGAGATCATTTCGAATGAGTGCGCATGAGGTAATTTTCTAGTTCTCATAGATATATTTCCAGAATATTAATGAGCTGCAAATAAGAGTGTCAAAGCGGGCAATTCTAGAAATGCCAACTCTAACACCAGTAGCGGCAAATATGTATTTCTCCCTTTTATAGAAACAATTCTGCTGTTCTTCATATTAATGTTTTCCTTTTGTTTTTTTGATAATATTTTATGGCACACCTTGACCATCTATACATACAACTGTGATAATGCAGGATTTCTTGGAGTTGGATGATGATCTTGGTGCAGCATCTACTCCATGTGAAGTAGCAGAAAAACAGAATGCCTTCGAAGTAGAGAAAAGTCATATCAGCATACCTATAGGGGAGAAACCACTTACTCCATCTGAAGCCATGCCATCTACATCATATATTTCTAATGGTGACGCCTCTCAGGGTACTTCTAATGGGTCTCTGGAAACTGAAAGAAACAAGTTTGTTGCTTTCCCCATTGAAGCTGTTCAGCAAAGTAATATGGCCTCTGAGCCAACTTCAAAGTTCATCCAAGGGACTGAGAAATCGAGTATTTCTTCTGGCAAGCCAACCTCAGAAGAGAAACGTATCCCTCTGGAAGAGCCTAAAAAACCTGCTGCTGTATTTCCCAATATCTCCTTTTCACCGCCTGCCACGGGCTTATTAAATCAAAACAGTGGTGCATCTGCAGACATCAAGTTAGAAAAGACTAGCAGGTTGGTGGCATGATATTTTTCCTCTCAGCTTGATAGGCTTTTATATCACTACTTGTGCCTAAGTGAGCCTCATCCATATTGGTTATGAATTTCTTTTTCTGGTTTACTCGCTTCTGACTCTCTTTCTTGATGTTGCAGCACTGCGTTTGGAGTATCAGAGGCTTGGGCAAAGCCAACTGAATCAAAGAAAACGTTCAGCAACAGTGCTTCTGGAGCTGAGTCATCTACCTCAGCTGCACCAACCCTCAATGGTAGTATATTCTCAGCTGGAGCAAACACTGTCACTCCACCTCCGAGTAATGGCTCTCTTACTTCAAGCCCTTCCTTCCCACCTACTATTTCAAATATACCTTCTGATAATTCTGTGGGTGATATGCCGTCCACTGTTCAATCTTTTGCTGCTACTCACAATTCCTCTAGTATATTTGGAAAGTTGCCTACCAGTAACGACAGCAACTCACAATCAACTTCAGCATCTCCCCTCTCTTCCACATCACCTTTCAAGTTTGGGCAACCTGCAGCTCCGTTTTCTGCACCAGCAGTGTCTGAATCTAGCGGTCAGATCTCAAAGGAGACTGAAGTAAAAAACGCCACATTTGGAAATACAAGCACTTTCAAGTTTGGAGGTATGGCTTCAGCAGACCAGAGCACTGGCAGCGTTTTTGGTGCTAAATCTGCTGAAAATAAAAGCAGACCTGGTTTTGTGTTTGGGAGCTCCTCCGTTGTTGGTGGCAGCACATTAAACCCTTCTACTGCTGCAGCTGCAGCACCTGAGAGCTCTGGAAGTTTAATATTTGGTGTGACATCGTCCTCAACCCCTGGGACAGAGACCAGCAAAATTTCTGCGAGTTCTGCAGCTACTAATACTGGAAATAGTGTATTTGGCACTTCCTCTTTTGCATTTACAAGCTCTGGTAGTAGCATGGTTGGTGGTGTATCTGCAAGTACTGGAAGCAGTGTTTTTGGATTCAATGCTGTTTCATCAGCTTCTGCTACTAGCTCTCAGTCTCAGGCCTCAAATCGTTTTGGTGCTGGAAATGCTCAGACGGGTAATACTGGGAGCGGAACCACAACATCAACTCAAAGCATCCCCTTTCAGTTTGGTTCATCTCCATCAGCTCCTTCATTTGGTTTGTCTGGGAACTCTTCTCTTGCATCAAACAGTTCTCCATTTGGATTTTCTAAGTCGGAACCTGCTGTATTTACTTCTGGCTCAACTCCTCAATTGAGTTCGACAAACTCCTCTGCAAGCTCTAGTAGTACAATGAGCTCTCCCCTATTTGGGACAAGCTGGCAAGCTCCCAACTCTTCTCCAAACTCTGGTCCAGTCTTCAGTTCCTCGTTCACCACATCTTCAACTCCTACCACCTTTTCCTTTGGAGGATCTTCTGCTGCTACTGCTTCGAGCACTACTGCTCCCATTTTTGGTGCATCTACCAACAACACCCCGTCGCCTTCACCTATCTTTGGTTTCGGGTCAACCCCTCCTACCACTCCCCAGCAGCCGGTATTTGGTAACTCAGGGACTCCATCACAGTCTCTGTTTGGTAACTCAACTCCTGGGTTTGCATTTGGTGCACCTAATAATGGAAATGGTATCAACAATAACCAACAAGTGAGCATGGAAGACAGTATGGCAGAAGACACAGACCAAGCTAATAGAGCATCTATGGTAGCCCCAATGTTTGGACAAGCAGCAGTCTCGATGCCTCAACCAAACTTTGCCTTCGGTGGAGGAGCAGCAACGCAGCCTCCATCAATGGCAAACCCCTTCCAGTTTGGAGGCCAACCAATGGCAAGCACGTTACAGAACGCATCACCTTTCCAGGCATCACAGAGTCTAGAGTTCCAAGGAGGTGGGAGCTTTTCACTAGGCAGCACTGGAGGCGGCGATAAGTCAGGCCGCAGAATCTTCAAAGCAAAGAAATCCACCAGGAAGAAATAAGAAAACACATTGTTCAAGAGTCATTTTATCAGCCTTATGGTCTTTTTGTTCGCTATATACTCCGGGAACTTTGGGGATTACGAGCATATCGTCGTTTAATGAAAGAGGTAAAGTATGAGAATGTGTATCGTTTATGCTCTTGATCGTCTCTGTCATTTTAGTACGAGCCAGGATTTTGGGGGTCAAATTGTTCAGGGTTATAGAAGTTGTAGGAAAGTTTTGTAATTTTCAGAAAGTACTGGTGTCTGTAAGAGTAATATAGCTCTGTGCCTCTGTCTCTCGCTTTCTTTTTTTTTGTCCTTATAAAAACACACACTTTATTGTAGCTGTTTGTTAAACTCTTTTCTCTCTTCAGTTCTGGTTTTAGTGGTTTACATTAATAATTGCCTCATTAATAACTTGGTTTACCCAAATCAAATCGAACCAAACCAAAATTGAATAAATCCAATTCGATGATCTTCAAGGAAGCTTCTTTTAGTTGACCAATTCCATTAAATCCAATCCAATTCGATTAAGCAAATAAACAAATTCTCAACCCTTTTAGAGAAGCCTTCTTCTCCAAAGTCTCGATTTCTCTTATTCTTCCAAATTCTTTTGTCTCTCTGTATCATCCAAAATTCCCAGATTTATTCACGGAGTTAGAAGAAGAAGATGAGGAGAGTTTTCGGCGCGAAAAAGAACACAGAGCCTCCTCCGTCCATTCAGGATGCCTCTGATCGGGTTTCTCCTCTCGTTCCTAATTATTACTTTTTTTTTCGATTTCAATTGGAAGAATTCGTGATTGGTGTTGTGGTTTTGAGGTTTCACTTCGGAATGACCTGAGATTTAGATGAATTTTGAATTAGAGAACCATAAACCGTAGGAAGGAAGGTTTAAGAGCTAGCTAGCTATTGGAACCACTAAGATCCAGAAGAAGAAAAACTAAGATTTGTTTTATTTTGGTCAGATAAATAAAAGAGGAGATTCGGTAGAAGATAAGATAAAGAAGCTTGATGTTGAGCTCTGCAAATACAAAGAACAGCTCAAAAAGACCAGACCTGGTCCTGCTCAAGAAGCTGTCAAAGCTCGTGCTATGCGAGTTCTCAAGCAGAAGAAAATGTCAGTCACTAGGCATTGTTATTTAAATTGATCCAGCAAGCTAAGCTACTCTGTTTATTGGATTTGGTTGATAATAAAACACCTACTTACATTTTCATGAATTTAGGTATGAAGGACAACGCGACATGCTCTATAATCAGACATTCAATCTCGATCAAGTTTCATTCGCCGCTGAAGGACTCAAAGATGCTCAACAAACTGTATGTATTTCTTGTTCTCATCTCTTCTAAGAGGTGTTCAATGTTTGAATGGTTTGTGTGTATCTATTAAATCTGCTGCAGATGACAGCACTAAAATCTGCGAACAAGGAGTTGAAAGGAATGATGAAAACCGTCAAGATTCAAGATATTGATGTACGTTGTTAAGTTATTTAACAACATCTTGGTTTTATCTTGTTTCAAGCTTTTCTCTGGTATTTGATTTGCCTGATACTACGATCTGTTGATGGTACAGAATTTACAAGACGAGATGATGGATCTGATGGATGTTAGTTCTGAAATTCAAGAATCACTTGGTAGGAGCTACAATATTCCTGATGGCCTTGACGAGGATGACCTCATGGGAGGTAAAGTGCTTGTTTTGTAATTGGAAGTTTAAGATCAATCGCTTGCTACGCTATGCGTCTCTCATATCATTTACATTCTTTTGATATATTTCAGAGCTTGATGCTCTTGAAGCTGACATGGGAAACGAGACCGAAGCAGATGGAATGCCTTCTTATCTCCAACCTGATACAGAAACTGATTACGATAGCGAGCTTAACTTGCCTGCAGCACCAACAGGACACAATGGAGCTCCACATGGAAGAGCTCAGGTTAACTTTTAATTCTTGGAATTTTGAAATGCTTCAAGTATGATTACCTTTTGATGGTTGGCTAATGAGACCGTTTAACGATGTGATTAACAGGCTGAGGACGAATTTGGATTACCAGCAGTGCCACGAGCTTCTCTCCGGGGTTAAGTTCCGGCGATTCTCTTGTTGATTGGAGCTACTAAGCTTTTTTATTTAGCCTTAGTATCGTTATTCATTTGTGCATAACGTTTTAAACTTTGATAAACCTCCTTTTGGCTTTCTCATTGAATTTATAAATTGTCTTATTTCACAGATATCATATTTTCAATCATCAAAAACACAAATGAGGAGAATTTTCTACTTGCAGAACATATGCCAAAAAAAACGTTAAATGGGCCATCCAAAATCTTAATGGGCCTCTCGTCGCTTTGAATCTCCCTCTCCTTCTCTCTGTCCCTTTCTCTTTCTTCCCTGTCTTCATCGATGGATCAACCACCAGATCGAAGCAAGCGACCATGGAAATTCTCCACCATCGTCTACTCTTCATCGATCTTATTCCTTCTACTTTCGATATTCTTACTTGGCTTCACAAATACCGATCTCTACAAAGTCCAAAGTCTGAGATTCACCTTCACTGTGAACCGCTTCTATAGCTATCTTCAATTCCTTCTAGGCTTTCATGATGGAACTCCCAAATCCAAATCCGAAACCCTAAATCCAGCTTCTTCTACGCCGCACTGCGTGTTATGGATGGCTCCTTTTCTCTCGAGTGGTGGTTACAGCTCAGAAGCTTGGTCTTACGTTTTATCACTTCGTAACCATCTCACAAACCCTAGATTTCGAATCACCATCGAGCACCATGGTGATCTAGAATCAGTGGAGTTTTGGAATGGTTTAGCTAAGGAGACGAAGGAGGTAGCGATTGAAATGTATAGAGAACAGTGTAGACCCAATGAGACGATAGTTGTTTGTCATAGTGAGCCTGGTGCTTGGTATCCACCATTGTTTGAGACTCTACCTTGTCCTCCAACTGGCTACGAAGATTTCTTATCTGTGATTGGTAGAACAATGTTTGAGACTGATAGAGTCAATCCAGAGCATGTGAAGCGATGTAATCAAATGGATCATGTTTGGGTTCCTACTGATTTTCACGTCTCTTCGTTTGTACAAAGTGGGGTTGATTCATCTAAGGTTGTCAAGATTGTGCAGCCTGTAGATGTCGGTTTCTTCGATCCTTCAAAGTATAAGCCTTTGGATCTGATGGCGGTTGGGGATTTGGTTTTAGGTTCTGGGATGAAGAATGGGTTTGTGTTCTTGAGTGTGTTTAAATGGGAGCAGAGGAAAGGTTGGGATGTATTGTTGAAAGCTTACTTGAGTGAGTTTTCTGGTGAAGACAATGTTGCTCTGTTTTTGTTGACGAACGCGTATCACTCGGACAGCGATTTCGGGAACAAGATTCTTGATTTCGTAGAAGAAATGAATATAGAAGAGCCTCGGAATGGTTACCCTTTTGTGTATGTGATTGATAAACACATTGCTCAAGTTGATTTACCTCGGTTGTACAAAGCGGCTGATGCGTTTGTGTTGTCTACAAGAGGAGAAGGATGGGGACGACCTATAGTGGAAGCCATGGCTATGTCTTTGCCTGTGATCACAACAAACTGGTCAGGACCAACAGAGTATCTTACAGAGCGGAATGGTTACCCGTTGGTGGTAGAGGAGATGAGTGAAGTGAAGGAAGGTCCTTTTGAAGGGCATCAATGGGCAGAGCCATCTGTGGATAAGCTGAGGGTTCTAATGAGGCGTGTAATGAGTAACCCTGATGAGGCTAAGGTTAAAGGAAAACGTGGAAGAGATGACATGGTCAAGAATTTTGCTCCTGAGGTTGTTGCTAAGGTTGTAGCGGATCAAATAGCGAGAATCTTTGATGAGAAAATAAGAACATGACAGGATCTCACACTTTACTTTTATCAAGAGAGGGAACAAGAATTGTATTTTGATTCAAAGATTGTTCAAAAAAGAGCAAATATGTCAAGAAGAGCTTATTCTCAGAGTTTCTTACGAAAAACTTAAAACAGAGAGTTTAGTTTTCGATTTATTTTGCTACTGGAGATGAGAAGCGAAAGCTGACATGACTTCCTTGTACACTGGCTTCTTGAACTCCACTGCCTGTATAACAGAAATAGAATGAATATGAGTGAAAGAGTAGTCGTGGAATCTAAATGCTGAAGGTCAAACAGAGAGAAGAAAACTGTACGTACATTTTCAACGACTTGATCAGGAGAAGTCCAGGACCATTCACCAAACTCAGGTTTCTCAGTACCATCGCCAAGAAGATTGATTTCTTCATCTTTCCCAGTAAATTTCAGAAGAAACCTGAGGAAACACATTATTTGAACAAGCCCGTAATGAAATGACATGATTCTTGATAATCTCAGAAAGACTCACCATTTCTGTGCTTGACCCTTCCAATCGGATCCCCATCGGACCTTAAGCTTCTCCCTAACATCAGGAGGGAAGTCATAGGTTATCCAGTGAGGTGCCTACAGTAACAATAACAACAAAAAAGAGTTCTTTAGACGAATTCTTAAATTGTTGAATGTTTAAGAAGACGAAGAAGAAGAAGAAGCTAAAGACACCTCAGCGAGAATCTCAGCAGAGTGAACTCCAGTCTCTTCTTTAAGCTCTCTCATGACTGCAACTCTTGGATCTTCACCTTCGTCGATTCCACCCTATATCAACATCAACAACAACACACGATTTTATTCAAGTGATTACATAGCATTTTGAATCCAATTAGAGGATGAATTGTCGAAAGTAGAGAAACCTGGTAACATGAAAGATAAAACACAATTCCAAAGATGAAAATTGGTGAATTCGTATCATCCATTGTTTTGGAAGTCATAATCAAATTTTGTTTTGGGAGTTTGAGATTATTCAAGTCAAGCAGTATGATGCAATAACAAGTGAGTACCATTGATTTCAGCTTTGTATGAGGAAAATGGAGAAACCAATTCGAATCTTAAGAAATTGGAATCTAGAGATTACCTGAGGCATTTGCCAAGCACTGGGAATATCCAACCTCGAGGCAGTGAAAATCTGCACTTAATTGTGAGAAGGAGCTAATCATCGGAAAATAGAAGAAGCTGTTTCCAATTATCCATCATCAATCATCACCTTTTTGGAAGAATTCATGAGGCAGACGCCGACATTTCTTCTGTATCCTTCAGGAGGAGATTCCATGGAAGAACAACACCGAGCGGAGGAGGAGGAGACCCGAGACTTACGGCAGCGATGAAGGAAGGGCAGGCTGGAGAATTTGATCGGTTTCGAGGGGTAATTTCGTAGAAACGTAGTTACAGACGGAGAAGTTGGATGATGCAAGAGAAGGGGTCGGTACAGTACCATTTCGAGCCAAAACCTATTTTTCCACGTATTCGGGAAATTAATAAGTAACTGGACCGTTATGCCCCTGACTCATCATGAATATTACGTACAAAGACTACACACCCTTGGAATTTAGAAAACGTTTTTGATATCATTTTCTTACCACAAAACAATTGAAGAGATGAATTACATGCTGTTTTCAATTGATTGCAACTCCAAATCATAGTTCAAAATGGACCCAAAAAAAAGGTTAAAACAAAGCAAAAGCTATAAATTCCAGACATTAATCTTAAATCAAAGGAAACGACATTAATCTTAAATCAAAGGAAACGATGTTGAATCCATACTAGACCAATAAACCAAACTCTCGTCTCCGAAATCTTTGATTGAAACCCAATAAACTTAGCGTTGGTATCTTCCTGCGGGACGTCCAAACACAGCAGGTGCCATAGCTTGTTGTGTCTCCACTTGAGAAATCCCAGCAATATCAGACATTCCCAAAGAAGCAAGCATCTCTAGTGTCTCTTTGTCCACCTTAACATCATCGATTTTAATGGCTGACTCATCGGGAACAAAGTCCATTCGCCTTTCACGCTCTTCCTCTTGTAGCTTGAGGGAGATTCCACGGACTGGACCCTTTTGGATACGTTTCATCAAGTGAGTGGAGAATCCAGCAATCTTGTTGCGTAGCCTTTTCGATGGGATGATTGCAACTTCTTCCAAGATCTTCTTGTTGGTGTGGAAGTCTAGTGTCATCCGTGAGTAGTACTTCTCAATCACCTGACGTGAAGACTTCTTAACCGTTTTGGTACGAACACGACCCATCTTTCACAACTTTTTGACTTACCTGCCCAAATTCAGACAAACCATCAGAGAACATTCACATTATACTACTTTATACAAATCAGAGAAATGCAGATACATCAACTTCTGACTAATAAACTATGAAAGAACCAACAATTGACATAAGAGTCTCGAGTAACTACAAATGAGGATTCAATTTCAATTATGCCGTTAAATTTCAACATTTGGGTATTGATACAATCTAGAGAGATGCAGGAACATCAAGAGAGATCCAAAATCGAGCTGCATCTATAATTAAAAGAGATGAAT
>JGI26506J51651_1000111_pt1 | contig 11262 bp, 7 predicted proteins | sample AraCvinosormetaG_FD_51651 | JGI IMG/M metagenome (IMG submission 51651) | reverse complement strand
CTCGCCCAAGCACGCTTAACTGCGGAGTTCTGATGGGATCCGGTGCATTAGTGCTGGTATGATCGCATCCGTTAGTATATGCAATGCAATCGTATATATTCATTTTTTAAGTCTTGATGAACCGTTCGCCGTGGGTCCGTATGAGTCTTTGGCTTTGTATCTTCTAACAAGGAAATACTACTCTAGCTTTTAGGAACCGGTTGCGGTTCTAGTTCTTCTACTCAGTCATACACCTGATAGCTAGTCATATTTGATTCTAAAACACTAACCAAGCTGCTTCTTTATTCTCAAAGCTTTGATGGTGTAGCCGTTTGTATGACTCTCAAGGTTTCTATCTTCTAACAAGGAAACACAACTTTAGCTTTACGGAACCAGTTGTGGTTCTACTTCTTATATACAATCATACACATGACAACTAGTCATATTTGACGCCAAAAAACTAACAAGGCTTCTTATTGATTCTTAAAGCTTTGATGGTGTAGCCGAGGTCCGTATGAGTCTTTGGCTTTGTATCTTCTAACAAGGAAACACTACTCTAGCTTTTAGGAACGGGTTGCGGTTCTAGTTCTTATACTCAATCATACACATCACATCTAGTCATATTTGTCTCCAAAACACTAACTAAGATTTTCATTGCTTTTAAAAGATTTGATGGTGTAGTCGAAGTCCGTATGAGTCTTTGGCTTTGTATCTTTCACAAGGAACCATTACTTTAGCTTTTGGGAACCGGTTGCGGTTCTAGTTCTTATACACAGTCATACACATGACATCTAGTCATATTTGACTCCAACACACTAACGAAGCTTCTTATTGCTTCTCAAAGATTTAATGGTGTAGCCGAAGTCCGTATGAGTCTTTGGCTTTGTACCTTCTAGAAGGGAAACTCTACTTTAGCTTTTGGGAACCGGTTCCGGTTCCAATTCTTATACTCAATCATACACATGACATCTTGTCATATTTGACTCAAAAACACTAACCAAGCTTGTTTTTCAAAGATTTGATGGTGTAGCCGAAGTCCGTATGAGTCTTTGGCTTTGTATCTCTAACAAGGAACCATTACTTTACCTTTTGGGAACCGGTTGCAGTTCTAGTTCATATACTCAGGCATACACATGACATCTAGTCGTATTTAACTCTAAAACACTAACCACGCTACTTATTGCTTCTCAAGGCTGTGATGGTGTAGCCGTCTGTATGAGTTTTTGGCTTTGTATCTTTAACAAGGAACCACTACTTTAGCTTTTGGGAACAGGTTGCGGTTCTAGTTCTTATACTCAGTCATACACCTTATAGCTAGTCATATTTGACTCCAAAACACTAACCAAACTGCTTCTTTATTCTCAAAGCTTTGATGGTGTAGCCGTTTGTATGACTCTCTAGGTTTCTATCTTCGAACAAGGAAACACTACTTTAGCTTTTCGGAACTGGTTGTGGTTCTACTTCTTATATACAATCATACATATGACAACTAGTCATATTTGACGCCAAAACACTAACAAGGCTTCTTATTGATTCTTAAGCTTTGATGGTGTAGCCAAAGTCCGTATGAGTCTTTGGCTTTGTATCTTCTAACAAGGAAATACTACTCTAGCTTTTAGGAACCGGTTGCGGTTCTAGTTCTTATACTCAATCAAACACATCACATATAGTCATATTTGACTCAAAAACATTAACTAAGATTTTAATTGCTTTTAAAAGATTTGATGGTGTAGTCAAAGTCCGTATGAGTATTTGGCTTTGTATCTTTAACAAGGAACCACTACATTAGCTTTTGGGAACCGGTTGCAATTCTAGTTCTTATACTCATTCATACACATAATATCTAGTCATATTTGACTCCAAAACATTAACCAATCTGCTTCTCTTTTCCCAAAGCTTTGATGGTGTAGCCGGTCGTATGAGTCTCTCGGTTTGTATCTTCTAACAAGGAAACACTTCTTTAGCTATTGGGAACCGGTTGCGGTTCTAGTTCTTATACACAATCATACACATGATATCTAGTCATATTTGACTCCAAAACACTAACGAAGCTTCTTATTGCTTCTCAAAGCTTTAATGGTGTAGCCGAAGTCCGTATGAGTCTTTGGCTTTGTACCTTCTAGAAGGGAAACTCTACTTTAGCTTTTGGGAACCGGTTCCGTTTCCAATTCTTATACTCAATCATACACATGACATCTTGTCAGATTTGACTCTAAAACACTAACCAATCTTTTTATTGCTTTTCAAAAATTTAATGGTGTAGCCGAAGTCCGTATGAGTCTTTGGCTTTGTATCTCTAACAAGGAATCACTACTTTAGCTTTTGGGAACCGGGCGCAGTTCTAGTTCTTATACTCAGTCATACACATGACATCAAGTCGTATTTAACTCTAAAACACTAACCAAGCTTCTTATTGCTTCTCAAGGCTTTGATGGTGTAGCCGTCCATATGAGTCTTAGGCTTTGTATTTTTAATAAAGAACCACTACTTTAGCTTTTGGGAACCGGTTGCGGTTCTAGTTCTTATACTCAGTCATACACATGATATTTAGTCATATTTGACTCCCAAACACTAACCAAGCTGCTTCTTTTTTCTCAAAGCTTTGTTGGTGTAGCCGTTCGTATAATTCTTTGGGTATCTATCTTCTAACAAGGAAACACTACTTTAGCTATTGGGAACCGGTTGCGGTTCTAGTTCTTATACACAATCATACAAATTACATCTAGTCATATTTGATTCCAAAACACTAACGAAGCTTCTTATTGCTTCTTAAAGCTTTAATGGTGTAGCCGAAGTCCGTATGAGTCTTTGGCTTTGTATCTTCCAGAAGAGAAACTTTACTTTAGCTTTTGGGAACCGGTTCTGGTTCCAGTTCTTATACTCAATCACACACATGACATCATGTCATATTTGACTCCAAAACACTAACCTATCTTCTTAATTCTTCTAAAAGCTTTGATGGTGTAGCCAAAGTCCGTATGAGTCTTTGGCCTTATATCTTCTAACTAGGAAACACTACTGTAGCTTTTAGGAACTAGTTGCGGTTCTAGTTCTTATACTTAATCATACACATGCCATTGATAACACTGTAGTTTACTCATTTTAGGTGTGTATTTATGATCATTTAGCTTAGTGATCAGTCATTGTATCATATCATTTTGCATCACATTTAGCTTATTTTGCACAATTAGGCATTTAGGATCATCTTGCATACATATTGCATGTTTTGGTGTGTTTTCGAGTGTAAAAGGAGCTTACAAGGCATTCTACTCAACCCTCTACTCTATCAAACTAGGAGGGAAGCAGCAGAGCATTCTACTCGACCGGTTTACTCGATCTAGGCAGCAGACTTTACTCGACCCTCCCACTCGATCCTCAACTCGACCAGTTTACTCGATCATGGGCAACCTACTCTACAAGACTTGTTGATCATTCAAAGTGTCTTCTGATCCTCCTCATTCCCCACTCAACCAAACATCTGAGCATAAGAATAGGAGAGGAAGAAGCAACTACTCGACCAATTGATCACTCGGAGCATGGACACAAAGGCGCATACTTTGCAACACCCTCTTTACTCGATCCCCAAGATCGAGCACTCGCCCAAACCGCTTCAAGTCTCTTGTATTCTAGTGAATCTAGGGTTTTCAACCTTTTAGTATAAATAGATCACTTTGGGATTTGTCCAAAGGATCTAGCTTTTAACTCTTAGTTTTTCTTTGTGTTCTTGAATCTTCAAAACTTAATTACTCTTAATCTATTTCGTTTTTGCATTTAGTTCTTTGAGTAAATTTGTTTAGCTTTTTTAGATCTACATTTTGGTATGATTTCAGTAATTTCTGGGTTTGTGTTCTTAATTATGTTGCTTGAGTAGTGATTAGGGTTCTTGAGGATGGATTAGATTATGGTAATCTCTATGTTAGTCAGGTGGTTAAGATTAGGTTAGATCCCTTCTGGATTCGTTGGCCCCTATGCGGTTTTAGCTGGCTAATGTTGAAATTTGACCATAGGTATCCAGCGTCAAAAAGATGTTCAAATGGATGCATGATCTACGAATTCCAGAGATTTGTAGACTCTAGACCAAGAGATTGGCTAGACTGCTTATTGGCTTTGGTAGATTGTTGCTTAAACCCTGCTCTACTATGTTTCATCAACAAGAGTTGAAATTAGGAAGTGGTAGAGTTATGGGGGTCTCTATCAGAAGAGAGTGGATTGACCTGGTTTTTGAATCTATCCTCTAGGGTATCTACCTTTCCCCTGTTAGCCACCTGATGAACCCTAGAGTTGCCCTTATTAATGAATCCATCCTTACGACTTCTATTCTTCTTAGATTTATTTGTATTCACCCCTTGATTGCACTTTTATTTACCTGTTATTTGTGTCACATGTTGATTGCATTTTAGTTCTTAAATTTGTTGCATGTTGGTTCTACTCCACCCAATGATCGAGTAAGGCTTTTAAGTTCTTATTTTTGCTTGTTTGAATCCTGACCTAGGATTGTTACTAGAAACCAACCATCTCTATAATCTGGGTTGACTTAGTTTGCTTCTGTACACATCTTGATTGCTAGCAATAACAGTGGATTGGATTAACACCCCCTATAGCTGCATCGACAAGTTAGTGTTTAAGGGGAATTGAACTGAACACACCACACTTCAGCACATAAGTAGGCCTAAAAAACCTACTAATCAATTTGGTGCCGTTGCCAATTCATTGTTGCATTGTTACATTCAAGATATCAGAAAAAGTTAAGATCAAGTTCTTTTACATTTCTCAAGTTACTAACTCAGTCCAAAGGTTCTGCACACCTACTACCTTTCAAAGACAGAATTGACAGAATAGCTCGTGAGTTACAAGAAACAAAGCTAAGGCAGCCTGTGATCGGCAAAGACTAGCTGCTATAGATCAACAGAACAGGCCAGTTGATGTACAAGACCCACCTGTAGTTGAACAACCAAGAAATATTGGTGTTTGTGATGCCCCAAGAAATCATCACCAAAGACAAGGGATAGCACCACCAGTTCAAAAAAACAACTTTGAAATCAAGAGTGGTCTCATCTCCATGATCCAAGGAAACAAATTCCATGGTTTGCCTATGGAAGACCCCCTGGACCATCTTGACAGCTTCGATAGGCTCTATAGCCTTACCAAGATCAATGGTGTCACTAAAGATGGATTTAAGCTCAGACTATTCCCTTCTCTTTGGGAGACAAGGCACACCACTTGGAGAACACTCTGCCTCTAGACTCCATCACCTCATGGGATGATTGTAAGAAGGCTTTTCTTGCCAAGTTCTTCTCTAATGCTCGCACAGCTAGATTGAGAAACGAGATCTCAGGCTTCACAGAGATTAACAATGAAACTTTCTATGAAGCTTGGGAGAGGTTTAAAAGCTACACCACTTAGTGCCCCCATCACGGTTCAAGAAAGCCTCATTACTGGGCACACTCTACAGAGGAGCTCTACCAAAGATCAGAAAGCTACTCGACACTGCCTCAAATGGAAACTTCCCGAACAAGGAAGTAGTAGAAGGATGGGAGTTGGTCGCAGATCTAGCACAATCTGATGGGTGCTACAATGAAGACTATGATCGCTCAGTGAGAGGAACTGGAGGAAGTGTGGATAAACAGAGCAAAAATATCAAGGCTCTGAATGAAAAGCTAGACAAGCTGTTGCTGGCTCAGTAGAAGCAGATACACTACATCACTGATGAATAGCACTTCTAAATGCCAGAAGGGGGGAATGATCAAACTGAAGAGTTGTGCTACATTCAGAACCAAGGAGGGTTCAACAAGGGCTACAACAATCACAAGGCCAACCCAAACCTCTCCTACAGAAGCACTTATGTAGCTAACCCCCAAGATCAAGTGTATCCACCACAGCAGAATCAGTCTAAGCCATTTGTTCAGTACAACCAAGGTTATGTCCCCAAACAACAGTTTAATGGAGGCTACCAACAGTAGAATCCACCACCAAGGTTCACTCAACAACCACAACAAGCCCCAACAGCTCAAGATTCTGAAATTAAGCAACTCATTCAACAAATCATTCAAGGACAAGCTATTGGAGCTATGACTTTTGACAAGAAGATAGCCGAATTGCACAACAAGATAGATTGTTCTTACAACGATCTAAATGTCAAGTTTCAAGCTCTGAATTCCAAAATCAAGTATGTGGAGAGTCAGTTTGCATCCACCCTTGTTCCAAAGCATCCTCGGCAACTTCCAGGGAAAGCAGTTCAGAATCCTAAGGACTATGCTACTACAAATGCTATCACAATCCACCAAGAAGATGAGTCTCCACCAAATCATCAGACTCCAAATACTGAGGACAGTATGATTCAGGAGGGGGGGATTCAACTCAAATTCCTGCACTTGTCATCCAACAATTCATCAAGACTATAAAGCACACACCTTTGCTGAATACTCACCACTCTAAAAAACATTTCAAAAGAGAAAAACTCAAGAAGGATGAGAATCAAGGGATGATTAGTAGAGTCATCACTCAAGAAACTTACAAGAAAAAAGTCATCCAAGAAAAGCTTAATGATCCTGGTTCATTCACTCTACCATGCTCTCTAGGACCATTGACATTCAATAGGTGCCTTTGTGATTTGGGAGCATCTGTTAGCCTTATGCCTCTCTCTAGAGCTTAAAGGCTAGGGATCATAGAATACAAGTTCTGCGACCAAGCTTTACTCTTAGTTGCTGGTTCTGTTGCACATCTCATGGTCGAATAGTAAATCTGCCTGTCAAGATTGGAAATGTTGAGATACCTACAGATTTTGTGGTATTAGACATAGATGAAGAGGGAAAGGATCCCCTGATCCTAGGTAGACCATTCTTAGCTTCAGCTTGAGCAGTCATAGATGTCGGGAATGGAAAAATTGATCAAAACTTTGAAAACGGTATCATGATGAGATTTGACATCAACAAAGCTTCAAGAAATCAACAACAGGAGGTCAAAATTTTGGGATTCAAGACATGAATGTTGATGAAGAAACATAAGCTGGAACTCCACCAAGAGTTAATTATACTTCTCAACTGAGCAAGCGGAAGAGAACCTTTGACCACAAGAAGAGAGCAATAGAAGTGTTAGCTCAGACTGAAGATCCTACAGAAGATGACTCGTCTCAGATGAGATAAATATTTAAATGGCAAATTAGAGTCATAGAGGGATTATCTTCAAGGGGAATGAAGCTGAAAGATCAACTATGGATGTTTGAAAAAAGTGTTAATAAGTTTTCAATGGGTATTGACCTAGAGAAGATGGAAACTGCACTAGCTATTAAAAAGGACGAAGATTTCACAACAGAATGGTTTGCACCAAAAGATCTAAAAGGAGTTCACTTAGAGGAAAGAAGCTTGGAGAGCAAGTTTTTGGGTGAGGAGGAAAGCCCACTAAACCCTCTGCTGAAGAAGAACACTTGATTCTTGATTCTGTTGCTGAAGAACTCCTGGAGCTCAGGATTGGATATAAAGCTCAGGAGGATACAATTGGATACCCCTTGGAGAGTTGTTCTTGTTTGCCCTGTTGAAGCTCACCACCAATCTCCATGGATTCAAGGAGAAAGAGTTCATCTCGGGGTAGAAGATCCTCCGTTGATAACGAAGAAGTTGAGGCGTTTGACATGAGTGGCATGACTGAACGCCAAATTTGCCAAGATCGTTGTGCTCAAAGATCAAGCTTGATTCTAGGTGGAAGCACAAGCCGCTCAGCCATGTTAAGAGAAGAAGTAGCTCGGGGAAAGAGGGTTGTTGAGGTTGAGGAAGTACACCGTGAAGAGGAGTCTTCGAAGAAGCGGTCATGAGGAAGAGGTTGAGATCATCGGGGATGATACACTAGCCCCGGTTGGCAAAAGAAACCGACCAAGGAGGAAGAGAGAGCCAACCCCAAGTGAGTACTATCAATACTTGAAGGAGTTAAAGTTTGAGCTTGGTATTTGTGGTGATGTGGAATACTTGATGGAATTGGCCAATCTTGCAACGTTCATGAGCTGCCAATGTGGAGGATTTAAAGAGGAGAGCTGCCAACTCCTTTCAACCCTCAAGGTTCACTTTTGTGTTGATGATTCGGAGAAAGAAGAAAGAGGAGGGCTTGGTTACATAAATTTCAAGGTTGGGGGTGTCGAGCTTGATATTAGCCACCTTGATACCATTTTTGGGTTTCCAAGTGGAGAAAGAATCTGCCAAGACTATGACCAAGATGAGATAAAATCTCTTTGGACAACAATTGCCGGTCCAAAGCCCTACTCGCCCGCCAAGAGCAAGAGTTCTTCAATTCGAAGTCTCGTGATTAGATACCTCCACCAATGTATCGCCATTACCCTTTTCCCAAAGAAGACTACCAGATTCGTTTATGAAGGAGAGCTATTCATGATTGCTCAAGCTTTGGTTTTCATTCTGAGAGAGACCGAGGATGGGAGGATTTTCTTGACTGTCGTTCTTTTGGACCACCTATTGAGCTATAGAGAGTATGTTGCAACCATCCATCTCTCGGGGATTTGCGGAAGTCTTTGTGTTGGTGGTCTCTTAACACCAATCTTAGGAGCTTCAAGGATACAATTTGGAACCCCTGACGTGTTCCCCAAGTTCATCGACCTCAACTATCTCAAGGGGAAGGATTTTCTTGAAAAGAAGACTCCGGCGGATCATTATATCTTCAAGTTCAACCATCCAAAGCTTGGACCTTCTTTGTTACCTCTACCTTGCGAGAACCGGACTTCATTGAAGACAAGGCACAACATCAACTTCATGCCATCTCCCTCTTCCCTGAACATCGACATCGAAGGAGCTAGAGAAGATGAACAAGAGTATACTCAAGCTGACTATGAGCAACAAGAATATTATACTCAAGCTGACTATGAGCAGCAAGTCGAGTTCGAGCAACTTAGCGAACAACCGGAGCAAGAGACCAAAGAATTCAAGCAAGCTCATTATGAAGCAGATGCTGATCAAGGAGGAGATGAGATAACTGAAGTTTACAAGACGCTCTATGTGCTTGAAGAGCTTGGGAACCTTCACAGCAAAACGATGAAGGGTTTCAAGAAGAAGATGAGAACAATGAAGAAATCACTAAAGAGTATGGCTAGTCAAATCAAAGACTTCCAGAGCAAGCCAAGGCCACCGTCTCCCACCCCCGAAGTAAGAAGAAGCGGTTCCACAAGCTCAGCTGCAAGGAGGGCTGAAAGGATTGATCAACCCCGAGCTTCATCACTCGAGCCTCGGGAAGTGATCTCCGAGTTGAGAGACCCAAGGAGTAGGCAGAGACGAGGTTCTACACGCTCGACCAACTACTCGACCAGACAGAACGAGCAAAATCCTCCCGCATCAACATCTGCCCCTTCTTATATTCTATAGAGTATGGACGATTAAGTTTTCATCTACTTCACCTGACCGCTGAGGTAACACCACCACCACCATTGTACATACCATAGCATTTTTATTTTTCTATGTGTGTTTTGTGTTTTGGTCTTGAATTCTTTCTCCGATTTTTATTACACAAGGGACTGTGTAATTTAAGTTTCATTTTAGGATTGTATACAGAGTGTTTGCATTTAGGATTGCTAATTTGCATAGGGGATAATGATGATTTCAAACCGTTAAGTATGTTTTGATTCAATGAAGTAAGTTCAATGCCGAGGTTGTTAGTTTTCTTTTGCATAACCGATTGGTTCTCTGAAGTAAGACCGCTCCCTGCTTTGAATTTACAACTTGACTATACTGCTTTGATTCGAAATTCGCTTATCTGATGTCATTCCCTATCTATTAGAACCTGAACTAAATTTGCAATTATCATGTATATGCATTGTTTGTGAACTCATGGCTACCATATACATACTTGGATTATCTTATTCACTTCACCACCCTTTGTTAATCCAAGTAGTTGACTCTCATTTTTAGAGCAGTTTCCAATACCTTGAGCCTAGCCTAATTTCAAGCCAAAGATCATTTGTGTGTGATTGTGAGGTCTTTTTCGATTGAGCTTGGTATAACGTGTTAGGTATGAGCCGACAAGACCAGTCTTTCATGTAGACCTAGCCCACGCTTTTTGAGTTAGCTAGGACTAGGTGGTGACTTGTATTTGGGATTGGGATGATGTATGGAATGATTGGAAAAGAGAATGGGAATGAAAAAAAAAGAAAAAAAAAAGAGAGTAAAAGTTTAGAGTTCTTAAGGGGGATACAAAAAGTGTTAGTGTAGTAAAGGGTTTGGAATTCAAAGAAGTTAGGCATTGTAATTCAAAGAAAAGGGTAAACGCCCTATATGCTGAGATTAGAAGAAAAGCCTTAAGTGTGTCAAAGTTTAAAACCAAACCCGCTAGACTCTTGAATCGTTTTAAAGAAGAACCCCTTACAACTTGAACCAAAAAGAGAAAGAATGAGAAAAAGGGTAGAGTTAGGACACCTATAGGACTGGGATCATCTTCTGAGCTATCATACGATATCATTGGGTAGATGGGAGTCTATTCTTGTATGTTTCCATTGGATTTTACCTTTAGCATTCTACTAAAGCTCAATCTTTTCTCTGAGTGTCTCCTGTTACTCGACCAATCATTAGAGGAACCATTTTTGTCTCTTAGCCTAAGCCTGAAACCAATTGAGTTCATAACCATTGCATTGCTTGATCCATTGTTCGTGCTTAATGAATGTTAAAGGGAATTGGTTAAGGATCATCTTGCATACATATTTTGCACACTTAGGCAATTAGGATCATCTTGCATACATATTGCATGTTTTGGTGTGTTTTCAGGTGCAGAAAGAGCTTACAAGGCATTCTACTCGACCCTCTACTCTATCAAACCAGGAGGGAAGCATAAGAGCATTCTACTCGACCGGTTTACTCGATCTAGGCAGCCATGGAGGAGGCAGCAGACTTTACTCGACCCTCCTTCTCAATCCTCTAATCGACCAGTTTACTCGAGCAAGGGCAAGCTACTCTACAAGACTTGTTGATCATTCAAAGCGTCTTCTGATTCTCCTGATTCCCAACAAGACATTTGAGCATAAGAATAGGAGAGGAAGAAGCAACTACTTGACCAATTGATCACTCGGAGCATGGACACAAAGGCGCAGACTTTGCAGCACCCTCTTTACTCGATCCCCAAGATCGAGCACTCGCCCAAACATCCTCAAGTCTCTTGTCTTCTAGTAAATCTAGGGTTTTCAATACTTTAGTATAAATAGATCACTTTGGGATTTGTCCAAAGGATCTAGCTTTTATCTCTTAGTTTTTCTTTGTGTTCTTGAATCTTCAAAACTTAATTACTCTTAATCTATTTCGTTTT
>JGI26506J51651_1000109_pt1 | contig 11298 bp, 14 predicted proteins | sample AraCvinosormetaG_FD_51651 | JGI IMG/M metagenome (IMG submission 51651) | reverse complement strand
CCTTTGAACACTTTCTCTTTCTCATGAACATCTTTAATTCTAAATGGAGATATTATTATCATATCCAACAATGGCAAGGAATTGGAAAGCCTCCGGGACAAATGGACCCAAAGGCGTTCTTGTTGCAGAAGTTCAGCATGCCAGCTCGTGAACGGGTATGTCTTTGAGCCTATATTATTGGCATCAAACATTGTGGCTTTATATAACCATTAGGAATTGTATTTATGGCTCCCTGTGTATTGTGTGTTTCTCGGAAAGATGGATAAAGCTTTAGCAGAAGGGGTGGATGCTCTGAAGCTCGTCTTGGCTAAAGACTTTGGAGAAAGCTGGAGATTGTTCAATGTGGAACAGAAGTACAAACACTTAAAACAACACACAATACTATCAGCTTGACCAAATGCTTCGGATAAGAAAGACTTATGTATATATTTTTCATCTTGGTGCCTGTCCCTTGTTCGATTTTTTTTGTACCTGTATACATTTATGATTTTCCAATAATAAGTGGAAAGACTCCAGATTTCAGATTGTTAGCTTAATTACACGAATCCAATTCCCAAAAACGTATATATATATATATATATGGTCGTACTCGTTATTGACTATTGGAGTTTCGAGTTTGACAAAAAGTTCCGGAGGGTAAAATATGCCGACGGGATGCGAGTTTCCGATGATCAAAACCTTCGAGAATGCTCTTACTGCCGCCGACTTCGAGTCTACCGTCGAGCTCACCAACTTCCCAGCAGTAATTCACCGGAATATACCTCTCTTTCTTTCTCCCGCTAAATCTGATTAGTCGTCTGATTCGTAATTTGCTCTTTCTTCTTATGGAGGTTTTTCGGGGATGTGCTAGTGTCTGGGATGCGTATTCTAAGTGGAATCCATTCAACAGTGGCCTCGATTATCTGGAGGTACTGTTCTTAGTTCTTACCCCTCACTTGATTTCGACGGACTTCGTTTCCTTTTTCTGGTAATTGAAGATTGTATAACCTTCTTATGCGTTATTATATGAAGGAACGTGCAGGTTCAGTTGAAGTGGAGGCAATGCTTTCGAGGACGGCTCCAGTTTTCAATGGTGATATCAGAAGCCATGAGAGGGTAACAAACCCCCTCATTTCTCGGTTCTTTAACAGATTATTGGCTGATTTGAGTTCTAATTGTTTATGGTTCTGCTTCTAAAATAGTTTTGTTGTATCCACCACAATATGTTTTCGTTGTACTGTAGGTGTCATTGCCTTTCTCGGATTTTATCAGATTCTGCAAGCAGCATATGAGAGGCAAAGGGAATGGTTCTGGTGTTGATGCTAAGTCTGCAGATTTAAATCCTATGTGTGAGGACTATAGACCTGGACAAATATACCTAGCACAGGTTCAGATGATATTCAGTTTTATCTATTGTGCTTCTCGTGTATGAATATGTTTGCCTTTGTGTTGAACTTACATGAATATGTATTTCTTTTTCCAGTTTCCAATTCTGAATGATGAGAAAGAAGAGAAGGTTCTACTTAAGATTCTGAGACAAGATATCCAGACGGTATGCATACTTCTTTCAACTCTTGTTTTTGCAAAGCTGGTTACTTGAATTATCTTAATATCAACTATCTGAACTGATGCAGCCCACATTTTTAGACGCAAAGTCACTTTCTTCTATCAACTTTTGGATGAATTCTGCAGAAGCTCGATCAAGTACCCACTATGATCCACATCATAACCTTCTATGCGTAGTCTCAGGGCGTAAAAAAGGTCAATCCATTGTTTTTCTTCGTGATAAACTGTCAGGAACAAAAACGTTCTGTTGTCTGTTTTTAGTGGAGTCAAATTGGAATCGTATGGTCCAAGTATAAATTAAATTGCTTCGTAGAAATTTAGGGAATGTGGTTTATAGAATGTTAAGTCAGCTCGTTTGAGGTCAGTTTAAGGTTCATTTGAAATATTGGCTGATTCGATGATTAAACTATATGTTTTGTCTTCTTACATCTAAATCAATTTCAACTTTAAAAATCATCAACAGTTGTATTGTGGCCCCCTTCCGCCAGTCCCTCGCTCTACCCGATGCCTATATACGGAGAAGCATCAAACCATAGGTATCATTCTTGGACGTTCCATATGATTTGCTTTGTGGTTACATCATGAGTACGCACTTCCGTTACTGCAACTTAGCGGTATCAATGATTCTTCTTTGCCAACGTTTATTTACGAGATTTCATTGCATTTTATATTTGTTGTCCATGTAGTTCGGTTGGTCTAGAAAATCCAAATTTATCAGATTATCCAAGAGCAGAGCATTCACTGAAGCAGTCACAGGAGATTAATCTTAACGCTGGTGATGCAGTATTCATTCCTGAAGGTTGGTGAGTATACTCGTATTTTCTCATTAAAGCTCTCCTAGTAGCGCATAGCTTTGCATTTCAGAATAAGCTGAATATTCTAAGATATCCTGCATCATCTGTATCAACCTGTTTTTCCTAATCACTTGTAGTTATCATGTCTCTGTTATGTAGCTTTTTCTAGCTGAGCCACTATTTTAGATGCTGCAATTATATCAATAACGTATGCAAAAGAAATCTCTTTTTTCTTGGTCTTTCTTTAGTGTGTGGGTTTGTATATAGTTTATGTCATATCGTATGAATATGCCTAGAGCCTCTAATCTAGATGCTTGACATGAGTTCCTTTAGGTTTTTATTCCAGACACAAACAAAGATGCTTGAAATGTCATTTTGGTTAGCTAGCTTACTCAGAACCATGCTAATTAAAGTGACACTTCTTTGGTTACCTTGTAAGAGAATTGTAAGTATCGAAGCTTTGACACTTTACTTAAGGCGAGAACAATCAGTAGGCAGGTTGATGGATTATTTCAGATTAAGTTTTATTTTACTTATGCAGGTTCCATCAGGTGGATAGTGATGAACTGACTGTTGCTGTCAACTTTTGGTGGCAATCAAACATTATGTCTAACATGCCTGAACACATGGATTCGTATTATCTGCGTCGAATCACAAGAAGGTCTTGATTACACATCTTGGATTTTTATATAGGATATCTTTCTGCATACCATATTTGTTTTGTTTCCTGACTTTGTTCTTTTTTCTTGCATGTGCTCCTGGATTCTTGTGTTATCAATTAAGATTGATAGACAGAGAAATGGTGTGTAAGTTATTCTCTCTCATCAGTAAAGATTGTTGGAATTATGATATATTTCTTACCCATCCTTATTGTTAAAATGTGTATGTTCGTCTTCTCATCTTTGCTTGCATTTACGAAGTTTTCTACCTTTCTATTTACTGGTGTAACATGGATATTGACAGAGCCTGTTAGTCTCGAAGCCTTCTTCAACTGATTTAAGGCACCTGTCTGAGCATATTGACCAATCTCGCATTGAGATGGCAGGTAAGACTCTGATGGTTAAATCCTGAGAAAACGTTATAATTGTTTACCTGACTTGGCCGGTGATTGAAACTGCAGAAGGTGGGAATGATAATATAGGCAATGAAAGCATTAAAAAGGGCCTCAGCACATTGCATGAAAAAGCATCGCTGCACGATCTAGATCCTTCTGCTTCCCAGGCGCTTCATGATCTTATTTCTTTAGTCCATGACCACGTTAATGCTGTTGATACAAGTAAGGGACTCCAACACACTTCACCCAGTTGTTCAGAGGGCGGCGAAAAAAGCAAGTTCCTGGTGAATGCAATGTCTTGTTTAGAAGATGATCGCGTTGCCCATTTGCTTTGGAATCTTGAAGCCTCTAGACTTCGGGATGTTCTCCTTGCAATGGCAGTAAGTTAACTCTAAAAGGCATTACTTTACTGTGTTTATCCTCACATGGTATTACCTTAGCTGGAGTTAAGTTACCTAAAACTATTGGTCAAAATGGAGATTTTCGTTTTAGTTTTACATAAGATTTTTGAGTGAAAATCCTTTGAATTTATTTGGTCCTATCATGTAACTTATTTCAGCGTTATTTCCCAAGAACTTTAGAAGCATTAATACTCCACATGCTCTCACCCATTGCTGCGGAAGTTCTAACACAGAAGTTTGATGAGATTGACCAACAGACTGGTGAAGAAGATAGGTTTGTTCTGAAGCATTGTTGTGTTTTTATTTCCATACTTTAAAACTGGAGAGTAACTTGTTATCTCTCTTCTTTTTTTCGTTTCCAATTCTTAGGACCCAGTTCTTTCGGGAATTTTATAGTGCATTCGATGATGAAGCAGCTGCGATGGATATAATTTTAAGTAGGAAAGAGGCTTTTGCATTTCAGGTATGTTCTCTAGCATCACTTTGTCGACTGAGAACCTACCATAAACTCAAAGGAGAGAAATTTTCGGCATCATACTGATATCTGCGTAAACCTGGTTACATAAATCTCTAGCATCTCTTTGTTGAGTGTGAACCAACGTAAGATGGAAGGAGATAAATGTTTTGGCATTAGGCTGATACTTGCATATAATCAGTTACATGAATCAACATTGTTAACTCGGAATTCTCCTTACCCGAGAACTTTATCTGACTAGCTGATGCAGAAAAAACTTATGACCAAAGTCTTTGAAAATCCCCATGGACATAAATTTTTAATTACATTTGTTATACAGGCATTTAAGAATGTACTAGACAAGTTTTTGGGGGTCAACATTGCTTCACCAACAACAAACATTTGAAGGGTCTTGGGTGTGGTCGTCTGTGGTGGCCAAAATGTATGTGATCGGGCAAGAGAGAGCGTGTTGGTATTGATATGGTAAAGGTAGTGTCGTCTTAGTTGGGAAACTGATTAAAATGTTGCTGTTGAGATTGGAAGCTGCTCTGTTAACTCTCATTGGCCTTACCTTCTACCATCGAATAGGATTCCTACATTTTTGCATGGCCAATAGCGGAGGGAGCTTTTGAATATTACAGCCGACAACATCAGAATTTTGGTTAGGGAATTAAGGAAGTAATGTATGGTTTCCAAATTTGTTAGATAGGTCTTGCTAGAAAATGTGTGTTGGATGGAAACCAATCATGAATTCTTGTGTTGAAACATGAAAGTCTTGTATTTCCATTGAGTTTGGAAGAAAAAGGTTTGTTTCTCTTATCGACCTCTTTACTCTATCAACATCTGTATCCTTACAATCACAGTTTTGTCACTACTGAAAAATCTCACCTGTGACTGTTCATGCACAACTCTGAGTGTTCGTGCAGGTATACTGTTTCTGTACAGATATATTAAAAACTAGAAAGATCAAATGTCTGGGGAGATGGATGTATTGGACTTTCAATGTCTCGCAACGAATGATTCAATAAGTGGGTTCACCATCTCCGGCTTCTCGTCCTGCAATTTTTTTATAGAAACATAATAATATGAAAACAAAGGTTCCTTGCTGCATTTCCATCTTCAGAGGAGGTAGAGAGAGATACCTGAGGACAGTGGCCGGCATCTGGAAGAACAACGAAATCTTCAACCGCGTCAAAATTGCTATATGCTCGTCCAAGCTCGATGGGCTCCCATGGATCTTTCTCTCCCCATGCAATTAGAACCGGGCACTGCAACAGTTAGAGAACTTAGACTAAGGTTTAGTTTTAACTATGGCCAAGGAGGAGACCAGAGTAACGAACCTTGACTAGTGGGAGTAAATCCTCTGGAAGTGGTCCTCCGGAGTAACAGATAAATTCAAGGAAGACATCAACTGCACCAGGCTCAAGCCCTGGACGTAGAATTGCCTCAACTAGTTCATCTGTCACTTGCGAGCTATCATGGTAACACTAATTGCAAATTCACAACAACGAACAAGATTGCCTTAAGCTCACTATAAAATATAAAACTCATTCTTGTGTTTTCAGATGCAACCACCAATACCTGGCAAAGAATGCTCTTTACTGTCTCTGGTTTAGCAATGCTCTTGAAAAATAATTTTCCAACCGGAGTGTTCCTGAGACCGACATGATAATATATTCAGCTGCAACCCCAGAGAGGATCTTGTTGAAACAGCTATACAATACCTAAGTAAATTCTGGAATGATTTGATGAAAGGTCTTCCAATGAATGGTTGTTTCTTGATATGAAGCATCCGGAGGGATATGTTAATAAGCATAAGCCCTCTGCATATCTCTGGCTTACTTACTGCTGCCTGAAGACCAACAAGTCCTAATGAACACCAATCTCTCTGTCATTACTGAACCGAAAGGGGAAAAAAGCTTAAATCTGAAAGCGTTGGAACTTCAGAGCTCTACCTCCTATAGAGTTGCAAATAAAGAAAGCTTCATCTTTGACCACATCCAGACAGAAATCATTGAGTTGCTCACCCCATGTCTCAAAAGTGTAGAATGGTTCTCCACCAAACTCACGAGGATTCGGTTTATCGGAGTATCCATATCCGATAAGATCGATTGAGTACACCCTATGTGTTTTCCCAAGAATAGGTGTGTTCTTCCTCCAATGGTCACTGATAACATAACAAAAATGTTACTGTTAAACATATGGTTCTCAAGTCCCTATCAGCTAAAGGGGCAATGATTTAGACCTGTTAGCACCGAAACCATGAACCAAGACCAAAGCAGGGCCACTGGTTCCAGCACATTGATATCTTATCGAATAACCTTTCCATTTCCATGTCCTGCAAATACCCACATTTCGTCAATCCACGGATTTTAATCAGAAACCAAGAAAGACCAGTCCAATCGTTAGCTATAAGTTTATATACATAGATTGCAGAAGAAACAGGAAGGTGATATTACAAGGTTCGAACTTGTAGCTCTTCAGAAGAAGCTTCGTCCGTGACGGAAGAACATGAGACGGACACAATTCCCCTCTTAGTCGGAGATCTTACGATTGCGGTCGAAATTGATTGTCGGAGAAAATGGGTTTCGCTGAAACTGATAATCGAAGAGTTCTTGACACGGAACAGCGACGGGAATTCGAAGTTGGTAAAGGGTAGAGCTGCAAAAATGCTAGTCTTCGCCATGAATTTTCGGCGTGGTTCCGTGATGAGTGAGGACTGTAATATAAGTCAAACCAGGTTTTGAAGTTGTTACGAGGACAAGTGTTCCGATTTGGACCAACCGCTGTTTTCCTTAATCATGACCACGTCATTGCATTCAAGCCTGTTGTTGCTTGCTTATAAAGGTTGTCAATACTCAAAACTAGTAATCAATTTTTATTATTTTCTTTTCTTTATTTGCAAAATGAGAAGATTGGCATTGTGATTATCATTTTGAGCCTACCAATGTTAATGTGAGTGGTGTGAGCGTAAGAGATGACTGAGAAAGTAAGTTTAGGAGCACAAGAAGGGTGTTGTTTTTTGCCCCTAATATCATATAGTACATGCCAAGAATAGTCATCATATACACACTGCTCTTTCACTATAGTAATATGTAATCAAACTAAAAAACTCGAAGTCCTAAAAACTGAGAAGCAAATTGACAAAGCAAATGTTGTGCTGTGGTGTGCGCTGTCTTCTTCAGCCTATTACCTTGAGTTTGTGTCATCGGAAGGCCATATCACGGTCTCCATCAGGCGTTCACGCATCAACGCCAAGTTTTCATCCGATATTTCCTGGTATATCTTCCCATGGTCGCATTTCTACACAACAAACTATACAATATTAACTTTTGAGTCTTTTCTGGTTCCCATGGCAGGAAGGGAAAAACACATAAACCAAAACTGGAGCGAGATATAGCAAGCGATTTTACCTTGATCCATTTGCCATACAAGTGAAGACGCGTGATCATCACTCTTTCTGCAAGCTCCTGACTCTCCTACAAGTAGTTAAGACAAAAAAAATCAAACTCAATTGTCTGTGTTTAAATACCAAGCTCTAAACAAGGTTGAATCAAACATAATTTATCACAACACAGTGTGATTGTAATAAGAACAAATCTATGGAACTGCTATCTCTGTTGCAATACACCAAATCAGAGACAAGTCTTATAAACTTCAGCCCTCACTAACTGCTCATTAACCAACTCACCACAGCTACAATCTGCTACATTCAGTCCTCGGCTAGTTATAGTATACCAGCTGAACTTGTTCAACTAGACCTAATGCATCTTACAGATGATGCTTGTTCATGTGAGATATAAACTAAACTTGTTTACCTTGCCGAGGGCACGGAGGAAACGTTTGCCATCCGTCGGTCTGTTTGTTATGATATGACTGTTTTACAACAAAGGAGAAACATAATTAAGACCACAAGGCAAAAATGATCGGAGTAAAGTGTTTTTGTTAAATCTAATCCTATACAGAACTTTAATCAAATGATAAAGCATAAGAAACTTACTTATAGAACCAAGTGTATTGAGGAGGATTCATTTCGTACAGCTGATGAAGAACCGTCCTCACAGCTTTGTATGTAAAATAATTAACAATTTGCTACAAAATCGAAAGCCAGCCATCCATAATAAGGTTATTGCCAAAGGTCAAATCTTTGTCTATGAAAACAAGGGTTCATGCAAAAGTTCTCTCACCTTTTGTACATCACCGAAGGTATCGTCGTAATTACCAGCAACATCCTCATTCACAATCAAGAGCTTTTTGCTCTTTCGATTCGCAATTCTCGATACACGCTTCGGAGAAAGCCTAAAAACAATGCGTGAGCCAGTGAAAGAGCTTCCTAATTCCAGATTTCTTGCTTTGCCAAGGATCTTCTTCCTCCTGATGGTACCCGTCGTGTGAGCATCCAGACATAAACATGGACTGCTCGAAGAGTCCATCACCGGTGAGCCAACAACAAACCAAGCACTCACCATTACTCCAAACCAAACAGCAAGATCAAGACTTTTCCCACCAGAAATTACCAAACAGTTCGTAGATTCCCTTAGATCGATTGTAAGAATCAGTGGGAAAAGAATATGGAAGATAAAACCCTGACCCTGGTTTGTTATAGCAAAACAGAAAACAAGAATTGGGTCTGTAAGATGGAAAATGGCCGTTGAATCTTAGCCAGTCAAAATCAGGGACTTGTGATATTTATTTATTTTTCCTAGCAAGCAGAGGCAAAGGCAAAGACAAACAAGAAAAGCACCGGGTGGGCTTTCGGGTTTACGTGGACGCCTCCCTAAAATAAGGTGTATTTCTTGTCGTCTTGCAGCTTGTAAGTTAGAAAAAACATGGGAGAATTGCAGAATCACGAGAAAGTCTTCAAAATCACGAGTTCGGGCATCGGTCTAAAATGCTTATGAATCCAAGGCATAATCAAAGGCCGGATTTTTTTGGTTACCAATGGAGAAAATAAGTTTGCTATAAGACTCTCGGCCATCTTGTTCGGCATATCTCAGCCACCATGACTCTCGAATCAGTAGTTCAAAACCATTCCACTATCACATCAACAAGGACATCAATGTACATCAAGGCTTGTGCTCAGCCCTTTCCTTCATCACAGCCACTAAAACCCTTACGGTCACCGAGAATGATCAAGTTCTCAAGCAGATCATTCCGAACTTGAATGTATTCTTAGTATAATCTGGTAAGAGTCAAACAGATCAAGTTCTCAAGCAGATCACCTTCTAATGTAATATATGAAACAACCTATCAGCTCTTAGAATGCATCTTCCATTCGTTATGCCATACATGATACAACAACTAGTAGTAAGGAGCTTAACGGCCACACAGTCTAACTATGGTGGTGAGGAACGAACTCGGGGACATTTAGTCATGAGATACAACATTTTCGTGGAAACCAGTTTTAACAAGACGTACATAATGGATATATCGACATTTCATACCAAGTCTTACAGAAAAGACTTGTCTAGTTATTGTATGTATATGTACAAACATGACTTAGAGACTCAACTCTATCTGCGTGTTGTCGCAGACTCTGTGACTGCCAAGAGTGTTTTACTCGGTGATTAACATTTCCGCTTCATCCATCATTCCTTGCCCTTTCTGAGAAAAACAAAAGCTTCTGTTAATTGCAGGTACCACCAATTCCCTACAAACCAGCCTGAATCACTTTCGCGAGTTGGCTGGTTTGAAAGGATCTAAGGCAATAACCATTTCAAGAACCAGACAAAAACCATCAAAGATCGGAAAACATTTGCTAGAGGCTTGTACAACTGACATTGCAAGAAATGCAGAATGACCTACTTTAGTATTATAAACAAACAGCATTCCACTTTTCTCAGCTACGCATTAAGCTATCACTACGAACTAAAAGAACAACAGAGAACCAAACAGAGGAAAAAACTCTGCTACTATCAGTTTCAACTTTCAATGATGTATGTCCCTCAAAAACCAGCAATGTGAAAGCATTAAATACAGTTTCTTTTCACAAGTCTTAGATAGATAAATTTCAACCCTTTCTCAAGCTTAGTCTGATTCTCCAAAGACTTTGCTTTTAAGCCTTCTGTGGTTCAATTTTGAGAAAGATGCCATGTTCATGTTGTTCCTCAGTCAATGTGTAAATTGCATTCAACAGATATATATTATATGTACCCACGCATTTACCCATAATCAATGCCTAATGAAATGAAGAAACAATCTACAAATCCAACAATGGTCAGTGCAACTTGAACCCAGAAACTCAGAGATTCCAGAATCTATCAGTATCTCCTATAAATCCTCAAGAACCCTTAAAGCCCAGAAATATCTTCAATCATATCAACCAAATTTACGGCCCCAAAAACGCAAAGATCTAATCTTTACCTCGAGAAAACTCTTCCATGAATCTCCACAAGAGCCAGAGACACCATTATCGTGACAAGAATGTATAGTCTTGAACTGGTCAATATCAAGCTTCTTATTGATAAAGCCAACTTTGAAGTAGATTGAATCAGAAGGTGGAAGATCGACCTTGATCTCATCGACATCGAGCCAAATAAAGAATTTCTTCACCTGAATACCCTTGAGCTCGGTGATTGAACCGTAACCGATACGACCAGATATGGTCTTATCGTAGTGAACGAGGTAGTCAAATTCAATCTCACAGGAATTGGGCAAGTGAACGACGAATCGGCCATCGTCGGAGAGGGTGAAATCGGTGACGGTGTCCGGTAAGAGACCGCTTGGGAGACCGTACTTTGGGAGGAGTTCGTAAACGGTGGAAATCGAATCCGGGTCGGGTTCGTTGAGGGAATGGGTCGTCGTAGTGAAGAGGGTCAAAGAGAAGATGAAGATTGAGATGAAGAAAGGATAAAGGGCCATAATTTGTTTGAGGATAGAGAGAGAGAGAGAAGACTTCTGAGATTGATGGATTTTGTAGAGAATCGTTTTTGAGATTAGTTTGACTCTTTTTTTTTAGACCTAAGAAAATTGTAGACGTAATTGCCACGTCTCATCTAAAATTTTAGTGTCATTTACAATAATTACACAATATGTTTTTATAATATATAC
>JGI26506J51651_1000108_pt1 | contig 11506 bp, 11 predicted proteins | sample AraCvinosormetaG_FD_51651 | JGI IMG/M metagenome (IMG submission 51651) | reverse complement strand
ACTCCATATATCTCTTACCCTATCGTTTAGTGCCTCTAATTGCACCATCATCGCTTATCCCCAAAAGAAGATTAACGTTTCATGTCACCAATTTGATCCGACAAGATTTAATCTTAAAGTAGCTTCTTTCACCTCAAGAGCATGTTTGATGGAACTATATACATATATATATTGAAAATGTAAAGTTGGTCCGAGAACGACAAGCACTTCAGACAATGAAAATGTTTAATGGAATGGAAGAAATTCGTTTTGGTCGATGCAGAACCAAGCCCGGCCCGCATGGTAATGTCTCGTTCACTATTTGCTTTGACGAAAAAAGTTATGAATGGTCCAAACGAAATGATTGCTGTAACCTGTAAATTTGGTAATGCGTAATCATTCAATTTATGGTTTGTGAACAAACAATGTATACATATAGTATTGGTTTTAAATTTCATGTACTAATAAGGAAAAGAAGGAGAGAAACGATGAAAATATAAAAAGAGGCTTTTTAGGGTTTAAGCCTTTAAGAGAATAAAGGGACAAATAACAATAAGGAAGTGTCGTTTTCTGTGTGGAAGGAGAATAATGAATAGAGTGTGGGCATTGTGTATTGTGTCATTCTCCTAATTCCAAATTCATTGCTTCAAAACTACTCAAGAATCATATTTGCAAGTAGTGGTGTTTGGCTCTACAACGTTCTCTCTTTACCATGCCATGGAATTATTCTTGAAACAGAAAAAAAGAGAACAATCATCAATATTCCTTTTGTTAAAGATCTTGATCATTGGGTCTCCGTTAGACTCTCACTCAAGTCTCACCAATCAGCTAAAGATGAAATTTTGATAATCGTTTTTTTAACGCTTATTAAAACCCAAGAGAGATTCATGCATGTTATAATCCTTATTCATATAAGTTTTCAATGTAATATGTTTTACACGTCACTGAATTTGGTAGAAGTTTGTTTATGAACTTTGTTGCTCAGCTAACATAGACTGTGTTTTTCCCCCCTTACAATATCTACCCAATCAATGTTTTCTTATACTAGTCAGGACATTTTTTAACCAAAACGATTGAACTTTCAGACATATCACTCTCTTTTGTTTTTGTGCAGATAGATATATCACTCTCTAATCCATATTAGTTCTCTTTTACTTTATTTTATTTTATTTAAGAACAATTTAGTTTTTTATTCATCTTTATTCCATGTCCTAAGAATCGAAGTGAATAGTTAACAGTTTGTTTTAATACAATAATATTAGTTGCCGTCGTTTCTTCTTTAAATCACTGTTTTCTTTGGACTTTTTACGGACAACCAATAGAAAGTGCAAAGAAGCATATTCAAAAGTTCAAAATCCATTCGGACATGTCCACGTGTGATCTGCCACTCTGTAAAAATTCCACGTTAGCATGACGGACACGTGGATATAGTTATGTTCTGCGCACACCACGAGCTAACCACACCTAGGCAGCACGACCTCCGTCAGAATACTAACGGCCGTTCTCTTCCACTCGCGTAGTTCTCAAGCAAAACACTCACGGCGTTGGAAACGTGGAACGTTGCGTCCTAGTCCAGTGTCAAAAAAACGGGACCACATGAGACAAGCTTTGATCTGGACAGAGTTCTGAGTGTGTCAGACCTTCAACGGCACGTGCGTCTCACACGCGTGGAAAATATAGGAAAGCAAATCCATTTGGAACCTCCCAATGTGTCTTGCAGATTTCATCTTCCTTTTTCTTTTTCCTTTTTACCATACTCCTCTTAATAACATTGGTCAAAGATCAGTATATAATTAGTTGTAATTATATGAAAAAGATATTTTAACATGGGTTTGCGTGATAGAGCGACACGTGGATAAACTAACGAATAGGAGAAAAGGGGTAATAATGTAATTTTGTAACAGCATTCACTTTCTGCCAGTAGTTCCACTGTCTTGTCCTTTGGTTATATAAACAAGAACAACGCAACTTTGTCTGGTACTTCAGAAGAAGAAAGAAAATGGACGCGGAGAAGGCTACTGATAAGACTAATGTCCATCTCTCCTCGGACCATGAGCGTTGTCCGGTGGAGGAAGTGGCTCTTGTTGTGCCTGAGACGGATGATCCAAGCCTACCGGTGATGACATTCAGAGCTTGGTTCTTGGGTCTGACCTCTTGTGTTCTGCTCATCTTTCTCAACACGTTCTTCACATACCGTACGCAGCCACTCACCATCTCAGCCATCCTCATGCAGATCGCTGTTTTGCCCATCGGCAAGTTCATGGCTCGGACTCTTCCCACCACTTCTCACAACCTTCTTGGGTGGAGTTTTAGCCTCAATCCTGGTCCTTTTAACATCAAGGAGCATGTCATTATCACCATCTTTGCTAATTGTGGCGTTGCTTACGGTGGTGGTGATGCTTACTCTATTGGGGCTATCACTGTTATGAAAGCTTACTATAAACAGAGCCTTAGCTTCATCTGTGGTCTCTTCATCGTCTTGACCACTCAGGTTTACTATCTTTCTCCCTTTTGGAATTTACAATTTTGTCAAAAAATCTGTTAATTGACCAGAATGGAAATGAATTTTTGTAGATTTTGGGTTATGGTTGGGCTGGGATTCTGAGGAGGTACCTTGTTGATCCTGTTGACATGTGGTGGCCTTCAAATCTCGCTCAAGTTTCTCTCTTCAGGTTCTTAATCCAATCTTGATTCGTAAATTAGCTGCAATGCGAGAAAAGTTGATTCCTTTGAAGTTGAATTGTTTTGTTTTTGTGTTTTGTTTCAGAGCGTTGCACGAGAAGGAAAACAAGTCTAAAGGCTTGACGAGGATGAAGTTCTTTCTAGTAGCTCTTGGTGCTAGCTTTATTTACTATGCACTTCCAGGCTATCTATTCCCAATCTTGACTTTCTTCTCATGGGTTTGTTGGGCTTGGCCAAACAGCATCACGGCTCAGCAGGTTGGTTCAGGGTACCATGGCCTTGGGGTTGGAGCCTTCACTCTTGACTGGGCTGGCATCTCTGCTTACCATGGTAGTCCATTGGTGGCTCCATGGTCCTCTATCCTCAACGTTGGTGTTGGTTTCATCATGTTTATATACATCATCGTCCCTGTTTGTTACTGGAAGTTCAACACTTTCGATGCCAGAAAGTTCCCCATTTTCTCCAACCAGCTATTCACTACTAGTGGCCAGAAGTATGACACAACCAAGATCTTGACACCGCAGTTTGATCTGGATATTGGTGCTTATAACAACTACGGGAAACTTTACCTCAGCCCTCTTTTCGCACTCTCTATCGGATCCGGGTTTGCGAGATTCACTGCAACACTAACTCATGTGGCATTGTTCAACGGCAGGTTAGTTAGTTTTGTCATTCAGTTTTGTTGAGTAGCAAGGGCACTGTGAGAAGAGAATCATCACTTGGTGTGTTTGTGCAGGGACATATGGAAGCAGACTTGGTCTGCAGTGAACACCACGAAGCTGGACATCCATGGAAAATTGATGCAAAGCTACAAAAAAGTGCCTGAGTGGTGGTTTTATATATTGCTGGCAGGAAGTGTAGCCATGTCTCTCCTAATGTCTTTTGTGTGGAAGGAGTCAGTGCAGCTTCCATGGTGGGGAATGCTCTTTGCTTTTGCATTGGCCTTCATTGTCACACTCCCTATCGGTGTCATTCAAGCAACTACAAATCAGGTTACATACTAGTTTATATATAAGACAATGCCTCTTCCAATAACACATGCTCATATCTTTTTGTGTGTTGTTTTTTAAAATGCAGCAACCAGGATATGATATAATAGGGCAGTTCATTATCGGTTATATCCTGCCTGGAAAACCCATTGCAAACCTGATTTTCAAGATTTACGGGAGAATCAGCACAGTCCATGCTCTCTCATTTTTGGCAGACCTTAAGCTTGGCCATTACATGAAAATCCCACCGCGCTGCATGTACACGGCTCAGCTGGTGGGCACTGTGGTAGCTGGTGTGGTGAATCTGGGAGTGGCCTGGTGGATGTTGGAGAGCATTCAAGACATATGCGACATCGAAGGAGACCACCCTAATAGCCCCTGGACTTGCCCCAAGTATAGAGTGACGTTCGATGCTTCAGTTATTTGGGGGTTGATAGGACCAAGACGGCTCTTTGGACCAGGAGGCATGTACCGTAACCTTGTCTGGCTCTTCCTCATTGGAGCTGTCCTGCCTGTTCCCGTGTGGGCGCTGAGCAAGATCTTCCCAAACAAGAAGTGGATCCCTCTCATCAACATTCCAGTTATCTCCTACGGCTTTGCAGGGATGCCTCCAGCCACTCCAACCAACATTGCCAGCTGGTTGGTCACAGGAACCATCTTCAACTACTTTGTGTTCAATTACCACAAGAGATGGTGGCAGAAGTACAATTACGTACTCTCTGCAGCGCTCGATGCAGGGACCGCGTTCATGGGGGTGCTCTTGTTCTTCGCCCTGCAGAATGCTGGACACGACCTCAAATGGTGGGGCACTGAAGTAGACCACTGCCCTCTTGCCTCCTGTCCCACGGCTCCTGGAATCAAAGCCAAAGGCTGTCCCGTTTTCTAAGCTCAGCAGAATTGATTAGATTCAAACATAAAAATTCACATGTTTTGCCCTTTCTATTGCTTCTTTCTGTACAGCCTTCTACTGTTAGATAGTGGCCATCAGAATGCAATAAACTCTACCTTAGATTCATTTGAGAATGATAATGAGCTATTGAGACATCTGTCATCTTTTGCTTTTTCACCGATATATAGTTGATCTGCAGATGCTTTGTTACACAAGTTGCAGAAGCATATGATCATCTGTCACAATCACACATGACTTTGCTAAATTTGAAAGCAAACAATAATTTAAAAGACTGGCAGGTGACAACTTTTTGTGAAAACTTGAAAGCCCCAAAACAAAACCATAAAAAAGATTTGCCGGTTTTACAAGTGAAGTCGTTCCTGCATTCTTCTATGCTAAAAAAAAAACAGATGATGAAGTCTTCAAATCAAAAGATTACACAGACACTGACTGAATACTGCATCTTCATTCTGTTGGTAAACCTTATTGACAACTTTCAAAGACAACAAAATTCGCTGTATCGAGGGAATACTTTGCCTGGAAATAACTCTCTTCGTGTGTCTCCTTTCTATATAGCCTCACCCATACTCCATGAGTTAACGTTTTAACACCAAAATAGATAAGAGCATGCCGAGGATCCACATGCTAACTACCCATTGGAATTGCATCATCTTCACTCACCTCTGCAGGGATTTGTAGAGCACCACAGTTACATACTTTGCTAGAAATCGGTGAGTGGAACCAAGCGCAACCACAGAAGGACCACTTTTGCCCTTCTGCATGTAAAGATGATTGAGAATGACATGCTGAGGTCTCGGCAGCGGAGATGGAATGTCAGGATTGGCTGCCGGCAAGTTCAGCAGTGTCATTTGTAGGTGCGGGGGAACCACAGGCGGTTCTTTAGAGTAGTCCTCAGCTCCGAGAAGCAAGTTGCTGTAACTATTCTCTGGAGATTGCGGAGGCTCAAACCCAGATATGCTTTGAATGTCTTCAGGAACATAGTCCTGCATAACATCAAAGTATCTCTGCTGTTTTCACACGGCAAAATCGAAAAAGGAACTACAAAGCCTGGTTTTTTAACTTGCTAATCAACATAGATGTCTTTCCCATTCCCTATAACCCTGATTTAGCAGTTCCAGTAGTCTCTCATTAACCGTTTCATTTCTCCACCAACCAACTAACCAATTCGAAAGAGAATGGAGTTACCTGAAGATCCAAAATGTTGAAAGTGTTCCCAGCATCATCTCTAGCTAAAGGGAGCTCAGGGGCATGCCTCCACTGTCCATCCACAATGAACCTGTACTCATAGACTCCTGAAGGTAACACTTTCATGATAGTGAAGTCCTTCCCAGATCTCTGCAGCCGACTTCTGATCAAACCCCCCAAAACAACAAACAACAAAGATGAGCTCAGATTTGAAATGATGAAAGAAGCCATTAAATCAAAACAAACATTCAGCTAAAAACCTTGTCTTCCAATTATCCCATGATCCCTCCACAGCAATCTCCTTGCCTCCATGACACCAAGTGATCATCGTAGGGATTCCTTGTTCGTTAGAAGCTTCTTCATACAACGAAGATGGCGATTGCATCCACGAAGGATTAGGGATATGAATTTCATCAGGTCTTTGAAGTGGAAGCACCGGAACCTAAAAAAAGACACAAACTTTAAAAGCTACAGATCTCTCTCTTTCATCACATCCTCCAGATTAAGACATCGAATCTGAAACCAAAACAAAAACCTGAGGAGCAAACATGAGAGGAGACTGAGTAGCTCGAGGGCTATGAGGAGGAGATTGACCCATAAGCTCAGGAGGAGCGACATGGTTACCATCAGAAGCAGCAGACATAGCTTCACGAGAACAAATCTCAGCGTCTTCGTCTTCAACAGCAGAAGCGTTGTTACTATTCGCTTCTTCTCTCGCGTTCACGTTACCCATATCACACAAACAAAAGCGATAAAATCTAATCTCAATCTCTTCCTTATTAAAAACTCTTTTTTTTACCGCAATCTGAGAAAAAAGAGGAAACTTCTCACCAGATCTCACCACAAATTCATCACTTACACAACATACTCGATTACAAGGACATGCCCGGGTTTAAAGATTCGTGCTTTTTCCCGTAGAAATTGATCAAAAAGAGTAGTAGGGACGGAGAAATTGAGGGCAAATTTATAAAAAGCCTTCCTGAGAGATCAGAAACTACAAACAAAAAACAAGGAAAGAGAAAAAGAAAAAAAGGACCAATCTTTGATTCAACTGAAGCAAGACTCTCTACTCTCACACAAATTTCTTGCTGTTGTTGTTTGTCACAGCATCAATTGTTGTTGTTCCCATACCACTCTCCATCTTCCCCCACTCACATTTTCTGCTCTCTCTTTACTTTCATCTCTTCGTTTTTTCTTTATTGCATTTATTACCCCTATAGTTTGATTTGGTTGCAATTACCCCCCAACACCCCACATTTGGTCTTAGTCTAATCAGTGGTAGGCATATCAATAGTCATCATTCTCACCAATTATTAGATAGATGTTGTATTCAATTCATTAACTCACTCGTTTGCTAATGCTCTATGTTTCAAAAGATGTAAATTTTGAAGTGGCCAGATTTATGTTTTTGTGGTCAATGTCTTTCTTTTCCCACCAGCTGAGTTTATGGCTATATCAAGTTTTCTGTTTTGGTTGATATTTGTTTTCCACCACTCAACTAGTCCTCATAGATGATGGAAACATATAACAACCAAGATAAGAGATAGAGATAGAGAAGGAAATAATCCTTGAGTACATATAGAGAGAGCCTAGCCTAGTTAGTTAATATCTGTGATTCAGAGTGGAAGTGAGATTGTGATGGTCTTGCAGTATAAGCCTGTGCTGACTTGGGAACACTTATTTTAAACTAATCCCAATAAAACAAACAATAACATTTATATCATAAAGTTGAATGGTACGTTGTTTGGTATATAAAAAAAGAGGAAGCAAATTTAACATCTTTACCATTCACTTTTGATTGGTTCGTATTCAGAATCCAGAGACTTTGGTTGGTTTGGCCGTATCAACTAGAAAAATTGAACCTCTTATATGCGAGTAGTCGCCTGTGTTCTTGGAACCAACATTTATCTTTTGTCTCGTCAGGTTTACAAAGCGCTTCTTGGAAGCTGACTCAACAGCTTGCTGTTAAATAACTACAAAGGACCTGTGAGGAGGAAGAGGTCAAAAAGAAGAAACAGAGAAGATCAACAAAGTTTGACATTGAAAAACATAGATAGTTGGTGGTCAGAAGGGCTGGATTCATTCTTTGCCAAAGCGTATCAACTTCACCTTCAGGCTTGTTTTGTGAATGTTATTCCCTAAAACAGACTTTTTTTGGTCTTCTGAATCTTGTTAGTTATGATGAATGAATCATAGTATCTTCCTCTTTCTCTCTCTCTCGAAATGTCAACTTGTTAGAGTGGTCACCAACTAAGAGTTGACTTATTTACGCCAACGAACTTGTAGATCCTTTCCCATGTCTCTGTAGCCAACAAAAACTTTTATGGAGAGAGAGAAATATCAGATCGTGGTCAAAAAAAGAAACACTCTTGGAACAAGTCGTGATCTGAAGCTTCTTTACACGCTAACGAGAAAAAAAGAATAGGTATATTGCTTTGGTTCATCTCTTCTCTTCTCTCAAAAAGTCAATACTAGATTCATTTGATGTCTCCATTGGATCGGCAAATTTATGTTCGATTCTTGAATTTTTTTCTTGATGCCATATGTTTAGAGGGTTTCTGTTGACATTCAATGGATTTAACCTTTTTTCTGTTTGTGGTAGGCATGGACATAGTGACTTTTGGGAGAGATGATGATGCAATGTTTAGATGGATTAAAGCACTTAGCCTTAATTCTGTTGACTTGTTGTGATGCTGATCCTCCCAAGGTTCGTCAGAACCCTAAGGATGTGGCTAGAGGCACTGTGTGTATGTGTCTACCCCTACATTTACTTTTACTATTTTTATTTGTCACAACCCCAACAATGGCTTTATGTACCAAATGCAGTTACAGTGAATGAGATTGAAGCTCTTTACGAACTGTTCAAGAGCATTAGCAAAGACGGGCTTATCGACAAGGTATGCAAGAAAACATAGTCGGACACGAGTACTATATCTCTCTGTTCCTCTACATTCACTAGGATCCTTTCAAATATATTGCAGGAACAATTTCAATTGGTACTATTCAAAATGAACACAACGAGAAGCCTTTTTGCTGATAGGGTAAATTAGATAGACTTGTAACTCACTTATATGAGTTTCCTTGCTGTACACTCATACTTCAAGCTTTGCAGGTGTTTGACTTGTTTGATACCAAGAATACTGGGATTCTAGATTTTGAAGCCTTTGCTCGTTCACTTTCGGTCTTTCACCCTAATGCTAAATTTGAGGATAAGATTGAGTGTAAGTGGTAGAGAGAGACTTGACCTTCTTTTTTTTTGTCATATCCAAACCTTGGATCAAGCTCATCTTTTGTCTCTGCAGTCTCTTTCAAGCTGTATGATCTGAATCAGCAAGGTTATATAAAGAGACAGGAGGTGAAGCAAATGGTTGTGCGGACTCTAGCTGAATCTGGCATGAACCTTTCTGATCATGTGATTGAGAGCATCATAGACAAGGTGGGTTTGGTTGATCTCCTCCATTGACACTAACTAGGATTCTCATATTTAATCTTTGACAAGAGATGTAAAAACTGATTGGTGTGTGTAGACATTTGAAGAAGCTGATACTAAACTGGACGGGAAGATTGATAAGGAAGAGTGGAGGAGTCTTGTGTTGCGTCATCCTTCTCTGTTGCAGAACATGAGCCTTCAACATCTCAAGTAAGCTAGCCATGTTATTTGCCTTATTATCTTCTTCGTGCGGGACTAACATGTTTTTGTATGTTGTGTTTTGTGTAGAGACGTAACAAAGACGTTTCCAAATTTTGTATTTCACACTATAGTGACAGACACTCCTAGTGAGCTGGATGTATGATCAGGGATGTGAAGAAAGACCAAAACCCTTTACAAGATCATTCATACTTGATTCTTATCTTCTTCTCCATTAATCTATTACATCCCTCCTCTTTATTTTTAATAAATACGTTCTGAAAGCCGCATTACCTCACATGTTTGTGTATCCGCAAACTTGTTCGGTTTATCTTATCTGTTGGAGTGTGCAAATTGATTCTTTTACTCGGCATTGGTTTTATTTTGTTGCTTCTTCTTTCTTTCTATCTAAATTTGTTAGTTGGAGTAAAATCGGACAACCATATTTTACAGGGAACCCAAATGGCGAGATAGTTTTAACATGAGACAGGAAAGATTCATGTGAATGAGAAACTGGTTAACTTGAATCTCATAGATCATTGTATACTTGACATTTTCCCAAGATTAGAACAAACGATTGTATCTTGAAAATATCTTCACCACAGTTGCAATGAGCCATGGAGAACCCAACTCTTGAGCTAAAAATTGTATCAGCTAGTGACGTCACCATACCGATGCCACTGACAAAACGGACGTATACGTTTCAATCAACGACAACACAACTCAACAGGAACAAGTGGCCAAAACTCCCATTGATATATTACGGAGGTTCTAATCCGACTTGGAATCACAAACCGTTAAGTTCTCCGTCAACGAGAGAGAAGCCACGAAGCCCTATAATTATGTTAACCAGTGTAACGTTTTTGGCTGGGTCTGCCTAACATTCTAGGCACAAGTTAAGAGGTGATCAATTTTTAGAAATTATAACCCGAATGCTAACATGAAAGATATCAAAAAGAGGCCGCAATGGTAGACTATAATGGCAACAACTCTGAAACAATGGCTTAAGATTGGGATTCACCGATTCATAGATACCAAAGGTAACTATGAACTCGTTTACGGTTTATCTCAACATGAATCCGTAGAAACAAATCAACAATCTTAATTTCAATAAAGCGTGACAACTAAATTCTTAAGCCGTATACTTTTTAATTCCATTTTGTAAGGATTGGAATGACTTATGGTGAAAATGGTAACTACTTACTCCAATTCTTTAAGTTGGTTCAGGTGAGGTATCATCGTCTTTGGTCGTCCCAATGATTGACTCTTTTGTTATTTAAAAAGAAAAAAAGGACAGTAGAGTTGGACTCTTGTTGGACTTACAGCTCCAGCTCGACTTTTGCCTTCCCTGTTGAGTAATCTTCACTTTTTCTCCCAACTGCTTCCTCTCACGGATCTCTTCCTCTCTGCGTAAAGACAAAGATTCATCCTCCTCTCCTCCTTTAGCTCCCCCACTCAGATCTACTTACTACTCCAACAATGTCCTTTTCCCATTTCTAGGTTTTCACAAATCCCCAATTCTCTCTAATGGCGTAGTAGTACCTCACATTGTATTAGATCTATCTCAATGGAGAACAACAATCTTGGTCTTCGATTTCGTAAGCTACCTCGTCAGCCTCTTGCTCTCCCTAAGCTCGATCCTTTGGTAATTAAACTCTCCTCAACCTTTATTCGCGTTTTCTCTCTCTTTTCGTTAATGTGTTTCTTCTCTTTTGTTTCAGCTTGATGAGAATCTGGAACAATGGCCACATTTGAATCAATTGGTTCAATGTTATGGCACTGAATGGGTTAAAGATGTTAACAAATACGGTCACTATGAAAATATTCGACCTGATTCTTTCCAGACTCAGATTTTTGAAGGACCTGATACTGATACTGAGACTGGTAACTATGATGCATTGTTTATTTTTATTTTTTTTGCTTTTGTCAATTATTGTACATCAATTAACTCTCTGCTTCTTCAGAGATTCGTCTTGCTAGTGCTAGGAGTGCAACTATTGAGGAGGATGTTGCCAGTATTTCCGGGAGGCCGTTTTCTGATCCTGGATCCTCTAAGGTGTCTTCTTTTACTCACTTCATTGCTCTGTTATATATTTCTCATCCTTTGGTTCTTACTTTGAAGGTGTTGTTTTT
>JGI26506J51651_1000105_pt1 | contig 11525 bp, 15 predicted proteins | sample AraCvinosormetaG_FD_51651 | JGI IMG/M metagenome (IMG submission 51651) | reverse complement strand
AAGAGGAAATTTGCCCCAGAAGACTTTCCTATTTGTATTATTAGTCCTTGGACGTTTTATAGGGTTTTATATACATTGTTTGGACCTAAGTTTCTTTTATCAAGTTCTTTGCAAAACCCTATTTTAAGAGACATAAGCTATTCATCCTCTGCTCTTCAGAGATTCATTCAGTTTTTAATACAGTGAAGAGATCCTTTCTAACTCTTTTCTTTATAAGAGGGTATAGAGATCAACACAACATAGAGAATCGCTTATAACTATATTCTTATTGATAACAAACTGATTACAAATGTTATCTCGGAGATTACTCGATCTATTCTACCCAAAAGATCAAACCCGACTAAGAATACCTAAGCCTAATTCTCTTCTCTGTTTCTTATCACTTTTACGTGAAGACAAAGAGAACTACACACTCACCTTCAAGCTTTTGCAATGCTTTGAAGTTTACAATCGTATGATAGTATTCTAGAGTGCTCGAAGTGCCTCACACTAAGCTCTAGAATACTTATACCTACTCTCCAGAACCCTAAACCTAGGATCTCCGAGAATCTCGTTTTTAAGGAATCTTTCTTGTTTTCTCCAAGCTTATTCCTTCCTAAATCTTCGAGATAATATCTTCCATATCTTCTTGGTGATTCGTGTCTTTGACACCACGCCAAGTCAGCTTCCATCCTTGGCTCTCCACATCATACGCCTCAGCTTGCCACCTCTGCTCTTAAATCCATGTCTGCAACTCAAGCGTCAGATGGGACTCGATGCAGCTTACTGAAATCCATCAACGTTCTGATCGTCATCAGCTGATTGATTGAACTCTGCATCTTCAATCTCCCCCTTTTTGACTGAGTTTAATACTCAAGCATCTCTCAGTTGATATGAGAAACTCATGTGGGGAACATAACACACAGCCAATAGACATATTGTAGAAACACCATCTAGCATAATTAGTATAACGCGATTAGTCTAAAGATGAGCAATGTGTTAAACAAATAACAAAGCTCCTCCACAAATTAATCTCCCCCAGCATCCTCAAAATCCAAAGGAACCTTATCTCCCCGCTTGAGCAGATAACTTAGTCAAAAATCATGTAAGCAACCAGACATATTCGACGCAAGAAATGAAGTTCTCACAGAACACTTACCTGTATCGAGAGCAGCCTGCAGAATTTCGATGGCAATTTTCATTGCCCTGCGGTTGGATGATTCCTTGCGACCTACTACTGCACTCTGCTTCACCTTCTTCTGCTTGGTCGACGCTGCGGAGGCATGAGGGTTAACGGGAATCTGAACCGGGCGTTGCGTCTGGATAACTTGATAGATCAGGTTGGGGAACGGTAGGAAGAGTTTGGTGTCTGGTTTCAGAGCCAGCTGAAGAATGTGATCAAAAGCCATCCTTCCAAAGTTAAATGACATTTTGTGCATGATCATGTATACAAGCTTGACTCGGTCAGGCTGCGCATATCCATCATTCGATGTTGGAGACCAATTGGAGCAGCAGAGTTGTGAAGGCACTCACCTGAATCTTGCTCAGAGAACCGAATTTCCCACCAGTCAGAAAAGTAGCCACTCGATCATCAAACAGTCCAGCCATATCCATTCGCTGCTGTCTCGCATTGATAGAAGGAAGACCATACAGAGTGTTGATCTTCTCAGGTGAGACCTCGTACTCCCAATTTTGCACAAGGACACTGACCTTATACATGTCGACCTTCACCGTTGGCAGATTTGCCCAGAACTCAAACACCAGTTCCTCCGTGAACGGTTTGAAACCAATAATCGTTCGAATCAGCCCCGCCTTCTCAATAAACTCCCTAGCCGCCTCATCTGTCTTCCTAGACAGTTCTACTTCCTCAATGAAATTGCGGTGAGAGAATTGGGCATACCTTTTTTCAGCCACCGCAGAGACGAATCGGATTCCAATGAAGGAAGATGAAGCGGCGATCCCCTTGCCCTTGTCCTGCTTCATCCGCTTTCCACTCTGACCAGCAGCGGATTGCTTCTGATACGCAATCGAGATGCCACAGATTGCTGAGAAGGAGCAGCCTCTGGACCCTTTGGTTCAGGCTTCTGAACCCGATCCGCTGACGATGGAGTCTCATCCTCAATTTCGATTATCAGCGGTGTGGGTCTCTGACACGTACCATACCCCAATCGGGATCCGACACAGTGAGCTCTTCATCGGACATCACCTCTTGAACTTTCGGTTCACTCCGCTATGGAATATCTTGCATCGAGTCACCGGGCGGTGAGACTGACAGATCTGAAGACGATTTGGACACCGATTGTTGTTGAACAAGACGATGAACAGCCGAGAAAATCGATTTCGTGCTCTCTCTCTCACCTGAATTCTGAAGGATTCGCCTTGAGTGCAGTGGGTTGCCTTCTCGACTTCCAAAGATAGTTGATTTGACTCCTCAAACCCGAACTCCTCTTTTTCCCTCCAATACTCGAACAAACATCCTTGAATTCACATGGGCTTTTGAAACTCGAAATGGGCTTGGACCTAAACTGTTTTGTTATTCTGAAACACTTAACAAACGCATAAGTGCTTCCTTGCCAAGAAATTCCTCAATCAAACAAATGATTTTTGTTAGCATCAAATTTCAAGGAACACCCAGATAAAAACTTAACATTCATATCCTGAACCAGTTTAGTGACCCAAACTGACAATTAACACATGTGGGTAATAGCTTTCCAACAATCATTTCAAAGCTTACCTCTTCCTTGTACTCTGAGGTGTGCTTTATGCCAATCAATTGTTCAGGACTCAGCATGAAATTATCACAACCACTCAGATCGTTGATGAATCAACTCATTATTCAGTGGCTAGTCTTTCACACTGTCATGCCTTCAGTTCTCAATAATCAGAGCAACGTGTAACAGGCAGCTGGAATTTCCTTTGAATATAGCATTACCAAACAGAAGCGTGATGATATGAGTTTTTCCGAATTTCTCCCTCTTTTGTTATATCAGCAATATCAATTGACTTCCCAATTGCTTGATATTCGAACTTAGTGATCTTGATACACACACTTTTTTTTTTTTGTGTGTATCAAATCCATTCAGTTGGTTGATCTTCTCAGCTCTTTGACCTCCTGTTAAACGACAACGTTTTACGTTTGAATTGAACCGGCATGACCGGCAGCTATTTTCCACATGACTTTGCAAAGTGCTGATCCTGTATGCATTTTTGGATTTCCATGACCTGTTCTTGCTTCATGTCCCTGTTCTAGATCATCACAACTCACAACCAATTATAGTTCAAACATTCCAATGAAAATTCGTAGAGTACAGAATTTGTTAGAAATCAGAGGTTTGATAAACACTTCAGCTAGTTGAGCTTTAGTACCCACATGTTCAATAGCTATCAGTTTCTCCTTAACTAGTTCATGAATATAACTATGTTGATGATCTATGTGCTTATTACGAGGCCGTCTAACAAGTTCTTGAAAACAATGTATAGCACTATGATTATTGCAAAACAGTAACGGAAAATCAGAAATCATACCACACTCCTCTATGAGTTGTTTCAGCTGTACAAGTTGAGCACTCGAACTTTCCAAAGTACTAAGTTCTGCTTCAGAAATTGATAGGATCAAATTGTTCTGCTTCTTGCTCTTCCAAGACACCAAGTTGTTTCCAATGAAGTAGCATCCTCCAATAGATCCCCGTATATCATCCAAAGACCCAACCCAATCCGCAGCACAATATCCCTTTAGTCTATTGTCAGTGTCTTTGGTGTAGTACAGTTCGAAAGTTGGTGTACCATTCACATACTTGAGAATTCTCCTTACAGCTGTCAGATGCGAACTCTTGGGATTAAGCTGGTATTCAGCGCACACATTTACTACATGACAGATGTCTAGTCTACTTGCAGTTAAGTATTGAAGGCTCTCGATCATCCCTTGATACATGCTGATATTCACATTTTCTCCTCTCTAATCAGCAGTAAGTCTTGTAGAGATCTTCATCGGTGTTGTGGTCACCTCATGTGCATCCAGCTTGAACTTCTCAGTCATTGTTTTGACGTACATGTTCTGAGACATAGATATGCCTTCATCTGCATGTTTAATCTTCATTCCTTGTATGTACCTCAGATCTCCGTACATACTTACCTCAAACTCTCTAGTGATGAGTTCAACAAAGTCTTTTACAAGAGCTTGATTTTTCGAACCATACAGCACATTGTCCCCATACAGTTGTACCAACAATAATCCCTTGTTGTCTGATAATACAAACAATCTCTTGTCATGAACACTCCGAAGATAACCTCTTTCTTCAAGGAACATGGGCAGACGCTCATAATATGTTTCCGGATTTTGCTTTAAACAGTAGACAGCTGTTTTCAATCTATGAGCCGAGTACGGATGCCCTGGACTCCTGAATGCTCTTGGTTGATTCTCAAACCAATCCCTTTGAGGTTCACTACTCAAGATTTCTTTCTTGACCACCATCTGATGCACATAAAACTGTGCTGCACATGCACATCCCATCAGAAACCTGATAGATTCACCTCTAGCAAGATGAGTATCGATCTTTGACTCGTTTTCCATCAGAATATAGCCTTGAGTCAGCAGAATATTTCTAAGTCGCATTGCAAGACCTACTTCATCAATGATCTGATTGCAGATATTGTACCCCAATAACCTGATGGACTTTGCAAAGTTCAGTTCCCACTCCATAGCGTCTTCCCAGTTGCTAACATAAGAAGAATCCGAATTCACTTTTCCCCCCTGAATCTCGTCCATAGCACTGGTGTTGAAGAGATTCCACACTGTATTTGTTGTTAGCCGACTTGAATGATTGTAGTGAGGAACAAGAACTGAGATTGTTTGCCTCTTGAGATCATTTGACCTTTCCCCCAACAACCTGAGCCACGTAAGCCAAATAGACTAATCAAACACAAAACTGAACAATTGCATACCGTTTTGATTGCGAACTCGAATAAAGCCTGCCAGCTTATTGTACACAACTGTAAACTACTGTACAGAACTCATAACTTCACTCATCTGATCAGATTTATCAGATTTATCTGGTAGAGACACTAGCGTTTAATCTTCTGAATCAGATTCATCAACCAATGATGCAGTGCAACATGATTCCTCTGGATTCCACATGTAACAGTTATTTGTAGCATGTTGTCCTTCCATCTTCACAAATCCTTGTTTGTCAACAGCTCTACATTTTGTTTGTGTAAAAATGACACTTAAACTATCATCACAGAGTTGACTGATATTGATCAGATTCGCTTTGAGTCCATCGACATGGTATACACCTGTTAGATGAGGCAGTGCTTGTCCTGAAGTGTGTCCCTTTTTTTTGACCAAGGCATCTCCAAATTTGATTTTTCTAGATGTCACATCCTCATACCCAGCGAGATTGTATATTGTTCCAGTCAGGTGTCAGGAGCATCCACTATCAAAGCACCACATCATGTCACTGAGTTCCACACTTGCTGATGTTTGAGCAAGATGACACTATAGATTTCTTTTCTTGACGTACACTTGTCTGACCTGTCGTCCTGGAGCACCCGCTTGATAACTTTTCCTAGTCTGAACAACCTGTTTCAAGTAGTTATAGCAGTCTGCTTTGTAGTGACTCAAACCTCCACAGTACCAGCATCCCGTTCTCCTGCTTTTGAATTCTGGTCTAAAGTCTGTTTGTCTCAAGTTGTAGGCCTGAGGTGCTCTTCTCGGCTTAGAGCGAAACTCATTCAGAACAGCTATTGTTGATTTGACTTGAGACTTGTCTTCTGTAGTGGATCCTTTGACAAACTGAGTCTCACCTTTAGTGTTTCCCCCACGTAACATTTGATGTTTTGCCCATGGTTAGAAGTTTGTCCAGATCCTTGGTCCCGTTATTCAGCATCTTGATATTCCTCATTTGTTCTGCCAACTGCTTTTCCAATCCTTCAGACTTGGTTCTTTCCTCAGAAAGTTCCTTTTCAAGCTTCGCCACTTGCATTACCAGTGTCTCTTTTTCAACACCAAGTACTTCATTGTCCTTTTTCTTTTGAACCAACTCTTCAATCAGAATTCTGAACTTCTCGATGATAGATCTGGTTCATCAGTGTCTGACTCTGATTCAGATTCCTGGTTAACATCCTCCAGTGTACCATTCTCAACTGTTTCTTCAGTGCCTGTTTCAATCACACCAAGTTGAGCTACCAGACTATTGAGAATCTCTCCTTCTCCTCCTGCACTGTCATCCGTATCACTTTTGCTCCAAGTGATGTATGACTTCTGCTTTGTTTCTTCATTTCCAACACATTCAGCCTTGGTATGACCATAACCTTTGCACCCATAGCACATTATCCCTTTTTTCTTCAGTGTGGGACACTCAGACTTGTAGTGACCAAATCCCTCACATTCAGCACACTGTTTTTTCTGAACTCTTCGAATCTCTACTCATATCATGTCATTTGTCTGATGAATTACCCTTGCGTTGTCCTCGTTCCTTTTTCCTGAATAACCTCTTAACAATCAAACCAACCTGATCCTCACTTACACTTATTTGAGATTCAGCAGCCTTGAGAGTCAAACTCTTTCATGATGAGCGTTCCTTCTTCTTCATTTGCAATTCATACGCTTGCATCTTTCCCACCACTTGCTCAAACTTTAGAGTATCAGAATCTAAGTGATACATCTATTTCTGACTTGTGAGATTGAAACTTATCAGGCAGACTTTTGAGAAACTTCTTGACCAGCTTCTTGTCCTTGTACCTTTTTCCCAAGACAACAGTCTCCTGAGAAATTGAACTTAGCCGACTGTTGAACTCCTCAATGGACTCTTCATTCTCCATCTTCAAGTTTTCAAATTTAGATGCTAGGATATCCAATCTAGTCCACTTCACGTTACTGGTTCCTTCAAAGGTTGTCTCCTAAATGTCCCAAGCTTCCTTCGCTGATGTGCACCCCTACACGCGAGTGAATTGACTCATTGGCAGGGATCTGAAGATGATTGACAAGGCCGTCGAATTGTTCTTAGCGGCTGTCTTCTCTTCAGTGGTCTAATCCTTCTTGGACTTTGGTATTTCTAACCCCTTAGCATCCATGACCACCGGAGCTGTCTATCCTTCTTCCACTACGAACCACGCATCCATTTCATCGCTTTGGATAGCCTGCTTGATAGACACCTTCCAGTAACCATAATGCTTAGCATCCAGCTTCAATGGCTGTTGTATCGTAACATACTGTTGTGAATTCTCCATGACCTTGTCGCAAGATCTCACCTGTTGAAGAGATACCACTCTGACTATATTTTTATTGATAACAAACTGATTACAAATGTTATCTCGGAGATTACTTGATCTATTCTACCCAAAAGATCAAACCCGACTAAGAATACCTAAGCCTAATTCTCTTCTCTGTTTCTTATCACTCTTACGTGAAGACAAAGAGAACTACACACTCACCTTCAAGCTTTTGCAATGCTCTGAAGTTTACAATCGTATGACAGTATTCTAGAGTGCTCAAAGCGCCTCACACTAAGCTCTAGAATACTAATACCTACTCTCCGGAACCCTAAACCTAGGATCTCCGAGAATCTCGTTTTTAAGAAATCTTTCTTGTTTTCTCCAAGCTTATTCCTTCCTTAATCTTCGAGATAATATCTTCCATATCTTCTCGGTGATTCTTGTCTTTGACACCACGCCAAGTTGGCTTCCACCCTTTGCTCTCTACATCATCCGCCTCAGCTCGCCACGTCTACTCTTGCATCCATGTGTGCACCTCAAGCGTGTGATGGGACTCGATGCAGCTTACTGAAATCCATCAACGTTCTGATCGCCATCAGCTGATTGATTGAACTCTGAATCTTCACTTTATTGTTGTGTTTATGCTTTATATCCCAATTTGGTTATTTGTTTCATTCAATATGTCAGAGTAGTCTTCTTGTTAGAAATAGGGTTTCTCATTAGGGATTCATATGGTTTAGTAGATCACCCCTATTAGGTTATCTGTAGAATTCTTCATCTTTGATTATTCTTAATGCTAGATCTTAAGTAATTAACTAGATCTTGAATCCAGACAATAGATATGCCCACCATAGGTATCTGTAGTTGGATCTATTATTTGATGAGCCTGATTTATAGGGGTGTAATAAGAATCGGCCTATCTACTAATGTGAACAATTGAACTCGTTTAGAATGCATGTTTAGGTTCAACATTTCTCGGTTTCTCCGGTTATTCTTAGCTATAAACATAGAGAGTTTTGCAGAATACCACCGGTTATTCCATAATTAGAGTTTGAGTGTAAGAATGGTTCGATAACAACTTAGCTTTCATTAGATCTACTAACCAATAGTTTCCTGAGAATTCCCTGTTCCTAGCTCTCTATATAATCTCGACATTCAACTCATTGTTTGAACAAAAGAACTTTGTGGAAATCGATCCTTAAATACTGCAATTGATCTCTTATTTGAGAGAGTAGTTCTTAGGGTAATTTGAACCGTATCAAATTTCGCGCCGTTGCCAAAGTTCTTGGGAATCACAATTGAGTTTAGTTTAGAGATTTCATCTAGTTTTTACTTTTATTTTGTTACTCACGCGTTTCTTGTTTTCTTCTTTTCTGTGTTTCAGGTGTATGTCTAGGCAAACAAGGAGCAAACAACAGAAGGAGCTGATCAACTTTTCTGTTTTGGACTTGGGAAAACTTGAACGCACCAACCGAAAAACCCAAAGATTAGCAATGGCTGACAGAATCATTCGAGCTGATGCAAAAGGAGTTTTGAGAGATGAGTATGGGCAAGCCTACAATGAGGCTGGACAGAGATTGGATGATCATGGACTCATCCTACCTGAGGACGCATTAGGGCTCGGTGTCGAGCGACACCAACTAGGTGTCGATCGACACCTTCGGGAGCAGAATGCAGATGCGATTGGTGTCGAGCGACACAACAGAGGTGTCGATCGACACCAACCCCAGATTATGCAGCTATTCCTCCAGCTACGGAACCATGTCGTACTCTTGGGGATTTCAACAGGCCTGGCCTGTTCTATGCTAATCGATCAGCGATCGTACCCCCACCCTTCCAGAGGAACGATTATGAGCTGAAACCTGGCTATCGAGTGCTATGAGGACCTTGTTCTGAGCATCAAAGCTAATGGAGTCTCAGAGGACTACCTACTGTGCAAGCTCTTCCCTTATTCACTTGCTGGGGAAGCCGCTTCTTGGCTGAAACAATTTAAAGCATGTTCCCTCAAGACTTGGAGAAGCATCAAGATAGCTTTCTTGAACAATTTCTACGATGATGCTAAGTCTAAGGAGTTGAGCAAGCTGTCTAACTTCACCCAAGGTCCAGCTGGAGCTTTCAAGGCCGCTTGGGTTCGTTTCAAGGAGTACCAACGAGACAGTCCACATCATGGTTTCAGTGAGGTACAATTTTTTGGTACTTTCTTCAGAGGAGTCGATTGGAGATACCAAATGCTCTAGATGCAGCGAGCAATGGTAACTTCAATACACGTTACCCAGCTGATGCTACCGCTTTGATAGATAATCTCGCTTGTAGCAACAGTACTAAGAACGCTGACTTCGAGAGGAAGAAGATTGTTGGAGCTGTTTCAGGCAATCAGATGGCAGAGGTGAATACTAAGCTGGATTTGGTTCACAACTTGCTTAGAGGGAAGAAGCATGTCCACTTTGCAGATGAGGATGAGACTATTGAGCCTGAGACTGAGTCTGAAGAAGGAGTCTTCTACATAGATGGTCAGGGCTACATGAAGTGTGGACAGCCACAAGGGAACTATAGTGGCAACAGGTTTACAGGGAACCAGATTTGCTCCAACTACACTCTCAAGCATGCTTTCCAGAAGACCTTTCCTTAGAGCAACTTCCAGAGGACCTATGGTAATTCAGCCCCCCTTCCACCCTCATCAAAGACAAGAATAGAATCTATGCTTGAACAGATTCTAGAGAGCCAAATAAAGCTTGTTGTGGAGTTTAATGGCAAGTTTGATGCTGTCTACACAGATCTTAATGGGAAGATCGACAATCTGAGCTCTCACTTGAAGAAGTTGGATGTACAAGTAGCTCAAACTGCACAATCCATCAAGAGACAAGAGGGCTTTCTTCATGGTAATCTTGATGCTAACCCATGGAATAGCTATAATGCCATCTTGATCAGAGAATGAGATGATGTGTGGGAAGAATTAGACACTGAAGACAGTAGGAGCTCGCAGTTGTAGAGATGGTGTCGACCGGCACCTTCCAAAGGTGCCGGTCGACACTAGATCCGGACTGCACCTTGTGAGGTGCAAATCCCAATGCAGCCCGAGTCTATTTATACTCCTCCTATCCCTTATCCGAGGAAGTGTTGTTCTAAGCAGGAGATTCATGCTGCTAAGTGAACAACCATAATGGAGAAGATCCTCCATTCTCTTCCTAAGGATACATCTAAGACATCTTTTGCCCCACTTAATAGGTATGTCAAGCGACTTGTTGACAATGGTATTAGCTCAGATGAAGCCTCACTGCTGCCACGGGACATCAGTGAAATCATGCTGCCTAAGTTCAAGAAAGAGAAGGCACAGAGAGTGGACATTGCGGAGTACATCTGCACCATCACTCATGATTAGACCGCTGAGAAGCTTCCAGATCCAGGTAGCTTTGTTCTTGATTGCTCTATCTTCACAAGCAGGTTCAGTCGCTCTTTGTGTGACATGGGATCAAGTATCAACCTCATGTCTAAGTCTGTTGCCGAGAGACTAGGCATGACTAACTACAGGCCGACTCGCATCACCCTTCTCTTCGCGGATCATTCCAAACAAATCCCTGAAGGAATCCTTGATTTTGTGGTCCTCGACTATGAGAAGGAATCCAAGGATCCTCTTATCCTTTGAAGAACGTTCCTAGCTACAGCTTGTGCTAGGTTTGATGTGAAGAGAGGTAGAATATCTCTAAAGGTTTGTGATTTGGAGATGGAGTTTGGCATGGATGGTTAAGAGCTTACTAAGTCTATCAGTAGTATTGCCTCTAGCACAACCACACCTCCTCGAACTGCTCAGAATCCCACAACAGAGCCACACACAACGCTCCCATAAGCTGAGCTCGCCAATGAGAGTTGTAGAGCAACGGTATCAATTGACACCACCACTCATGTCGATCGACACCCTCGGGATTCATAGACAGAGGGTTCTGCACAATCTCATCATCCCACACCACTTGAGGACCTATGTGATAAGTTCTCTTCTATCTCTTCTCCTGCTTTACCTTCGATTAATTCTTTAGATTCTTCGAAGTCTGCTTCACTAGATAACAATCCTAGAGTTCTTCGAAAGCTTTTTCCCCCTGTTATTCTTGTAGGTGACGAGATCAGTGTCGATCGACACACCACTGAGTGTCGTTCGACACCTGCAGCTGCCCATCTAGATCAAAACAAGCACTTAGTGGGAGGCAACCCACTTGTCTGATTTTTCTTTCCCTTTTCTTTTATTTTCGATTTATTTTTCCCGCTTTCTCTAGATTTGAATGCCACTGGGACAGTGTCGTTTAAGTCTGGGGGAGGTCCTTACTAATTATACTTTTATTTTT
>JGI26506J51651_1000104_pt1 | contig 11539 bp, 12 predicted proteins | sample AraCvinosormetaG_FD_51651 | JGI IMG/M metagenome (IMG submission 51651) | reverse complement strand
ATTTTGTTAGACCTTTTAACTTTCCACAAACACTCATAAAGTGTGAATAATTAAGAAACTCATGTGATCTAATCATGAGCTAATCATTATCTTAGTTGATTTGGTTCAACAAAAAAGCTAAGGAAAGAGACTCTTGATTACTTTTTAAGACTAAACTGAGAGAGTATGTAAACTCTGAACTTCTTTTGAATTTGTCTATCACCATAATCTATAAGCAATACTACAAAACTGAAAATACGCATAAACCAAAAAAAGATCCTTCATAGTGAGTTCTTCTTCTTCAAGCAGATTTCAACTTGTTTGATGCTGATGCAAGTTGAGATAGTGTTCTGTGTCCCACGAACAACAGAAACACTCCCAACAAAGAAAGTGCCTTGAGAGTCGTGAATAGATCCAACTGTAGAATGCAAACAAACAAACAAAGAAATTGTGATTTGATGCAATGATTCAACTGTAGATCAAACAAACAATAATCGGTTATGAAAACTTGCCTTCAACCAGAATAGCACATATAGAAGCAAAACAGCTCCAATTCCGCAGTGGAAAAGTAAAGCGGATATTGCAGATCCAGTCGACGATGGGAAGCTCTTTATGTTCACTCCCAACCGCGTAAGCTGAAACATAAAAAATATATATGAGTAGTGAAAGAAATGTGATGATGTTTTTCGGATACTATTTACAAGCAAAGGGAGACTGACCCCAATCAGGAAACCGATGAATGGGAGGACGATAACACCCAAGAAAACTAGTGAGAGCTGCTTTGCTGGAAGCTTTTCAGGAATCCTGAATATGTGTGATATTTCAGCTTTTGGCCCATATCTTGAGTAAGGCTCAGTAGACTGTAGAGGAGGACGAGTCGCCTTCTCTGGACGCTCTGGTAGGTCTAGTTCAATGTGACCAATATTACTCAGTAAAGAGTTCTCCTGGGAAAAGAGAAAGGAAAATAACACTGTTCAAATCTCAGAAGACATAAATCATCAACTGCATTGGACCTGAAAGTAAAGTAATTACCATAGAAGCATCTCCAATGGTTAGCTGTATCTCATATTTACCAGAGAGGTAGTAGAGCTTCTCAACCAATCCAAGAAAATCCTGAAGGTAAGAAAATAACATTAACCATTAATATTGTATTTAGGACGTCATTAATTTCACCAAACTTGATCATTAAATTTTTTTGCAAAAGCAATTTTAAATGAAGTTGAAGGAACTTAACTAGAACTAATTCAGACTTCTTTCCAGAAGTTTTCACGAGAAAGATATGCTCGACCTGTGACTCATGTTTCAGCTTGAAAAATGCCTGCATGGAAGTAAGCAAGTCAAGAAAGTGAATAGAACAGAATATAACCATTGATGAAGCGAAAAATCAAGAATGAACAAACCTGGTGTGGCTTAAACGCATTGCCAAGTGGAGTAGTTAACTGGAAAGACAGGCGTAGCTTTTGAAGGTGGTTTGCTGATAATGATACCGCTCCATCTTTAGTTAAATCTAGCCTACAAATGTTACAGAGAGAACCAATAAACAAAAAGAAGACACTAAGCACAACAACAAAAAGTTTGAAATATATATTGTAAGCAATAATGGTACAAGTTTCCTAAGAAAAATGGTTAAGCAATTAGCAATCAATCAAAATAAGCAAAAAAGGAAGTTGTTCATCAACAATACAGGTGACATACTTTTTCTGAGATTCAACGCTTCCAATGTCACTGTCAAGTACAGCAATTTCTGCATTTTCAATGCTAATAGCTCCTGTGGCAGCTATAGGCACTTTTGTTTGAGCTTCAGTTATGTATACTTTCTCATGTGCTGATTCATCCAGCACAATCTGCAGAAAACGAAGCTTATCATGTTGTCATCATACATTTATATGAAGTCTTGGGTGTAGTAAAACCAAAGAAGTGCAATACCTTAAATACAAAAGTATATTTTCCAATGTCAAAGTTCTTGGGAAAGGAGTCCAGGAAGTACGTTGCACTGTCAGCGTCAAACTTAAGCTCCTGTACCCCAAAAATGTAATGGAAAAATGTAAACCGGCCTAATGCAGAGAATAAGGAACATTTCTATTGCAAGCTCAAACAGTAAGAGATACATTATTTACCTGGTTATTAATTACAGATGAATCCACTGACTTAGAACTTAGAGCTTGTGTAAGCTTCACACTAAGAGCTGGTGCCTTCGAACCCAGTACAGTGCTAACTTTAACCTAGTTCCAGATAAAGAGAAAAAAAATCTAAAATAAGAAAAAATGTAATGGATGAAGGGTCAACTAAAATGAGTCATTATCAAATAGATAAGAGATCTCTACAAAAAAGATGCAATGCTATGAGCCTGAGCAATCTCTAAACCAAATACCAGCTAGAATCCAACATCCAACCGTTATAGCCAGAAAGTCCAAAGTTAAGACTTTCACTACTAGAAGTCAAATCTTGATGCAAGCTTATGAATGGGTACCTTCAGAGGCTCTTTCTTTGTCAATGAAATGACAGTGGATGGAAGAGACAAGATGAGTGGAACAGAAAACCTGAAATGATAGAGAATGACCATAGAGCAAATTATTGTTCCCATAGAATGATAAAGTTTCAGCTAGACCATAATAAATGAGCAAGTGGTTGAAATTTCACAAGTGTTCAAAGTTTTAAACTTCTACTCTTTCCCTACAGATATCATTTCTTCGGTAATCATTTTGTTCAAAATTCTAACAATGTAAAGAGAAACAGTTTTTCTCTTTCATAAGCAACTTTACTTTAACACAAAAGAATGGAAGTAACAGTAAGTCCTTGTAACTCTTATGTCTTTCACACCACTCAATTCAAGGTTACTGAAATGATTCTAAGATGTGTACTGAAATAAACTAATAAGAAAATGCACAAAGAAAATGCACAAAGGGGCATGAAAGTAGTATTACTTGTTGTCTTCCAAACAAGCTAGTGCATCTATTTGGTTGAAGAAGTCCTTGGCATCACCAGGAATTCCAACACCCAGAAAGAATTTGGCCAGACCAACTATCTTATCACCTGGAAGCTGCATGAGATAATGGGAATGCGAAGGTCAACTATCAACACATTTGTCAGAATAGGATAAATATGGGTATTACATACGTTCAATCCTGTGGATTCTGAAGCTGCAAATGACGTGAGCCCTCTAATAACTGATGCAGTTGTTGAGATCGGGCCTTGACTTGCATCAACAGACTTCTCATCAAAATAAAATGTCCCATCATCTAAAAGACCAAAAATAATAATTCAAAGCCCACATATGCAAAACCCAAGCTGGCAAAAACTATGAAGTGAGTGAAGAGAATATAACATGCAATACATAGGATAGCAAGTAATTTACTGCATACCATATTTTTGGATACTGTCAGAAAGCTTCAGGATACCCGTCTTCACCGACTGGATCTAACAGAGGACAAACATGAATGACGATCATTACATAACCAAGATTAATAAACTACCAGATAAAATGAAAAAGAAACCACCAGAATAACCAAATGAGAAGTCAGGTGGACATGCATAATTATCAAAACACGAATCTTTCTTTGTGATTATCAAATCACAATTCCCTGTAGCTAAGATTTGGAATTTATAATTATCAAAACAAAACTCTTTATTTTAGTTACTTAGAGATTCCAGAAGCAAAAGTAGATCATCACTAAACCAAGATATCGTAGTGATATCTCATCAAAATATATTCTCAGGAAATCAGAAGTATAGTGGATTAAACATCTCACTTACCAAAGATGGATCAAACTCTGAAGGTGCTAATGAAATCACTCCAGCAAGCGTTTCATAGGCTAAGCCTGAGAAAAAAAATCGCATGTTGAGAAGAATGAGTGAAATAACAAAGAGCAAAAGAAGTGAACAAGCTGAAGCAAGAAAGGAAGGGATACATAATCTAAAAGGCTCATCATTAACGTTAGGTAAGGGTTAATCCAATATGTACTACTAACCAGCAGCAAAAGTGCTTGATTCGGGATTGTTGGAGCTGTAGCGCCATCTTCCATCACTCTGGCTAAGAGACTGATACAAATGCACTATATCAGCCAAATAATACCCGGAAAACAATCTAAGTAGTATTAATATAGTAACTGAGTTTTGGTAACATATCGAAAATATATATATACTTCTACCAGAGTCTATAATTGATAGTCCAAAAAGACAGTGTATGAATGTCACATCTGATAGTTCAACAACAACAAAATTGAAGGTCAGCTAAACAAGTTCAAACCTTGATGGAACGGAAAATGGCTTCGGCATCTCCAAGACTTATATCAGTTCCAGGAAATTGCTCCTGCATTCATGGAACAGTGAGGTCAAACTTGAAGCCAGGAAAAAGAAAAGTCAGGAAGCCAAAGCTATGGAGTTGAATAAAATAAAATAATCACGATCACAGGTACCTTCTGCCAAAACATTTTCATACTTCAACATAATGCACGAAAAACTAAGAAAACTCTCCTAGAAATACTCTATGGAAAAAGGGTGTAGTCAATCTCACTCAAGACGTCCACCAAAAGTTTTAACTCGTATTTACCTTAGCCAGCACCAAGCCTCTGACAGAATAATAGAAATCAAGCAATAGCTTCGCATCTTTAACACCAGCTTGAAGTTGAGAAACAATGTCCTTCAAAAGAGGAAAAGATAAGGTTATTTTAGCCGCTTAATAGTTAAAATTATGATACTGAGAGGAGACAATTGTTTACCTTAGGACCAGCTTCACCAATTTTACATTTTAGAATCCCATTAACGTTTAACGCATAAAATGCATCCTTAAGAGTAGAAGAAGACGACTGAAAAACTTTAACCACATTCTCACAAGTCTTTGAGCTAAGATCAGACTTTTTATCAATTCCAAGAATCTCCAAAGTCTTTAATGCTTCATATGCCTCCTCCAAGCTGATTGTAATAAAAATCAGATTAGTCCGTACAAAAACCATTCATGAACATTAACGAGCAACCAATATGTAATCGGTGAAATGTGGTTAAAACCCCTACATCAAAGCAATGCCGACTTAAGATAGAGAAACCAACCTTTTGTATGATCCATCGACTGGTACGAAGACATCCAGAGCCGCAGATCGGTGAGAGTCTGAGATCGGCTGGAAAACAGAAGCAGCACCGCAAATTGCTACGGCGAGTATCAAAACCAGAAACCGTACGTTACCTCCGGCCATCATCACTGCATAAGAAAACTCAAAAAAACAGATAAACTCATCCAAATCAATACAATTACACATCTACGACGGATGGATTCCAAAATCAACCGAAGATTTAAGCTTCTTACAGATCGGAAGTAGATCCGTATAGTGGAAGAAGCGGATCAGAGGTCGACGAGTCTCAGTAGTCAACGGAGACTGAGGTTTGAGGTAAGCCTAGGATCGATCTATAGCTTTTGAACCAGACGACGAACCAGAGAGAAGGCTAAAAAATGAGTGTGAGTTTGATGACACTACCTGATATTACCGATTTACCCTCGATTTGAACTTAAATTACACTTCATGAAACGACGGCGTACCTTGAAATCCTAAACCTTGCAGATCAACTTCAATCACCATTTTCATTTCAAACAGAGAGAGCTCTGAGGAAATCAGAATCTGAAAATGATCAGATTCGCGAGACCAAAACCTATAATTGACTCAGTGAGTTATAATCTTCTCCAGAAATGTTACGCTAGTGGAACCCCCAAAGGAAAATCGAAGCTGAAGACAGGCCAATCATTGAAACGCAACAAACTCACAATCAAAAAAGGCGGTGGAAACGGCGGTGGCAGAGGTGGTGATGAGGTGGATAAGGGAAAAGGAAGAATCTCAGATCAATGCATAAACGCTCCTTGTCCTGTTCGTTACCTGAGACCTAAGGAAAGAGAGCGAGAAGCGAGACGAGAGAAGCTAGGGCTAATCAGTAAAGCGAGGCAAAAAGAGATTGATTTCAGAAGAAAGGTGGATCCTTTACGATGGGAGTTACTACTGCGCCGATGAGGATTGGGACTCCAGGATTGGATTACATTTCGTTAGGGATTTTTACGGAAGATGAGTTACCAAAGTATAAGGTTACAGTGGAGGATGGGATTAGACTTGCGAAAGAGTATAGTAGAGTGCTTATGAGAGAGCATAGAGCGAGACGTGTAGCGGAGATTAGTTTGATGAAGATGAGGAACGCTGCGGTTGAGGCATTGCCGGAGAATTTGAAGAAGGCGGCTTTAGTGCGTGATTTGACTCCGTTTCCGGTGAGTCGAGGTACGGCTACGCTTACTCCACCTATTGAAGGGTATTTGGAGAGGATTATGAATGCTGCGGCTAGGAAGAGCTCTGGTAAAGAGAAGTTGAGATGATCTTAGAAAGGTTAGAGGAATTTGTCTTTGCGCCATTTGTTACTCTTATTTTATTTTTTTGTGTTGGAGATTAGTCGTATTGATTGAATTTCGATCTAAGGAAACAACTTGAGATTGTCTTTTACTTTGTGATCTGAAATAAAATGGCCATATGGAGCTTGGAAGTTTAATCATTATCTACATTCTTCTGTTTGAGATTGAGTTATTCCACATTGGCTTCTGAGTAGTGACTAGTGAAGTTGTTTATGATGTAAATGGAATCTTGTTAAGCCTATTTGGATAACTCTTTTGTATCTCTTTCCTTGATCATATTTGCTTGTTTGTATACTCCTTTCAAATCTTCATTTTTCAGTATTATTTGTATGAACACTGTACACTCATACGTTTAGGATCTGTCTCTTCATATGTACTGACCTTTAGGAAGGCCACTGGGTCATGATCAGCTCAAACTTGGTAAGGATAAAAGCCTTTTATCCTTACCAAAACCATATTCCTAGATAAAGAACTCCAGATTATCTTGAAATCTACACCAAGATTACAATTGTTTATTCAATATGGGAGTTGAGGTTTGTGCTCTGTGAGCTTCGTGTTGGAAGTTGAGCAGAATGTTTATGTTGAAAAGGATGTCCTGCATCTGCTTGTGCTTCTTCATTCAAATGCATAGTTTCTATGTATTTTCTTCAAGCTCTCCATATCATTTTCTGCATCTTGCTACCCGGTCCGGTAGAGTGCAATGGCAAGAGTTCTAAAGCTACAAAGACCACGTTTCTCCAAGGAACATCGTAGTTTGAAAGCTGAGGAAGCTAGTCTAGAGAGAATCGTAGTCATTAGACTTCATTTAGTGACCTCTTGGCTTCTATGTTTCCTTAGTTCAGTAGCTATTTTTGTAGACCTATTGAGTCCAAATCTCTGGTAAAATAATCAAGTTTGTGTATCTGAGTTCTTAAACCACAAATTTTTATCAATTCTAGTATTCTTTAGGATCTTTTGAATACCACTAAACAAAATTCCGCTATGCGTAAAGATCAGATTGTATATGTTATTTGATCATTAAAACAAGACTTTTAAGCATAAAGCAGGAGAATCAATAGGAATGAATGGGACTTCCATGTTAAAAATGTAGCTGTGTAACTCTACATAACTTAAGTTCTAAAATAAGTTGCAATCTAAATTGAGATCCCTTCCTGAAAGCCTTAAGGGATGTATTGCAACACCGTTCTGCGCAGATTTTAAGCAACCCCATCTTCCGAGCCGTGGTTCCTGCCATATACCCAAAGTTACAGTTAAGATTGGCATTCACAGATGACGAATATATATGTCTGGTTAAAGGGAAATGTGTACCTGTCCAACACCAGCGATCAGAAACCGACCAGATTTTGCAAAAGCTAAAGAGTTCACAAACCCAGGCTGCAAAAAGGTCATAAGCATTGGATGTAAGTAACAGATGCAACACAAAAATAGCAATAAGAGCCGACCTAGGAAAACAAACTTACAAGTGGAAGCTCGTATAAAGGTTGTATAGCACTAGATCCACTTTCAACACCCCATAAACGCACACAACCATTACCAGCTCCCGATGCAGCAAGCTCGCTACCTCTACAGACAGCAACTGAACTGACCCGAGAACATGCTGATGTACAATTATGGTTAGCAGAATCATGATCAGCTTTTACGTGGTGAGCATTGTTAACGATAAACACTGGTTTCTTTTTCACAATGGACCAAAGTGCTATACTTCCATTATCTGATCCAGACAAAAACTCATCACTACTAACAAAACAGCAGCACTCAAAATTTGATTCAGAAGCTCGATAGATCAAACGAGTAGACTCGGGAACCTGATAGGAAACAAAAAACGTGCTTAGATATAGATAAACAAATCAATATAAAGGCTTCCACAGACCACAATACCTACCTTATATAACAGCATTGTTCTATCGCGTCCAACACTGAGAACACGCTCCCTCCCTAGAGCATCAATGGATAGAAGTTCAGACTGGTGTCCGAAACATGATTCTATATATGTTCTATCTTCTGCATTCCATATACTTAATGTTCCATCATATGAACCAGAAAAGAGTTCTGCAGTTCCTTCGCTAAAGCATAGACTAGAAACAATGCCACTGTGACCTGTAAAAGCCTGCAATAGATACATATCTAATTAAAGAGGCTGAGAGCAAGACACAATGAACAGAATCCTTAACTTGATTATTTTTAAGCTTGTTTACCTGGACATGCTCTCGTGTTCGGATATCCCACAAATGAACATGGCAATCAACTCCTCCAGTCGCTAAATACCGGCCATCAGAGCTAACAGCTAACGCTAGAGATTGTTTGTTATGTCTTGTATTCCAAGATTCCTGGAACTTTAACCCGTGAGATTTCAAAACTTCATCGCTTGGCCATTTGTACACGTCGCTTTTACCAGAAGATACATCCCAATGCAGAATAGTACCGTCTTTTGAAACTGAGAACCCTCTTGAATCATCATCTGATAGAGCTACTCCTGTAACAGAATATTGGTGTTTGACTATAACACGAAACTTATCGCTACTCTGTAGATCTTGAACCCTGACACGGTAAAGTGTAATCAGAGTATCAGTACAAACAATCTCCAAGCCATTATATAAAAACTAATGTAAACTAATTCCTAAAATTCCATAAAACCTAAATCACAAGCATTTTTGAAGTCTATGAATGCGTAGTTAAATAAGTCCTGAGGAGTGGTTTCAAATATGAAAACCTATCTCATGGACTCAAATATGAAAAATAACAACTTTCTTCTTCATTACCTCAATGCATTGGCTCTCCGAACACAACCACTCTTCTCGAGCTGTTCCTGCATTAGAGTCTTCGCCACAAGCGAATCTCTAAAATCATCATCTTCCTCGTTATCTTCTTCATGCTCTCTCTGCTTCGCCTCTTCGATTCTATTCAAAGTATCCTCCGCCAGTCTCTTTCGTTTCTCGCCTACCGTCTCATGAGCAAACTCATCCTCCACCTCCTCACCAACCTTCCCTTCCTCTTCAGATTCTACAGATTCGATATCATCATCATCATCGTAATTGAATTTTCTCCGCTTCTCTGTCTCTTCCTCTAAGAAAGGATCATGATCGATGGAACTCTTTTTCCCTCTTCTCTTCGCCCCAATACCTTTCTTCTTCTCGAGTTTCATTCTTCTCTCCCTCTCTATCACACACAAGCGAGCGAGAGAGAACGCAGGGTTTAGTGGCGATGGAGAAAAAAAAAACAGAGTTTGTTTTCTTCTTTGTTCTGTCTTAAATAAGAAATCCACAAATTGCCCTAACTTTCCCCGCAAACAATACTAGGTTAATAGGTTTACTTCATGATGGGCCTAACCCACAAATTGATCAACTTGCTCATAAACAAATTAAATGGAAAAAATACATTATCTTGTGAATTCATAGATTAAAACGTTGGTAACTCGAATAAGTTGATTTTTGGTTTCAAATACGACTTACTTTTTTCACACATTTATTTTACTTGAGAAGGATTAAACCAGACCTTAATTATCATGTTTGATGCAAATGTGAAGAAAATCTATTAACATATTGAAAATCTAAACAAACCAAAGACATTACAATTCTTGAGATCAGAACACTAATTAACCAAACGAAGAATCTGACAACTATTAATAAACCCGAATCCAAAGCCAAACACTTTAACAATATATTAAAACCAACTAGTGAGCTTAAGTTGCAGAACCAGAATTATCAGCAACAACACCACCTTCCTCAGCTTTCTGCAATGCCTGCTTCTCCTTCAACGTCGCCTTAGCTGTATCATACGTTGCGTGCAACCCAAACAAGACGTAATATATGAGCAGAATACCTGTCCAGATTGCAAACCTAACGAACGATTTTGTATCGATGGAACCAAGAAGGAAGATATTAATAGCGATGGAAGCAGAAGGCAACCACGGAACCAAAGGAACACCCCAAATTTTCGGAGCCCTAGCTTGCGGTACAAGAAACTTCATGGCAACCGTAGACAGAAACCATATAGGAACCGTAATGCAATACCCAATCCAACCTTCTTCTTCCAAAGCCCAATAAACAGCAGTCGCGGTAGAGGACGCAAGAATCAAACCTAAGAACACTAAAAACTTGTTACGGTCACGGGTCGATGTTTCTCCGGTGACGTAATATCTTCTAACGAGAAGAGCCACAGCAACGAACATGAAGATGAAAAGTGTGGAAACAGACAAGAGATCGGCTAAAATTTTCAGTTTTGTGAAGAATGCTATGAGAGCTGTCGCGGCAAGCATTACCACGGTCGCGTTAATTGGTGTTCCGGTCTTTGCGTTGACTTGAGCTAGCCATGGAGGCATCATATGGGCTCGGGCTATGTGTGTCATGTACCTAGCTTGACCAATGGCCCCAACTAACAAAACCGTCGTCATACCTAAACATTTCAAAGATTAGTATAGATTTTAGACTATACTAAATGTAAACGCAAACGCAAATAAATAATGAAGGCCAAAATCTTTGGCATACCTTTAAGAGCACCAAAGGCGACAATGTACTTAGCCCAATCCCATCCAACGGCAGAAAACGCAACCGAGAATGGCGCGTCCGGATCAATCTGTTGATACGGCTGCATAAGACACAACGTAACCGCCATGAGACAATAACAAACCGTAGTAACCACCATCGATCCAACAAGACCAATAGGAATATCTCTCCCTGGATTCTTTGTCTCCTCAGCCATCGTTGAAACCGCATCAAATCCAATATAGGCAAAGAAAAGAACCGCGGCGGATTTAAACACTCCTCTAACGCCGTAAGGAGTGAAATCGCTGTAGTTTTTCACATCGGCTTTAGTAAATCCGGCGATGATAACAAAGAGAATCACGACCATGTGGATTATAGAAGCAATGTAATTGAATCTTGAGGAGCCTTTTGTGCCAACGACAGCTAAAACACAAATGATGGCGCAAACGCCGACGGCTATTGGATCTAAGTGGCTATAGTCTTCGCCGAGTTTGTGAACTATGATGCGGAAGTCTTCAGGTTTATGGTTTAAGAGAGTGGCGAAGTAAGAGGTCCACGATCGAGCCACGGCAGCTCCACCGACAACGTATTCGAGGATTATGTTTCCCGCGGCGATGAAGGCCATGAAGTCGCCGAGCTCCACTCTTAAGTAGGCAAAAGAACCGCCTAAACATTGACTCAATGGTTATGTAAATTAAAT
>JGI26506J51651_1000101_pt1 | contig 11612 bp, 10 predicted proteins | sample AraCvinosormetaG_FD_51651 | JGI IMG/M metagenome (IMG submission 51651) | reverse complement strand
GCTTTTATGTTGGTACTAAAACCCAAATCTTTACTCAAAACATATTTACAAATGTAATTTAATAGAGTTAATTGTCCAGGAAACCACAAAAACTTAAAAATTTATAGATTTAGGTTCTTTCAACATGACTTACGGATTTAGGTACTTTTGCTTACCTGATTTTACCTCTTTGTCCTTCGTGTACCGTTTCGATTACTTGATTATTTTTATTATTCCTCAGTTGTAGACAAGACCTCACATTGATGGCGTGTCTTCAATTTCATCTTCACTGTTACTGTATCGTCTCCGACCTTCTGAACGACGTCATTGCAGAGTAAGCCGGAGAGCTCTGACCTGTTTAGACTGAATATTAGCCGGAAATTCTCCCAGATTCATTATTAAAAGGTCTGTTCCACTAGTCCATATAATCTTACTTTCTAAGTCGAGCTTATTGTTTGAATCTCCTTCATTTTTAAAGATTTAGAATATCAGATCTATATCCTTATTGCTTTTGGATCGGAAATTTCTTCACCCAATTGAAACGCCTTACTATTAGGGTTTACGCTTGTGTACAAGATGATCGATGTTAAACATACTGCCTCTTGCATATGTTTACTTCTCTGCTATTCCCATGTTTAGTCTATATCATTGTTAATAGACTAAACTTTTATGTTTTTGCAGTTCTTTTTCAACTGCTAATCTAATGGCTTCAGGTCCTGATGAAGTGTACAGCGGACGTGCAGGTAATGTTCAGCACAATCCTTGTTGGGTTCCCAATGTATTATCATTAGGGTTTATTTTAGTTTCATATGCATGTTCGTAGTTTAACTATGTTCTATATTTGCAATTGTAGCGCCCTGTTCTACCATTGTCCTTGGGTTCCCAAAGTAGTGTCTTAGGGTATAGCTTTGTCTAAATTTTCCTCCGTCATTGTGTTATCTAATCCTCCTCCTGCACTTACTTACTGGTTCATTTGGCTTACCCAAATGATATGTATGCAGATTCCTGAACAATTTCTTGAATTAGATTTTGCTTCGCTTGTATAGAAGTTTGCTTATTCTGGCTCAAACATATATCCTGCATTTGTTTTTCTGTTCTCTCGCAGATGACCTGCCTTCCCGCTTATTAGCTGTTGATTGCTACCCTGGCCATCCTGTCCGCGTGAATTCTTACTCAAAACCCAAATACAACATTGACATTTTAAATGCTCTATCTGGAATGCCTGAGATGGACCTTTTGTTGCAGTCTCCACTAGGGGCTCTCTTCTCTCTGCCTGTCCGTCAGTGTTCTTTGTTTGGCCAGCTGGTTCACCAGTTATTGTGTAGGCAACTGTATACTGATGAACCAAATGCAACATGGTTTGTCTTTGGTGGCCAACCACTCCGTTTCTCACTTATGGAGTTTGAGGAGGTTACAGGTTTGTGTTGTTCTGAATACCCGCCACCGTCTGAAATGAAGTCTGTCCTCTCTTACCCTGATGGTGAATCACCATATTGGTACAAACTTATTGGAGGCAAACTTGGTTCTGTTACTGTTAAGTCACTGCTGCTACGGCTAAAATCTGAGCCTCAGATGCCGCGTTGGCGTAAATTCCAAATTGCCCTTGTTGTTCTTGTAGAAGGTGTGCTTCTTTCTGAGTCTCATACAGTTCGCCCGTTAGTTGAAGTGGTAGAGATGGTTAAAAATGTCCCCTTCTTCCTCAAATATCCTTGGGGACGTCACTCCTTTTTTCGAACTTTGCGTTACACAAAAGTTGGGTCTCACATTCGTTCTAAGCGGTTCCTACTGAAGAAACTTGGCCAATCCTCCCTAGCTATTCATGGATTCCCGCTTGCTCTCCAATTGTTTGCGTTTCGCTCTATTCCCCTCCTTCAACGCCATTTGCCACATGCTGATGATCTTTCTACATTCCTTGATCAACGATTGCAGCGTCTTACCAAACTCAAGTCCTTTCACTCTAAAAATATATTAGCAGTTGAATATGATCCACTTGTAAGTTCTCTACATCTTTACTAAATTTTCTTCTTTCATGCTCTTTTCTGATACGTCTTTTCTTTTTCTAGCTTACTGTCTCTTACCCCTCTGCTGGACCTTCCTCCTTGCTTCCTACTGTTTTTGCTGACCCCAGAATATCTCGGCTAGAGGCACTTTTTTCCACTGGGACAAGGTTTACCATGTCATCTTGGGCAGGTGGTGATGCATCCCTTCCCCCATTGCCAAAACCCAAGAAGAGGGTTAGAGACAGAACTGATACTGATCCTAGTTGCTCAAAGAAAAAAAAAAAAAACCCCAAAGAAGCCTGTTGTTGACAGGCGGCTGAGGTTTGGCAAATCTTCTTTGTTTGCTGAAGTGTGCTCTGCTAATCCGCAGTTAGACGACTACCCATCTTCATCTTCTTCTACTGAACATAATGAATCCCAACCTCATAATTCACCTCCTTCTTTGCATGCTTCTCCACCTTCTCCTGACATCCATTCTTCGTCTAAACCGCATATGTCGGCTGACGGCCTCTCTCCTCCCTTTGTACATCAGCCATCTGGTTTGCCTCCTCCCCAGGTTATTTTCTTTGCCTCTTCTCATTTTCACAACTTCACACCTGCTTCTATTCTCTTTATTTCTTTCACTCTGCAAGGTATATAAGTACTGACTATTTCATCTACCTCTTTGTTTTAACCCTCATCCTGTCTTAGCCTTTTAAGTCTCACTCGTCTCAACCTCCTACGCCTCCCTTGTCTGAAACATCTCTACTTGGCGTTGCCTCTTTTGGTCCTGCAGAAAGTCCTGTCAAGGGTTCATCTACTCTTGAGTCTGCAAGATTTAATACAGACGCTGTTGCTTCTAAGGCTAGTCCTTCTTCAGACTTGGTACTCCTTTATTATAAACTGAAAGTTCTGCTTTATGTCCTTCCTTTCATTAATAGTTTCTTACCATCTCCAATTGTTTTTTCCATGTCCTGCAGGTTCAGCACGTTACCCCCAATTGTAGCTTCGTCCACCAAATTCCCATAAACTCTCCGTTAGATAAACTACCTTCAAATGAAGAGGTTCTTTCCATGTTTAGTCCAAAAGGGCTACCCTTGCTCCCTATTTCTCCTGCTTCTCTCATGTGTCCTCCTATCCCTTCTCACACTATGAAGCTCCGGTCATCTTCCAATCCTGCATCTAGGTTTTCCCCCATCAAACCAAGAAAACCAAAAGCATGCCAACAAAAACGCCTTGAGTCCCAAACACCCCACAGCCCCACATTAGTCTCTTCCATCCTGCACACTAATGCATCTGAGACTCATCTAATCTCTTATATTCTTAATACTCTTACTCCACCTACTGAGACCAAAATGTCCAAGTTCAAAACCATGCTTGCCAAAGGAAAAGCCAGGTTCTAATTTCCGAGTCTCCATTGTTATATATGTTATTTCCTCATCTCTCATTCATCTAACACAACTGTTTTGTCCTGTAGGGAGTACTTCATTGATGGTCAGCCAATACGTACATCCTTCTTCATTGAATTACAAAAACCCCAACAATGGCTTTCCACACCGGTTAGTACTATTTACATTTACCATTTCGCAGCTTAACCTTTGTATGTGAAACCTAATATTACAAGCTTTGTCAGAACCTTACCTATTTAATGTCTGCAGCATATTGATGCGTTGGTTGCCTTTGTATGGAAAAAACACCAGGCGTTTTTCCATACAAACCGAATCACGATTGTCGACTCCATGTTTTCCTCTATCATGGCAACCTCTTACCCCACTTTCCAAAAAACTTCCAATCCTACTCAGTTTTTGTGGCATAAATTGCTTCTTTCTTATGTGAAAGGGGCAATCAGTGGTAGGAATGTCCCCCAGCTTTGGCTTGAATCCGTTGATACGGTATATCTGCCTATGAATTGGGGTCGCAAACATTGGGTCGCTCTATCTGTCGACCTTCGAAGGGGCCATATTGCTATACTTGACCCGATCTCTGATTGTAGTTCCACTCGGAAAGTTCTTTCATACATGCCTCCTGTGGCGCACTTGTTACCTCATTTGCTCCGAGCTGTTTTTGGTTCCGTATCAAAACAGTGGCTACAACGTGTTTCACATTTTCTAGAGTCGACGGGTTAGCTCAAAACAATCGCGGTGGTGATTGTGGTCCACTATGTGTTAAATTTATCGAACTTCACTCACACAGTCTTCATGACGCGCTTAATAGTCTCACCGATGCAGCGGTGGATAATCTTCGAGCTCACTATGCCATCGACCTTTATGAAGACTCTGTTGAGCCTATCTAGGTGAATGTCCGGCTTCCAAACTTTCCCCTTTCTTCCTTTACACAACTTACTGTACCTGATTTCACCATACATTAGTCATATCTGCTTATTTTCATGCACAAAAACCATTATTATTGTACTTTGTACGAATACATAATACATTTTCTATATTGGGATTATCCCTTTCAACAATTAAAATTCATCACAGATTCTACCACTCTTATAATTTGATTTATCAAAACATATCAACTTACCAATTGCCCAAGCAAATGACTCCTTTCTTTGGCTTCATATTGCGTATTATGAGTTGTTACAAAATTTCATTTTCATAATCCACAACATTTCTTTATGACCGTTAATGTTTCTTCACGCAAATCGCCAAAACGTTGTCGTTTTATTCATTCTTATCCCGACCAATTAACCATAAATCCCCAATTCTCAAACTTCTAAACCCTAAAATCGACTTGCATATCTAATTCTTAGATTCTCTTCTTCTTATTTTCATCTTTTAGACATTTGGAGCTCCTATTCGTCTTCTTAACCGAATTGGAGATCGTAATTGCAAAAATGAGTTCCAATTCTGGGAGTTCGATTTCCACTTCACAAGAACGAGGCTCTTGGGGACGTGGGTTTCCCCTGAAGTGCCAATGCGGGTTGGACGTTGTTATCTACCCCTTTGCATCACAGTCAAACCCTGGAAGACCCTTTTTTCGTTGTCCGACAAAAAAAACTGTAAGTAAAATTGAAAGTGTGTTTCGTTTTTGGTTATCTTTGCTAATTTTTTTTTAAAAAATTTTACAGGACCATTTGTTTAAATGGGTCGAAGATGGTGTCTATGAAGAGGTTGTAGATTCCTTGCCAAAATTCTCCATCATTGAGAATGCCATTCACAATGCTAAATCCGAGGCTGCTGTTGAAATTCAGGATTTACAGGCTATGATAAAAGAACTGAAAGAAGAAGCTTTGTGGAGCAAACGAGAAATCAAAAAAATGCTTTTGCTCACCAAGTTTTGTTTACTGCTTCTTGTTTTTTTCGCCATTGGCATTACCGTTTCTCTCGTAATGTTCTGTCATTCAAAAAAAAAAACAGCTTCTTCTTGGGTACTAGATGCACAGTCGTTTCGTTAATGTTGCAGGCCTTGCAGTATGTCTTCAGTCCCGCCATCTATTTCATTGTTCTCTGATGTTTTGTTTTATGTCGTTCCTTTCAATGGTTGTAATGAAATGGTACTTTAGTGTCATTATGCATATGAGAATTTCTAAGATTGGAGTGGCTGTTTATATTTACTTTTTGTAAGTGAACCAAAACAAACATTCACAACAAAACATGTCATACCATTAGGAGCAGAGAACCAATGGTCCCCTCCTTGTCAAAGTTTTACCAAACCACAATGAAGCTGACACAAAGTTTTAGTTCATCACACATAAACACCAAAGTATTTTTCCCACTTCTTTGATCCTTGTTATAAACCAACCTTTTCCCCAATGTACCATAACTATTACCTACCAACTCACTGACTTTTTTCCTCTATATATAACAAGGTCACTCATATATCACATTCATTATGCTTCTTTCTCCCAACCCTAAACACCATTCATGGATATGCTTGATTTAAACATTGCTCTCGATATTGCATCTCGTGTTGGTAGTGATTCCTTTGCTGATCTAGCTGGTATGCTTGCAACCTCGAGGTATTATCACTTTATTTCATGCCATCCAGATGTCCTCAAGAGCGTTTCTCTGCTACCTTTCCATCAAAATGCTGCTCGTATTAATCTCACCTCTGTCTACCGGCCATTCTTTTCCCGTTGCTTAGAAGCTGGCAACCCTACCGCTATATACCTTGAGAGCCTTCGCCTAGCTACCACCGAAGGCCGGATTGACGAAGGTTTTCATATGTTACGTCTCTTCCAATGGTCAGACGCCTCCATTTGCCCCCCAGAACTGTTCTTCACTTTGTCACTATTTCAGATCATCATAGGTCATTACGATGATGCCATCGCAACCTCAGATTTCTTTGTTGACTTAGTTGGCTCTTATGCTGCTGCCAATGTCCTTGCAACCTCTGTCTTCCGTAATATTCTACAGATTGGTCCTCTTAAAATTCGTTCTCACTCCAACACATGGAAGTTTGATGAGTTCCCGGATTGTATTGCTAATGGATGTGCAATTGATACTCGCTGTAGGACTTGTTTTCTCTATTGGTATTCTGTTATGTACCTTATACTTTGCTAAGCCCTTGTAATATCGTCTTCTGTTTCCGAGTAACCTTCTACTCACCTATCATTTCATTCTGTTCACTTTAGAATGTGTTTTTCTTTATGTTCTTTTCTTCTATTACGAATCCACTAAAGTTCTATTTCTTTTAACAAACCATAATGTCTTCGCACTAAAGTTCTCTTTCTTTGAACAAACAATAATGGGTTCTCCGTAAATCTTATTTAAATGGAACATGTGTACACCCTTTTTAGTCTGCACTTGGCAACACCTACGGACTTACACCAAGTTGCCAAATTCCCATTTATTGCCACAACTACCTTCCCTTTACTTCAAGTTTACGCCACGCCTCACTGTCACACCTCCCACATTTATTTACCTCTTCTTTACTTACCTTTTACTGTGGCACCAACTCCATTTATTCACCTCACTAACTCTTCTCCACTTCCACACTCTAATACTCCTAATACGTAGATACTATATATAGGTTGTGTATCTTTTGTAATGCCCTCACCTCTACAACACTCTACTCATATTCTGCAAACGAACATGGCATACATCCCAAAACCAATCCTCACTGACATTGTCCGTCGTGTTGGTCGCTCTGGCTTTCGCTACCTTGGACCTTTCATAGCCGCTGGTAGCTTTCGACAGTCCATTGTTTTCAGTAGTGAAGTTCTGTCTGAAGTCAATCTTGACGACTTTGTTTTCAATAGCCGTCTTGCTAATCTTCAGTCTCAATATCGCTCCTTCCTCCTTCAGTGTTTGAGCAAAGACAACCACACAGCACAGTATGTTGAAGGCCTTCGTCGCCTTGCACAAGAACCCCCATCCCAGGACTCACTTGATATGCTTGGTACTACAGGGCCACACCTCCTGTATGCATGCTTTGCCTTTGCGATCTTCCTGCTGTGTTGCGGTTCAGTAGACCAAGGTTTCACTGTTTTAGAAACCTTTTTACAGAAAGCTGGAAGCTTTGACATCGTTGAAGCTCAGATTCGCAACATGGGAACCAGAGAAGTTCGCCCCTACGCAAGGTACATGCATTTCAATAGGATCCCCTACTGCTGCCTTGATCACTTTACTGAGATCGACGTTTGTAGCCATTGCTTTGGCTTCACCTACGCATGTAACATCGAACAACTTTGTTGAATGTGTTTTGCTTTATTTCGCTTTGTCTTTGTTTCTTCTTTTTGTTACTAGTACTTGTTGTTTTTTAGCAATCCTTTTGTTGTACTCTGTTCTCTCTAGTACTTTGTTGTTTTGTAGCAAACCTTTCGTTGTCAGTAGTACTTTGTTCAATCTTTTTTGCTTTGTATGTTGTATCATCTTTTCAGTAACCTGAACCCAATGTATGAAACCGTCTTCCTGTTTTAAATGGCACTTTCTTTCCGTGTAACCTAAGAAGCCATATTTACAAGCAAGCCGGTTCATTAATAATGTAACATTTAACTTTAGTTCCTTACATCCAACATACAAAATGAAAGTGAAACATAAATTATCAAGGTTTGATGGTTAATCTGATACAAACAGAGTGATATAATAGATGAACCGAGTGAAGTACAACTAATACAAGCCTGCTTCTTTTATCATCTATTCCACTGCTTCCAGCCTCTTATGACAAACAAGAGTTGCTGGATCCCATCGCCTTTCTACCGTTTCCTCCGAAAGAGATCATAGTATTCCATTTATAACAAGGAACAAAAACTGTCTTCACTATGACCTGATGCTGCCAATGGATCCAAAAGAAAAAATTATACGCCCATCAGCTTCCTAGATTATCATTGTGAAGTGCTTACTCCGAGATTTGCCTATTCTTCACCCAAATCATACCGTCTGCTAATATATTGATGCATACAAACACCAAAATGGCTGCAACACATACTATCGCTTGCTTACTATGCCCAAAAAACAGAATCCACACCTTACTATATAGAAAACAACATTGGCTGTTAAAAATGTCAACGCTAATATACATATTCCAATGCAGACAATAAGCTATTATTTCAAGTTAATTTGCATACCTTTTCATCCAACAGAGTCGCAAGTGGCCCTGTTATGACCACTTTGAGAACACAATGAGCACTTGTTTCGGCCAAGCCTCTGTCTTTTAGAACCCTGAGATGAACAAAAACTTTCTTCGCATGACCAATCTTATTGTTTATATGCAAACTGTATGTAAATAAGCAGATATGACATAACATTACCCCAAATCTCTTGCCTGATGAAGGGATTCTTCTTTTCCTGCGGCGCCCAGGACCAGCTCTCACAGAAGGTGGCACAAACTGAGTATCTTCAACAACAGCAGGAATATCTTCATCAGCCTGGTTTGGCACAGGGTAAATAAATTGCTCATACTGTTTTCCAAACAGCTCTACCATATAAGGCTCGCCAACAAGCGTTGGGATATGCACATTGTTGATCCTAGCCGCAGCAAGAGCATGGCAACAGGGAATTAAAAGCTTCTGAAATTGTAAACAACTGCAGCTTTTCTTCTCAAGATCCACATAGTATGACAGTTCATCTGATACATGCACGTGGTAAGACCAAGCCAAAACTTGACTCACAGCCAAACCTGCAGAGTCGACATTGTGCTCAAAAATTAGCTTGTTTGTTGCAGGTGTGATTGTATCAGTCATCTTAGCTGCTTTTGCACGTCTTACACAGAACCAACGCATCAGCTTTCCTCGGATTCCATCAACCATTGTCACAATAGGCAGTTCCAATATCTTAGCTAGAGCGCCATTAAGAGCTTCAGCAATGTTACTACTCATCACATTATACCTTTTTGCAGGGCAATAGGCTTGAGTCCAATGCTCTTTCGGAATTGCTTCTAAGTACTGATGACACTTACTGCTGCGGATGCCAATTTCGTTATAGTACTCATTAAACTGCCCAACATTATATGCCCGTGATGCTTTCCCGACAAGTCCTGGAATCCCATGCTTCGGCCATCTGACTCTGACGTTTCTTTCTCGATGAACTGCACATGCGCCATGAAAGGCTTTGGGGTAAATCTGACCAACTGCAGCATAAATAGCTCGATGTCTATCAGTAACAAGTACTAAATCCTCTGAATCTGGTACTATCTTACTAAGTTGGCGAAAGAACCAAGTCCATGATAGCTCATTCTCGCCATCAACAATCCCAAATGCAATTGGATACACTTGGAAATTAGCATCCTGCATACTAGCTGCCAACAAAACGCCTTTAAATCTAGCCTTTATAGCAGTCCCATCCACAAGAATTACTTTGCGCATGTACTTTATTCCCGCTATGCATGCTCCAAGTGCAAAGAACAAGTACTTGAACTGTTGCACATCACTTGCCTTTTGTGTATGTTCAAGTTTGTAGATTGTCCCAGGATTCCCTTGCTCCAGCAAATGCATATAAACAGCCAACAGCTTGTAGCTGCTTTCTTCGTTGCCTCTGCTTTTTATGATAGCAGCCTCTCGTGCATACCAGGCCTTCATGTAAGTGACAGACACTTTCAGCTCAGATAAAACAATATCCGGAATTTCAACTGCGTGTGGACCTCCAGACCCGTTAGAATACTTGCCCTGAGTACCTCAGCTATTACTTTTGCAGTCGCCTGTTTGCCATATTGCGCCCTTGCAGTAACAGAACAGGTATGTGTCAAAGTTGCTTTCCTTACTTCAAATTTTACTGACCCTGGTGCAACAACATGTCCAAACACCCTCCACGCACACCGCGAATCAACGCAAACAAATACAAGCCTCGACTTGTCGGACCTTGTCTGTCTAAAATGGAATAACCGTCTTATTGCATATATTGCTAGCGTTGACTGCATGTGAAGCTTGTCTCTAAACACCCTCCCAACGTAGATTGCATCTTCAGAAGATGAAACAGAAGCACATATTTCTGTTGTACTTAGATTCAAAGCATCATCAAAACATGGTTGCGCATCAGTTGTTGGTGAAGTAACTTCCTCATTGACATCCTCATAAATTTTTTCAAGTCTCATTGGGAGAGCCTTGTAGGCAATTACCGCAGCACTAATGTCCTCTTCCACAGCAGCCTCTACAACATTAGAGACATTTTCATTTCCCTCTGAAGCAGCATTTTCTGGCTCAGCTCCGGTCGCAACTACGTCATCTTCCGCGCCTGAAGGGAGTTCATAATCAGGATCTGCTCTGTCAAAAACATCTGCCCAGTACTGCGAGTCATCAATATCCTCTTCACAAGACAGTGAATCTTCAAGACCATCATAACCTGAAGTATATCCATCAAGACCGTCTGACTGAAACGCATCACCATCACTATCCAAAAGTCCTTCTTCAATGCAACTTACCTTCCCTTTCCCTTTAGCACGAGCCCTCTCTTCTGCTACTCTTTTTTCAACAGCCTCAATCTCCCTAAGCACAACTTCATCCTCCTCATATTCTGCAAAGTAAGTTTCAATGCAGTCCCTTTCACTGTCATTGTTTAACGACGGTGTAGCAGCATCAGCAATCCTAATAATCCCAGCCATAGATGTCTCCCCTGCAGCATGATTATCATCTTCAGTAAATAATCTCCTTCCCTCTAGTCGATTACCTCTAACCAACCATTTAGAACCAAAATCATCAGCAACACTCTTCGAAGCATTGGTAGGTGCAGTCACCATCATAACTACTTCTGACTCTGTAGTGATCACATTTTCAGCCATGTTTGCAGTGACTTTGCCTCTATTGGAACACTCCCCAAGCTGAGGAACAAGCTGTTTCTGTGGTCCCTCATCCAGGATGCTCTCAAGGGAGAGGCACAAGTTTAAATGTGGCTCCATAGCCTTAACCGTCACGAAGCTCTTCAACGCCATTGTGCTATCCAAACAAACGGGAGGCCTTTTACGAGCAGAGAAGATTGACAGCTGCTCTGGCAGCCAATAGCTGATGTTTTGTTTCCAATCCTGGACATTAAAGTCAAACGCTGAGGCAACAGCGTTTTGTAACTCGTTTAAAGTCATCTCAGCAGATACAGAAATGCTCCTAGCGAAGCAATCATTTTCTAAAATGAAATCCCACTTGCCTTCTCTACAACATTCCCACTTCCCAGCAACCACGAAAACAGGTATGTCGACTCCCTGTAAAAAAGAAGACAGAGGGTAAGGAAAAAAAAAAAAACACTTTCGTCCCAACAGAGGGGAATCCCAGGTAACATGCAC
>JGI26506J51651_1000100_pt1 | contig 11666 bp, 12 predicted proteins | sample AraCvinosormetaG_FD_51651 | JGI IMG/M metagenome (IMG submission 51651) | reverse complement strand
GTCAAATTCATTTTGAATATATGAGAGAACATAAATTAACCCAAGTAAAAAATTGTAAGACCAAATCATTGAGCACACGAATAGTAGTTCTTTACAATTGGAAAAAAAAAAGAACAAAGTAGAATTGCTCCGGCCATATTGAAGTTATGATCAGATTTATAAATAAGTTGATGTATACTCACAGTAGGAGGCTTTAAATCAAAACCAAAACGTAAATGGAAAAGCTTGAAACTTTGGAACCAGACAGAACACAGACAGGTGTTAGAATTTATCGACTCGGAGACCATTTCTTTGAACCTCATAAGCATCTCTGCTTCTGCTCTTCTTCATTCCTGCAGTGAAATAGACTTTTGACGCATCTGTAGATATGCTTGTCACTTTTACCCATATCATTACTTTTGTCTTGATTCCTTCCACATCTGTTAGCTTTCCTTTCTCAAGATGTCCTGTTACTGTTGTTGTGAACTTCAACACTGATGAATCCTTGTATCCAACTTCGCATATCGATGGGATCAAAACGGTTAGTTTCTTTGTCTCTTCATCGAACTCGTAGTTTGTAGCATCTCCCGGGAAGATTCCAATCGGCAAATCATATTCTTTTAGTAACTCAGGCAACGGCTTCTGCATTTTCCCTGTCAACATGATGACAAATGGGGAATTTCAAAAAAACAAAAAGTTGAAAGATGCAGTCAGAAGAAGAATAAAAAAAAGCAAACCTTTGATTTTGTTGACCAACCATTTTGTTCCTCCTTCAATGCTCGTTGACACCGACTGGCATAAACAAAAACATTGTTTTATATGTTAGAAAAGATCACAGGTTCAAACAAAATAATCTAACCACATGAGCAAGAAGAGAAGACATTATAGGATCATATATTTGAATCATTTCTTAAGATATCATGGTTTTGGTAATTAGATGTTCTTCCTTATGTGACGTGATTTACCTAACAATGAACTCAAAACATTCGTACAACTGCATGATACCAAAATTACGATAAAGGTGGTTGATTATATCGGAACCACGTCAATAGATCAAAATCGATTAGGAAAACAGATGAATCAGATTCTATAGGATGGGTCAAAAAAAGACGTACGTTGAGATCGTTGCCGACGGAGTCAAACTGCTTGTTAGCCTTTTGGCCTAACCAGTAGGATCCAACCTTGTTGAAGATCTGATCCATATTCTCTCGAGAAAGGATAGAGAAGATTTTGAGAAAACGAAGGACGACTTTCTTTCTTTTTCTCCCGGGAAAGAATTTTGGGAACCCACCACTCTCGCACCGTTGGATTCGTTATTTGTGCACTATTCCTGCAGCCAATTAACTTATGACATGTGGCAAATACATAAACAGCAATATATTTATTGAAGCAAGCAGGCAGCATTATACTATACAAATTACAAAAAAAAGTACTTGCCTATCACTCCTCCTTGGGACTGACTATCTATCTATTGGGCCTTCAATGAAAATCAGATTAAATAGGTGCAACACAACTTGGGAACTGAAGAACCACATGGCACAAAACAGAGTAAAATTAAAGACTACAACCAATCCTTTTTTTTTGCCATTCCTCCCATGATTTTACTTGTCTAGTAGACCGTAGACGAACCTCAGCTAAATTTGTAATTACAGTCGAAAATATTATTAAGCTCTTTAACACTTTTATAGCCTACCCTTGTCTTTGTGCATTCCAGAGTAATACGAATCGATTCAAATCAAGCCAATAAAATAAAACCAAGCCTAACTACACTTTATTTAATGCTTAATTTTTGTCCTTGCCAACATTACAACTTTTTAGAAAAACCATTTGATATGATTTTTTAACTTGGGCCGTGACATTACTAATGAGGCCCACAATGTACTTACTCCGACGTGTAATTGTCTCCGATAAAGACAAGGAACCATTTGGAACCTCTCACGCGCTTTAGCTGGAAATTACGTGGAGTTGAGCTACTCGCGACTCTATCCTATGTATAATTGTATATCAGTTTTCCGTCTCCATCAAATATCCTAGAGAGCCACGAATTTTTCCTTCTTTGTTGTAAATTCTGAATATTAGGCCACATAATACGGAAAGTCTTAAAGGGTTTGGACCATTCTCAATCTTATGTTCTAGTAGCTTGATGATTTTTTATAAAAACAATATGGAAATACTTTTATCTCTATCCTATTTCCTATGTCAATATGTGTCACAGGATTTTACACGTCTAACTTATGTTGGAAACGCTATCATCTTTTCTTCTTTTTTTTTATAGTAAACAATTGTATTTGTTATCATCTACAACTCTAAAAAATACATTTCGAAAAATAGGAGAGAGCGAGTAGGAAATAAGAAAGTGGCAACGCGAGAGTAGGAACCGGAAATGGTAAAAAGATTCTGAGGATAAAAGAGAAAGCAGAGAAACAGACAAACTTTATTTGGAGAGATGTTAACGTGGATCGAATATCCTCACGTTCACACTATCCCATTGGATGTAGCACGAGGCCGCCACACGCCCCTACATCTGGCTTTCATATCCACCCTCCACGTGGATCTCAATCCAACGGTGACCACACGCCTTTTCCCTCTTATATAAACCCTTCCTCCTTCCTCTTTCTTATCATCATCACCATCTCTTACAACAAATCTCAGGCGGCTCAACACTATCCTCTTCTACATTTTCCAACGATGGCCTCAAACGCACTCTCGTCTTTCACCGCCGCTAATCCCGCTCTGTCTCCTAAGCCACTACTCCCTCACGGCTCTGCTTCTCCGTCGGTTTCTCTCGGCTTCTCCAGGAAAGTTGGCGGCGGCAGAGCAGTGGTCGTTGCAGCGGCTACGGTGGACACAAACAACATGCCGATGACCGGAGTCGTGTTCCAGCCTTTCGAAGAGGTGAAGAAAGCCGATCTGGCCATTCCAATCACATCTCATGCCTCTCTCGCTCGCCAGAGGTTTGCCGACGCTAGCGAGGCAGTCATTAATGAGCAAATCAAGTAAGCTTCTCTTTTCTTTTCTGTCTAATTAAAGAAACGAAAATGTTTAAAGATTAGATCTAACGGAGGAGGTTGCTTTCTATTTACAGTGTGGAATACAACGTCTCCTATGTGTACCATTCAATGTACGCATACTTTGACAGAGACAACGTTGCTATGAAGGGACTAGCCAAGTAATTATTACCTTCTAACTCTAATCTTAATCTTATTTATAATAATCTTGATCGTATACTTCAAAATGAGATATATATGTCCATACTAAACATGAGTTTTTATAATCACCAGATTTTTCAAGGAATCAAGTGAGGAAGAGAGAGGGCATGCTGAGAAGTTTATGGAGTACCAGGTTTTCTATTTTTACCTTCTTTTCTGTTTTAGAAAAGTTGATAAAGACTTGTGATTCACTTAGTTAATATTCATATTGTTGGTTTGTTGTCTCTATACAGAACCAAAGAGGAGGAAGAGTGAAACTCCACCCTATCGTCTCACCTATCTCAGAATTCGAACATGCTGAAAAAGGAGATGCTTTATATGGTAAAACTTTAAGCAAATACACTATCTTAATCCTAAATAACAACTTTTCTTTTTAAAAAAGATACAGATATTTATTAGTTTACTAATCTTTGTTTCAGCAATGGAGTTGGCTCTGTCTCTAGAGAAACTCACTAATGAGAAGCTTCTAAACGTTCACAAAGTAAGTTCCCTAACTTATCCATTTGATCATCAAAGATTAAACTTATAGTCATTTTCCTAATACTAACTAACACGTACTTTTGGCCAACAAAACAGGTGGCCTCAGAGAACAATGATCCCCAGTTAGCTGATTTCGTTGAGAGTGAATTTCTGGGAGAGCAGGTAAAAGTTCTTTTGCCTTGGTTCGGATTACAACTAGTGACTTGTATAATCTATACATGTTCTGACTGAGAATATATTATGGACTATTTCTAGATTGAAGCAATCAAGAAGATCTCAGACTACATCACCCAGCTAAGGATGATCGGCAAAGGCCACGGTACGAATCAAAACCCTATATTGAGATAGTGTTCTAAGACTTGAATGGTATTTTTAAAAGCTTCTTTACATTTGTTCTGTCTTTGCAGGAGTTTGGCATTTCGACCAGATGCTTCTGAACTAGACTTGGACCTCTATAAGTTCACTTTCAGATGACCAATGTTGGGGTTAAAACAGAAGAACCCGAAGATTCTGTAAAACCTTTTAGATTGAAAATTATGTACTAATAAGATTGTAGTAGTAAGCTTTGTGGTTTTTGTAATAACTTCGTAAGCTTAATCAATGAAGTTTTTGTTTTACTATATTCTAACTAGCTATAAACCTACGGCCAAACAATGCGTAACTAAGAAAATAGTGAAAACTCAGACCTATCTAATTAAACATAGAATATTTATGATCCAACTTGAAAGAGTAAGCATAACGAACCTGTTTATGAAGAACATGTAAAAGAAGCATGAAGCGTATGTCACTTTCCACCGAGAAGGACAAGCTGGTCACTGGGATATAACTGAACAGCAAACAAGAACAAGATCACTGTCACATCAAAGCAAAAGAGATGCTCTTACTTTGATTCCATGTTGAACAGTAGAAAATCATTTCTAACCAAACAAAGACCTGTCTGTTCTACAAAGAGCTGACAAATGTACGAAAATGGGTATCTAAAAAAATTTCATGACGTATGAAAACACCATTAAGCTTTTCATGTAGAGATTCTCCCTTAGTGATTTATCTTTTCATCATGGTTCTTCAAACCACTAAGCATTAAGTAAAGATTGAGAATCTTATTTATATAATGACGAAAAAGTTGAGTTCCTTCATGTCTAAAACAGAAGAAGTCCCTCGCACGGGAACAAGCAAAATTGGATACTTGTATGACCCTAACAAGAACACTTATCACAGTAGTAAATTAGTAATGCTCTGATCAAAAGCAAGGAAATGTCAAATAATCCCGAATGTTATAGCACCATGCATCTAATCTAGAGAAATACGCATTCTAATAAGATAGTATCCTCTAAGATAACGCAACCAATTTGGAACCCATAAACAACAAGGCTCAAAATAGCTCAGACTCCAGCTAAAACCCTAGCAGAGAACAGATATGGAAATCGACACCACCAGTGCTTAAAATTGCACAAGGACGATGAAATTGAGAGAGACGGAGAGAAAAATTAACCATAATTTGAGGGTTAGTCATCGAGAATTTGATCGCCGACACTCTGACCACTGAGCTTCCGGGACTGTAGCTATGGCCGATGCGTTCACTCTCTAATGGGAACCGAAACCGAAAGTGGACAAAAACAAATCCCAATTTTGTCGCGAAGGGCACCAATCGAGTATCGCCACTTAACATTTCGGTACACTACAAACCGGGTCGGTTATGTTGTTACGCAAAAGCTATAGTTAGGCCTTACAAACCGAGGCCCATTTATAGAATATCTGATGTCTGTCGAGATAAAAGCATAAGCCCATGTAAGCCCATAAGAGTAAACCATCCAGGTTTAAACATAGTTCCTCTTTTTCTAATAAACTCTCAATGTCGAACGTTGGTTAAAACTTAAAACAGGTGGAAAACAAACAAACCATGTTACAGGAGACGCCCAAAACCATGTGGTCTGTACCTAAATGCGGTAACAAAATCAACCACACACCGACATTGCTTGCGAAGACTTCAAAAACAACAGGATGTTTTGCTTGTAGTCATCACCTGGTGAAGACTTTGCTTCAATCTTTTTTGGAGTTGCTATCGTCGTCCTCCTCCTCTTCCTCCTCCTCATCTTCATCGGTACGGCCGGAATAATGCTTCAGGTCCTCTTCTCTCAGCTCCTCCTCTCTCCGCTTCATCCTCCGAGCAATCCTTTTGTCATAATCTTTCTGAACTTTGTCCATTATAGTGTCAAAACCCGGGACTGTCCTCTCCAGCTTCTGGCCTACTCGAACACTCAGGTTGTAGAAAATCCGGAATAGCCTCTGCAAACAGAAAGCAAGAAACGGATGAGAAAAGATGAATCAATTTATCACAAAGATACAGTGAGAGTTTAAAAGTTTGTGTCTGTGAAATCAGAAGAAAGGAGAGGAAACTTACCATGACACTCCTATTCCACTCTCTGATATAAGGAGGCCCAGTGGTGTAGGTACCAAGCGGCTCACGGTACCACTCTCCACCATAGCTGATCTGATCCATAGCTTGCTCTATACTTATCACTTCCCATGGCCTTAACCCTGGTATTACTTTGGCCAACTCTAGTCTACAATCAAAAGCACATGTTTCGAGAGAAGAATCAAATCCAATTTCGGCTAAAAAGTCAATGGTGTATAAAGGGCCTTTAGTTTAATACCTTAGTTGTTTGGGGATGAACTTGTTCGGCATGTGATCAGATTCCAGTACAGTTGTTAACTCAGACCCACTGGCCCAGAGAAACAGAGCGTGGCTGGGAGTTCTGACTCCAGGCCAAACGCCACCATTTGCTTCAAGCACTGCCATGTCGCGTTTCTTACTCTCAATAGCTTCTTTTTGGAGCTGCTTGTATGTTTTTGGCTCTCGTCCCTTTAGAGGAACCCATGGTGGTATTCCCTTCTGGAGTTTGTGTAGGAAAACCGTTGCCGCTGCACCAAGCCTCACTGAACAAGGAATAAACGAGCCAATAAAACCAACAATGAAGTCATATATAGGAGGCAAAACTATGATTCTTCAAAGATAAATTTCGTCTGAGATCTCAAATTATCCCATATACAGACCTTCCCAAGTGGCAATTGCAGATTCCAAACCGTAAACCATGTGAATAGGCGCCCATTCATCCATGTCCTCGCCCCAAATGAAAGTATCTCTGTCAATTATTCCAGCTCCATAAGCCGTCTTAAGGGTTATAATCTCACAAGGGCCTCTAGAACGGCCAAGTCGGTCTTTATACCACCAACCACCAGTCTTCATTATGACTACAATCTCAGAGCATAGAGAACAAACAAAAGGTTATGATCCAACGCAAAGGAACCCACAAAAAAGCATACCACTTTCATCATATTCCTGCAATTCAACAACAGGCACAAGCTTGGACCTTCATGCAGTACATAAACAAGATAAAATGTGGAACCATATAAACTCGCGCATACACAAGAAACTATGACTATACGATTCAGAAACACCATGACATGGCAGAGTCATAATCATTTCACCAAGATATCACACTTATGGTTAAGCAAACGAAGGCACTTACAGTCATAATAGCGCTTCTCGAGCCGTTTGTAACCAATAGCCTGAGCCACATCAATGGGTCGACCAGGCGGGTAAGGACGTTGACGGAAACCCCAGAGGCCAAAGAGAAACTGTTTCATGAAATCCCAAAACTTATCATCACTCTCTTCCTTTGATTTGATCGCCTTCCTAGGCATCGGCCTCCCGTCAAAGCCCGGGACATGAGGAATGGCTCTCCAGTAATCCTTGTCTTCTTTCCGATAAGGCGTGTCGTTATCCTCGAGCTCCATCTTGTTCATATCGTCGGCAATCTCCTCGGCGCGAGTCATAAACTGAACCACAGGACTCGCTCGAAAACTCTCCCACCATTTCTGCTCAGCTTCAATCTCTTCTGTGCTCGGATTCTCTTTCTTCTCGAAAACTGGATCTTCGTTGAGAATCTTATCCACTTCTGGAGTGTGCCTGTAATCCGGTATGTTCTCACACTCCCATAAGAACTGCTCTGCGATTTGCTTGTACGGTCCTGGTTCGTCGGTTCCTGCTGTTTCGGGTTTTGGGGACTTCTTTGAGAATTTTGGAAGTCCAATCGAAGCGAAATTCGGAGACTGCGACTTGGGAAAGAAGGAATCAGCGAGCGAGACGAAATTGATGGACGGGACTGGGTTCGGTGGTTTCTCGAACCAGTTTTGAAATGGATTGAAGTTCATCGACGACATTGTTGAACACACACAGTCGTTCTCCAGCCAAAGCTAAAAAGAAATTAGGGTTCAGGGCTTTATTGGCTGATGTTGTTCTGACTCAGTAAGCTCAGGTGGATTAGATGTGGAAGACGAAGTGTGACAGACCCAACCCAGAGATTAAACATCCCCGTTTTGATATTCAGAAAACTAACTACATGCCGTTTTTAGTTAAATCAAACAACGCCGCAACAATTGTTTCAACGCCAAAACGCCCAAGATGCCTTTAAACAATAAAAAAGCATCAACGAATCACACTGAAAGTAATAAGAAACAGGTTTATGTCTTGCTTTCCTTGTTTAATGAGACAGAAGAATAAAGCAAGAGTCAAAAACAATTCTCTGCAATTTTCCTCTTCTTCTTGTTTCCACCAATGGCATCATATCAGAGGCTTTGCATCACAAGTTTCACAATCTTCTTCTGCCTCTTATCTCTGTCTTCAAGCCAGAAAGTTACACTAAGTTTATACTACGAAGCTCTATGCCCCTTCTGTGCAGAATTCATCGTCAACCGCTTGCCTAAGATCTTCGAAACCGGCTTAATCTCATCCATTGATCTCCAGCTCGTTCCATGGGGCAACGCCGCTATCAGACCAGATGGAACCATTCTCTGCCAGGTCTTGGACTCTTCTTGCTATGTCTCACTTGCATTGTACATCATAGGATTAGGACATAGCATTTGACTGTTGCTTTGTTTTCAGCACGGAGAAGCTGAGTGTGCTCTCAACGCAATTCATGCCTGTGCAATAAACGCATACCCTGATGTGGTAAGTCACTAAAACGGTAAAAGCTACCAAAATATTCTTGGGTTTATGCAGTAAGATTACCATGTAAAGGTTTTGACTGTTAATGTGACTTATATGTGCTCTGCATATGTCACTTGCAGATGAAGCATTTTGGATACATCTACTGTACGGAACGGCTAGTCTTGGAGAACAAACTTGAAAAATGGGCTGATTGTTTAGAAATGGTTGGATTGAGCAGAGCAGCGGTTGATTGTTACATTAACGGATACGGAAACCAGGTAAATCCTGCTTAGTGGAGAGTACATTAGTTAACTTCGACAGCCACGACGGGAAAGCTAAACATATAATAAGCAAGAAAAAATGACATCTATGTAACAATGTGCAGCTTGAACAGAGGTATGCTGAAGAAACTTCTGAACTTTATCCAGCACACAGATTTGTACCATGGGTGGTTGTGAATAACCAACCACTTCAAGAGGTTAGTCCTATAAATTAAGCTGATAACTTTCAAGATCATTCAAGATCAAAGGAGAAACAAAACTTTTCATTTATATGTCTTTGGTGAACAGAACTACCAGAACTTTGTCATGTATGTATGCAATGCTTATGGAAGTAACCAAGTACCAGAAGCGTGCAGGATCCTCAACAGTTCGGTGGAGACACTAAGCAGGTCCAATAGTTCAGTGGAGAAGCTAAGTAACAGTCCCCAAGTTTGCTATTCCAATCACTAAGATTTGAATCAAAAATCCTTAGAATCCCTAAGATAATTCAATGCACTGAAATGTATGGGAAATCAGAAACTGCTTACCAGTCAGAATTTGCTCCTCTCCAGTTCGTTCTACACGTTAAGACTGGATTTGCAACAATCTGCACAAATAGATAAGTATATGATGCATTCTTTTTCAACATCCATTATTTAGATATGTTTCTGAAGATTTTGGAGGCTAAAGGTTACAGTAGATAAAAAAAAAAATATACTTAAGCACTGATACCTACAGAGAGGTATTCAACAAGAACAAAAAAGGAACTCTTAACATCAGATATTGTTCATGGTACAGAGGCCATGAAGCTTTTTACATCCAACGAATCATAAACAAAGGCGGTTTGGTTGTTTAGGCTGTCTATTGCCTGTTTATAATATTCCAAATACCATTACATGTCTCGTAGACAGAAGTACTCTTGTTTGAATCGAATTCGAACTTGTCCATTAGCCGTTTGTCTCGATCAACCATATCTGTCGTATATTCAATCAAGGATTAAAACACTTAGGACAAGGTTGAACGAAATTTTAATTTAGAAAGTTCACAGAGTAGATAGAAGTTTGTTTAAAGCAAAAGGATACAGCCTGATGTCTTCAATGAATCATCAATATTTGGTATAACTCTTGTGACAGAAGCATACATAGAGAGCTTTTTCCTGCAAAGAACAAAAAATAGAGCACAAGCAAAATCACTAATTTTAAAATCTAACAAGTACATATGAACATTCAAACAACATAAAGACGGAAATATGAAGCCCAAAAAAGACTAAAAAGCGGATTCGTCAAAATCTCACTCGGTTCTCAACTGGTCCCGCTTGTTCCTCTTTATAGCTAATCTGTGCTCTTTAAAGAATGCCTCCTGAGAATTAAGGTCTTTGAGTTCATCAGCTATGAATGTGTTGACATAAACCAAGTGAAAACCGAAATTAGTCATTGAATCAACAGACAATAATCTTAAGCTAAGTTCAGTTAAATTAAACGTATCTAAGCTCCTCCTGCAGCTTGCACTCTAGTTCTAGCTCTTCATCAAGCTCTTTATGAAGACGCTCAAAATCTTCTTCGTCCGCAATCTCTGAATTTGCCTCATCTGTCTTCTCCTTGCAAACATCGAGTTTCTTCTGCAAATCTGCGCAACAAAATTAAATTCACCACTTAATCAAACACACATCAACCGAATTTAAGAAGGCATTAAACCTTGGAGAGATTCATGTATCTCTTTAAAATCTTCGTCGCAGGAGAATTGAATAGCTCTCAGTTGCTCGAGAGTTTGTACCAACACGTCAAATCCTTTCCTATCATCCAAAACATGGATCAATTCGTCTCCCCATGAAATTACCATTTCGAAATTCCTCGACTGATCTCTCATCTCCGACACCGGACAATGAACAATCCACTAACCTAGCTCCAATTCTGCGCTAATACCCCCAAACCGTCAGAAAAATTCAAAATCAGAGGGAAAAATTATCTAGATTTGGTTTAACGGACCGATTTAATTTGAGAAAGTAGAAACTATTTCAAACGTGGGATCCGCCCATTGGGCTTATTTCACCTCGTGAATGAATGATTTACAAAAAAGCCCATAACCAATTAAATGAAGCTGACCTGACATTCAGACATTATATTTTTCTGGCATCCCCTAGTTACGCCATCTCACGTGACGTGATCTTGTATGCTTTAATGCTAAGGCGTTGTACTGTAATAGAATAAATCAACAACGAACAAATGCTAGTATGCTACATGTACTTCTACCAAGTCAAATCCACAACGACTTTTTCTCTTACTAATCGAGTCGATGAACTTGTTTTGATCTCACGAGCAATGCTTAGATCATTAACTAACATATTGCATGTGAGGGATTATATAAATGACAGTCAAACAAACATATTGCATGTGGGGGATTATATAAAAGACAGTCAAACAAACTAAACTATGAAAATAAAGCGCGTTGAGATTCGAAAACTTACTGCACTCATGTTACTATGTTACTATAAGCATTGTGACTCACTTAATCCCCTCTCCAAAGATCTTATTTGATCTTTGATAGTTGAAGTCACACAATGTCCACAGTCCAAATGACTTATTTAATATCTCGTCTCCTTTCTTTCACACCCAATGTGTAAAGTATCAGGAAATTCCAAGTTTATTTGGACTTTGTCAAAGTCAGCCCTATCTATGCTACTTCCATTGGACTTTATAACAATAAAAGATACTTTCCCTTAATTATAGAGCATCCTACAATGTATCATTT
>JGI26506J51651_1000099_pt1 | contig 11675 bp, 8 predicted proteins | sample AraCvinosormetaG_FD_51651 | JGI IMG/M metagenome (IMG submission 51651) | reverse complement strand
ATCCATTTACTATCTCTTGAAACTAATTCTTTAGCCTTGTTGTAATGTTGTTATTGCACCTAAATGAATAAGAATATGAAACTCATCTAAGATAATTGGCAAAACTGCTCATGAAAAGAAGAGTTTTAAAAAGCTACAAAACTTGAGCCAAAAGCAACCATGACTCAGAAGTGTATGTCTATTATTCATCTACAATCTCGGAAACTAAAAATTACCAAAAATCCTATATAGAACTCATATTACCAAAAATTAAAAAGGATATAAATAAACTAGGGTTTTGAGGGGTGGTACAAATTCGTTAGCTCTATTGTAGTTTGCTTATTAAATATCAGACACAATTCCCAAAGTCTGATTGCTCGTGAAATTTTATAAATAGCAAAGTATTTGAGCTTAAAACAACCATGTCTTACAAGTGTATGAAATAAAAGACGAATACCATCACTAGAACATAAAAGTAATCTGAGAAAATAATAAACGGGCTATGTTATACGAGCCCAAAATCCTGAAAACTTTGACACAAGCTTCACATCCTCCAAATGGGTACAAGGTTAACATCCTCTAAATGGTCAAGAAAGGTGTAAGCTTTGTGACTCTGAAAAGTTTCCATTCCTTTGATTTTAACTATAGTGATAGTGTTCCTATCGGGATTGTAATAGAGAAGGTAGAAAAAGTCGGATATAGTGTTTGGGGACAACACAATTTCACCTTTACGAGTCGTTCCAACGAAACATAACTTGGTCTCTTCATATACATTCCTCCACGGAGGAGGCAAAACGTAGATATGACTTGACCATTCGTGTTTCTCCGCGTCTTCAAGAACCCATAGTTGAATACCGGTGCATACGTTGTTAGGCATGTTGGGCTGAAGCTTAGCTAATTTACCCTTGTAGTTTACTAGAATTGAATTCAGCCGCCTTCCCAAGTACAATATTTCCATGTCATGACCAGCAACTTTCTTGATATATTTGAATTTGTCAGATCCAAACTCAAAGCATACTACATCAGGATACCTGTCGTCAGAAACACCATGGACAATGGCTAGGTAATACAAAACACCATTGATGCATACCCCATCATATTGAGAAAAGCCATTAGTATGCACCACAGGAACAGGATAATGTAGTATGTCACATTCGATCATTTTCCTTGACGGTTTCTTCCCGGTTTCTAACGTGTGAACTTGATGCTCTTCAGAATCAGCTCGTCCTATACATGAACGCGTCATGCATAATACTTTGAAATTTTTGTCGATCGGATCAAACCCCAAAAAGTTTATCACTCCTTTCCTCCTTGTTTTCACTTTACGTAAGACCACGGATTCCCCTGTGCTAGGGTTACATATCAATGGCTCAGTAACCGTCGTTCCCTTTGTAGTTCGTTGATGTAAACCACATACCCAGCCACGAACAGGACGACAAATATTAGAGGGACAGCTCATCGGGAAACTCATATGCAAATTTGCGGCTATAGGAGACAGATCTTGAGGATGTGGTGATGAGAAGAAGAACGTTTCGCAGTCTTTTAGGCATGTAAACAAGATCTTCGGACGAGACGAAGATATGGTCAAGTAGGACTCGGTGAAATGCTGACCTCGCAATGTGGACTGCCATAGCTTAGATACGTAACGAAATCTAGCTATAGACTTGACAGGCAATCTCAAGAGTATCTCGATTACGAGATCGAACGGGATCCGTTCGGATTTCTCTTCTTCTTTCTTTTGATTCGAACAAGATCGTTTCTTGCGCCGTGTCATCATGGTGGAGGCGGCTTCTCTTAAAACCCTAATGACTTTTTTTCTCCCTTCCGTCTGATTAAACCTAATAATAACCATAACGCTTAAAACGTGTCTCTCAAGATCCCGGGTCTTTCTGGTTAAATTGAGAATATAAAGGCCTACATGTATAATATTAATAGTTTGAGGGTCTGGCTGCAAAATAATTAAAAAACGATGCCGTTGTGGTTTTTAAGAAGAAAGTGATCGTCTTCTTCGCCGGGAAGCTCACAAACGGAATATACTCTACTGTTCCTTGCGACGTGCCCTGAAGGTAACTTCTTCTAGATTCCTCTCAATTTCTCATCTTATTTCTTACTTTTTCCTCAGTCTCGTTTCTTCTGAGACGATTTAAGATCTGTTTCGATTCTGATTTTATTTATTTATTTATTGCTGGAGTTGTAGATCTGATTGTATGTGTAGTGGATTTGATGTAATTGCTGACGGGTTTGATCAGTGGACTGTGAGAGTTAAATAATTTGGTTTAACATTGGATCTGTTGTACTTGTTGGAATTCGATCTGTTTCTTCATCTTTGAATGTTTGATTTGTTGTTATGGCAATGCTCTTGTTTATCTTCAAATATCTTGATTAATGCTGCTCTTGATCACAAAGGCCACTTATGTGAATTGCTACTTTAAGTTAGTATAGGGATTAGCCATATCTGAGCCAGTGTTTGTCTCTCTTTTGGTCATGAACAGGATTTTGTAGAATCAATTCACAATGGCGTGTATAGTAGAGGATCCACAACGTGCAGGTCAATCAAATGAGACACAAATTGCGCTTATAAGCGGAGTTCCTGATGATATCTCAAAATCCTGCTTAGCTAGAGTTCCAAGAGAATATCACATGGCAATGAAATGTGTTTCAAGGAGATGGAGAGATTTTGTGTGCAGTGATGAAATGTGCGACTATCGAAACGAGTTTAACTTGGCTGAATCTTGGATTTACGCGTTGTGCCGCGACATATCTGGCGGTGTCTTCTTACACATGCTGAATCCGTTCTCGTCCAGAAGGTCATGGAAAAGAATCAATGATTATCCATATATCCCAATGAGAGAAGGCATGGGTTTTGCAGTATTGGGTAAGAGACTGTTTGTGTTGGGTGGATGTGGTTGGTTAGAAGATGCTACTGATGAGATTTATTGCTATGATGCTGCTATGAACACTTGGTTTGACGTAGTACCTCCTCTTTCAACTAAAAGGTACTTATATTTTTCTCTTAGGATTCTTAATCTTGCCATTAGCAGCAACCAGCTCGATATTGTTCTTTCCAGCCCTTGATATTTCGATTGCATATGCAGATGCTACTTTGCTTGTGAAACGCTGGATGGAAAAATTATTGCAATTGGTGGGTTAGGATTGAATCCAAACGCTAAACGAACTTGGGACATCTATGATCCTTTGACCAGAACAAGCAAATCTTGTTCTGATGTGAATATTGTCCCTGAAATAGAAGATTCATTTGTAATGGACGGAAGGATTTATATTCGGGGTGGTGTTGGAGGATCTTCCACTGCAGTCTATAGTGCATCTAGCGGGACTTGGGAACGTATGGATGATGATATGGCATCAGGATGGCGAGGTCCAGCAGTTGTTGTGGCAGATGATCTCTATGTTTTGGATCAGACTTTTGGAGCTAAGCTAACAATGTGGTGCAAGGAAACGAGAATGTGGATTCGTATCGGGAAGCTATCTCAATTGGTGATGAAGCAGCCTTGTCGGCTTGTATCTGTTGGGAATAGTATCTTTGTGATTGGTAAGGATTGCTCTACTGTGGTAATTGATGTTGAGAATGTGAGGAAGAAGAAGATGAATGGAGTAATGGTGTGTTCTTCTATACCAAAGACTTGGGATGATGATATAGATGTTATTAGCTGTAAATCTGTAGCCATATAATGTCTAGCTCTCTCTACTTTTCTCTTTGCTCAAAAATCGTGGTCCTTGTAAACAACATATACTGTTTCTGTTGTTCATGTAAAATCACAAGCTTGTCTAAAACCACACACAACACTGTCTTCCTGATTCATAAACAACAACCCCCAATTCAAAATCTCAAAATTGGGTGACAAAAAAAGTTATACGAATGAACATAATAATCTCACAATGTGGTTGGTCTGCAAACAAGAGTGATTACAGTGAAGCTACTTTCTAAATTAGCTGTGTTTCAGGAGGCAAAAAGCTATGCAGTTTTTGTATCTCCCCCTTGAGTTCTTCTAGTTTCTTCAACTCGTTGTTGCTTGATAATGAGGTCTCCAACATCCGATAGACTGGTTCGCTCACACACCTTCCTCTCTCCACTGTTTGCCATGAGCACTCAAATGCATCATTGGCTCTTCTTCGAGCACACAATGCAGTGGTAAGGAGTTCCAAAGCGTGGCCATGAGGGCAATACCCTTTCTCCAACATATACTTCCACAGGTCTAATCCTAAATTTACTTCACCGTTGTGACAGAACAGCTTCATCAGCATCACTACGGTTGGTGTTTTCGGAACCAGAGATCTTTCCTTCATTTTCTGGTAATACTCACATACGCCATTGAATCCAAACTCTTTTGATTTCATCATTCCGATAAACATCGAGTGGAAAGTTACACTGTCAGGCTCAATTCCTTTCTCTTCCATCTCCTTCATCACCTTAATTGCACCACTCACATCTCCACACTTCATTAGACTACTCATCAAAGCATTATAAGCTCCGCAATCAGGTGTTAAACCTCTCTTGGAAATTTCATCGAACAGTTGGCGTGCTTTGATCTTGTTCCTAGCTACACCAGACCCATGGATCAATGTAGTGAGTATCTGTACCGTGATATCAAAATCTAGACGATCCATATCTTCAAAGAGCCTCAAAGCTTCCCCAAAGTTTCGTTTTTTGCAGAACCCATCAATTCTGATACCGTAAGTGACGGAATTTGGTTTAAATCCTCGTTTCACCATTTCATGATAAAACAGCTCCGTGGCGGTAACATCACCAGCTTCCTTAAACCCTAGAAGTAAAATGTTCATCGTCTTCACATCTGGGTTAAACCGAGAATGCAATTTTTCGAAAATTGATCTCGCTTCCTTCATCTCTCGCTCTGTGCAAAACGCTCGTAGAAGAATATTGAACTCATCGACACCAAATTTCTTTCTGAATATCTCTTTCTCCATCTTCACGAAAGCTTCTAGAGTTTCTTCATAAGACCCAAATTTAGCGATTTTGCAGAGAAGTATGCTCATGGACTTGAAACTCAACAAATTAGGGTAGTCTTTTCGCACTTCCGCCATTAAAGCCCAAGCTTGATCGAAATAACGCATCCGTGCGAGAATGTGAAGTGTTTTCTCGAAGGAATCAGAGGTGGGAGAAGATTTAGAGCTTTTAAGTGAATACTTGAAGAATTCGAGAGCTTTAAGGCCATTGGAATGAGCAGCGAAGAGACGACCGAGAACTTCTGATACAAATTCCGGTGACAGAGAAGATAAAGGGATGTGCTTGGCGAGAATGGGTTGAATCGGATGATTTGGGAATGGATGATCATTGATGATTATTGTAATCCGTTCGATCTCTGTTCTGTTTATCGATGTAGATGATAAAGATGAAGATGATGATAGTACTGGAGCAAGAAGACGACGATACGAATCGGAGGAGATCTTCTGAAGCATTTTTCTCTCTACCAGAAAATTAGATTCCGAGAAGAAATAGAAACCTTAAAGAGCCCATTTCAGTTAACCGAAGCGAACCGAACCGAAATTATGCCGAAGGAACTGAAATCGAACATCGGTTTATTTTGGTTATTAAAACTTGTTGGACGGCTCCGCGAGCTTATTCATCGGCATCTGTAGAGAAGGAAGGAGTTCGTTTGGCAGCGACGCAAATTTCATGTTTTGAACTGGTAATTTCTCATTAATCCACGCAAAGATATGTGAGTTCTTGTTCGTGTATGAATTTACTTGCGGTTCTCTAGCTCAAAGTTTGGTTCACTTTGTATATGCACGGAAGGTGTTTGTTGATTTGTCTGTGAAAATCTAATGATTCCATTTGTGATGAAATTGTGTCACATAGTGTCTGTGGGGAGAGTTTTAGTGGATTTTTATCTTTAAATGTTTTTACTTGTATTCTCGCGTTAGATATTAGGTTTAGCCTAAACCTGCAGCTGCACGAAGCCCGCCTCCTCAAACTGGTAAATTTCAACCTCAAGGCAATTTTCTCTGTTTTGTTTCTGGGGTTTTGAGATTTTTGCTTTATGTGTGCTTTTATCTGTGATTTAAGCATTGTTGTTTCATAGATTAGTTGTTTGGTTCTAACCTGATTTAGGAATAGCTAGAGAATTAGAATCTTAAGTATCTGAGACACGTTTCGAGATTATTACTTTGACTGGAATATGTGAATGTGACGAGAAGTGTAGTTAATGAAAATTGAGCTCGTTTCATGTGTGTGCTTGTTCTCTCCTTGATATCAGAGAATAGCTTCTTGTTTTAGGCTTAACTAGGATGCAAACTAGGGCAATTCAGGACCACCAAGATTCTTAAGGTCTGTGAAAATTCTCATCTTTTGATTTATACAGAGTGTAGATGTCTATCTTTGCAGAGTCAGCTTTGAATCAGTCTATATGTCAAGACTCTATATTGCTGACCTTATGCGTATATCTTGTGGTCACATTGCTTATAGGTCACAGAATATAGTTCCCACAAGTCACTTCTAAGACTATTGTTGAAAAATCTAATTGATCCTTATTCTCATCATTTGAATGACCGCAGAGAGTAGATGTCTATCTTTCATTGGTTCTGGGGTCAAGTTGCATGATTGATTAGTTAAAAGGTTAGACTTCTCCGTGGTAACATAAGTGTTACAATTCATATTATTATTATATAAGGTTTAAGTTGATTGTGATTGTGAATGAAGTCATGCAGAATTTTTTATATATACATAGATCTAAAACATTTAATAGCTAATCACCTTTGGAACATTATATAACATACATAAGAGACTGACTAACTGAGTAATTTAAGTTGCAGTCTATGAACTAACTTGTTAGGAATGCTTGAAAGGATGTTAGTTTTGATGTGCTTTAACAAGTTTCTTACCTTGTTCTGAATGCATTGATGATTGCTAATTAGCCTAAACCGTTTAGGGACCAATTCGAAAGGTTTGGTGAAAGAGAACTCCTTAGGTTAACTTGTTGCATTCAACTAGTGATTGGCCAATGTGACTAAGATTTAACAAGAGCCTACCGAAAAAATCGCTTGTGAACTTGTCTTACTGCAGTAAAGTGAAGTAAGCATATCACTTCTGGGACTATAGGAAGTTGGGAGGTGGTGATACTCTAGTAGCAATGACAACGGAAACGGCAAAGAAGAAGGGAACTCCACAGATTTTTAAAACAGATAAGGCACAAAAACTTGTAAGATTTTTTCCTCATTGAAGCACAAAAATCCTTGAATCAAATCTAGATCTTTCTTGCGTTCATATAATTTGGTTTCAATCTCACCGCTTTGAGTTTTTGCGGTTTGCAGGCTGAGAAGTGGGTTGCCAGTATGACGAGGCCCACAGAGGATGATCCTATTGAGACTGCACAAGAAGAACGACCACACAGGTGAACGCAAATATCTTCTTACATGTAAATTTGCATTTCGTTTGAGAAAATGAAGCTAAATATAAGTATCGCTGTAACCCCTGCGTTAGGCTTGGACTTGGTGCTCAAGTGTCACGACAAACAAAGCGTAGACCTTCAGACGACCCTCTCGATCAGAAACTAGAAGCCAAGTTTGCTGCAGTGAAAAGAAAAAATGCAAGATTGGTTGCAGAATCTGCTGGTTCTAGTAAGAATGCCGGTGATGACAGTGAGGATGATGATGAATCAGAAAGCAAAAGCCAAGCATTTGGTAAGAAAAAGAAAAATACAAGTACTCCTCATTAGAGTTTGTGATGTACTATAGTAAAAAGTCATGGCCTTGTATTTGTTTTGATTGTTGGATAAGAGCTAAAACGCATAATTGTAGTTCTATTGGAACATGGTGCTTGGTAAAAAAACATCATCTTTGTCTTATTTAAGTTCAAGCCTCATGTTATACCACTCTATAGTTATAACTCATGCACAACTCTCTTGGCCGAGTAAAACTACAGATGCCACTGGAAAGCAAAAACAGAGTATGGAAGTGAAAGAAACAATATAAGAGATTCTGAAGTCTTTGTTTATGTTAAAAAAGCTGTGGTTGTGCCACTGCACAAGAATGTCAAGAGATTTGACCATGGCAGTGGCAATGAAACTTACAGGATAGACAAAAGGTTAAAACAAAGAGCCTCATCACAGGTTGTCGCTGGTGGGTTCCTGCATCGGTTCAACTTGAACCATGTCTCTGCAGCTCATGATGATCTCTTCTACTAACTCATCAAGGATCATTTCACTTGTATAGGAACCAAGACAACCGATCTCAAACCGGAGATCCATCCAGCTTCCAGTTCTAGCCATGTCTTTTTTTACTATCTGATCTAAAGTGTGAGGCGAAGGCAAAGGTTGGAGATGCCAGTAAACTCCTTCTTGTGCTACTTTAGCTGCGATTTCCATGTCTGAGATCAACTGGACCTCAGGTTTCACGAATGAAATCCAAGGCCCGGGATTGAATTCATTCCAACAGAAGTCCATAAGAACTTCATTGATACAGTCGTAAAGGAGATTCTTATCGTCGCAGAGCTGTGTAGAAGAAAAAACTATGCCATCTGTTAGTTCTAGCTCAAGAAGCTGTTCCGAGTAAAAGGGCCTTGTTAAAAGCTCTTCCCAGCTCAAGGCTGCAGATTTCACAACGGCTTCAATGTATGCAAGTGTCAATTCCTTGTCATCTATGCTTGCTTCGACATTGTTGTCCTTCTCTGGTTTTGGAGAATCAACTTCATCGAATCTTATACAGAGTGGTTGCATCCGCATTCCAGCTAAATGAGAATTAAGAAACAGTAGTAAGAAACCAAGTTCTGATGAATCAACCTTGAGCTGATTTTTAAAGTTCTTAAATACCTGAACTGAAACTTGTGCTTGTTGTTGGGCTACTGTCATCATCTGTGAACAAAGTCTCGAGCACAGACACTGGACTTAACTTTCCCTGCGCATCAGTGGCAGTTTCTTTGCATTCAGTCAACCTTATTGAACAAGTTGTTGGAGATTCTAGAGGAGAAGCCGGCGAATGCGCTTGGTGGTTTAACATTTCCTGGAACAAGATAAACCATGAAATCTAAAATTTCATTCAAGAAAAACAGAGAATGTATTCACTTATCACATACACAAGTTGTCTAACCTTTTCTACATCTTCATCAACATTTTCGACTTCTCGGGAAACGGAAGAGCTACAAGTTGCAGATAATGGATCTATCTCACTCTCCTCTTCCTTGTCTATATTCTCAGTTTCATTCCCATAGTCTGAAACCATTTAGTAACATGTTGTCAGAACATTATTAAGATGTGTTTGGGACAGAAAGAATCATATCAAAAAGAGAAGAAGAAACAAATCACCTCTAGGAACAGAGACATCAATGGTAAACAATGTATCATCGTCTTTATCCGAATCTTCATCAGTCAGATCATTTGTAGCTGAACTGGTTTCTGGTGTTTGTAGAATATCTGGTTGCTCAGTTGTCTGACTTAGAGTACTAACCAAATCATGTGCCGGGATCAATCTAGGACTGTCTGCTGGTGAACAGAACTCAGGGAGAGAAAGAATCTTCCCCAGGATTCTTGGCACTTCCTTGTCTGGTAAATTCACATCTATATCTCCATTTGCAAGCATTTCAGACAAGTGTTTCTTGGCTGCAATATATAAGCCAGACATTATCTTCTTTGAATCTTCGCTTGAGTAGATAGTCTCCTCTTTACCATCCTCGGTCGTTCTTTCGTCACAGAACGGTTCTTCTTTATCCGAAACATCATGCTTCTCCTCTGATTTACTCTGTATCTCTTCTTGCGTAGAACAGTTTTGGCTCCTCTTATCAACAGAAACATCACATGACTTCTTTCCAACAGCAGATTGTAGTCTTCTCTTGACTAAACCGATAAAGAAGCGAGAAAATGTTTTCCCGGTTTTGGACTTGTTGGCAGTAGAATGCAGTCCAGTTGAAGAATCAACATCCAAAGTATTTGGACCAGGTTTCAAAACCACAATTGTTTTTGCAACTTGAGATCTGTTTCTCCTCTCTTCTGATTTCCATTTCCTGCTGAAAAAGTTAGCTTTCCTCTTCGGTATCACCACCGCCTCTTGCTTCGATACTACTTCAGGCTTTTCGTCTTCTACTCTCTTAGAATCTCCCAAGGTTTGAGCATCTTCATGTGAAAGCTTCTTCTTGAGGAATGATTCTTCTTCTTCAGAACCCAAAACATGAAAAGCCTCCAATAAGTCTTTACAGGTTTGGATCTCTCCTTCTTTCTGAGCTATCAACCGTTTGATAATCTCTTTGAATTTCTCTTCAGATTCATCAACTAGACTCTTACAAACCTCAGTCTCTACATGTTCATCACGGGCGACCGAAACATGGATATCTTCCTCATCAACACTCTCATGAGAGCTCTCACAAGAACATGTAATCTGCTTCATTTCATTACCTGCATAAATGAGTAATAGGATCAGAAGACTGAGTATAACAAGAATCTTTGTTAGACTTAGACACATAATGTTAAACGAAACAAAAACCTGAAACTCGTTTGCTTCCACGTTTGTTATCCATCAAGAGACGTTTCTGGTTAGATCCAAAGAGACTAATGAACACCCACACACATCCTATACCATTGATACCTTCTCTTTCAAGATTTCTCCGACAATTTCTCTCCATTTAACAGTTGACACTTAAATAGAGAAGTGGTAAGGAAACTGTTAATACAAGCAAAGAATAAACTTATGTCTGAATATAATAAAAAAAAAAAAGATTCATCATGCAAATGATCTGTTAAAACTCTGTTTTCATGATTTTTTCTCATCAGTCACACAAACGCATTGTGATCATTACTGTTCATAATTCGATACCTTTCCTTTACAAGCAAGTGAACCTTTTTTTTTTGGGATCATTGTGTAGAAGAAGAAGAAAAAGAGGTATAAAGATCAAAGACAATACCTTTTAGAATCTGATCCGATACTTGGGAAAATCTGATAATGCAGCTGGAGAGAGTGATTAATAAGAAACTTTCTTTTCAACTTTTTAGCTGTTTTCCACGAAAACAAAAAGAAGAAGAAGAAGAAGAAAGCTTTCACCGGATTTTCCCGGAAAACGTTCGCTGAATTTGCGGCTTTAATATTTTATAAAACGAAATAACGAAGTAACGAAGCTCGAAACACGAGGGCAAATGTTGAACACAGTAGTGTCTCAATTTAGATGAAGAAGACCCATATTTCTCTCACCAGAATATGAAAACCACTGTGAAGATTAAAATAGAAAAGAGTGAGAGACAATCAATATAGATTTATAAAATGGAGAATTAGGCATAAAGTCACACGAGTTGAATAAATTACTAGAAAAAGGACCAACCTAGATTATAGTAAATGTGCTGATTGTATCAAGTTTCATCATTTACACATCTATGAAGCCAATAAAGAGTAAAGATTTTTCTTTTCTTTTTTTGTTGGGGTTAATATTGACGTGGTTCACTTGAAAGTTGAAAGTGCAGCAGCCATTGGAAACCTCGCCCATAACTCTATATACATTATATATACAAATCATTGTCATTGTATACATGTGTATTAGTGTCTTCACGAGACTGTAATGAATGTGTATAGATATATTTATTTATACGTATATGGACAGAGAAGGTTTGGTGATGCAGGTAGGTACGTAATGGTCCTCTAGAAGGAGTCGTCGCATGCAGCGAGTAGTACCGTACATAACTAATGTGTCGGGAGGGGTATTATGGTGATTTCGTTCAACAGAAATTGCAAAGTCAAAATAGTTT
>JGI26506J51651_1000098_pt1 | contig 11696 bp, 7 predicted proteins | sample AraCvinosormetaG_FD_51651 | JGI IMG/M metagenome (IMG submission 51651) | reverse complement strand
GTCATATCATCAACACCAGAAACAAAGTGTTTTCAAAGAAATAAACAGAGCAAAAGAGAAGATACTCCTGCACAGCGATTAATCTCCAAGTTTAAGAAAACAGTAGGAAACAAATTACCTTCTTTCATGTATTGTTTGTTGTTTACTCATAGGTTTGAGTTGTCGTGTAACTTCCACTCCAAATAGCTTTCAATGATATCTAGACCGCATAGCTCCTTCACAACCGGCATTGTAGCTGGAACTGGCAACTGAAACGCTGAACCGGAGGAACCATTCTCACCTTTCCACATACATAGCTGTTTGCGTGCTTCTTTAACAGCCTGTCTGGTAGCGCAGTGCACCGAAGCTGCCAGTAGCAACGGAGGCTCTCCCGAGGCTACACTTACACAAACAATATGATCAAAAATGTTGATTGCATATGTTTTGCGTAGGAATGAGTGACTGACCTTTAGAAGAGAGTACGCGTTTTTCATGACATCCACCATTTAGTATCTCGACATTGAACTGTTTAGGAATGGTGTCAACTGTTGGAATCTTGTATGTCCATGTGCTATCCGTCAGAAGGAGTCCTTCTGGATCTTCTATGTACTCTTCAAGCATGAAAAACCCAAGTCCTTGAACAAAAGATCCTTCAATCTGAAGCAGAAACACACAAAACACATTACAAAAAAGATTCATTTGCTTTCTGAGGTCTCTCTTCATATATATTACCTGTCCTAAATCGACAGCGGGATTGAGACTTTTTCCACAGTCATATAAGATATCTGTCTGTAGAACTGTGGTTTGTCCCGTCACAAGGTCTACTTCAACCTATTAACACCATGAAAACACCAAAGTTACTTCATTTCTCCACTCCAATTTCAGATTTTTGAGAAAGGAAAAAAGAGCTTGCCTCGCTGACCGCAGTACCATAGTTCAGGTACTGCATGGGAGTGTCTTTTGGAGTATACAAGTCACTAGCTGATAAGTTCACGGATTGTGCATAAGCCTGAGTTTGGACATTAAAATCTTGAATCAGAATGAAGAAGCTCAATCTTTAATTCGTTGACACCAACAATAAGCAGCAAATCAAGGAAGAATACCTGAGAAATCAACTCATTCCAGGTGATTGGACCATCTGATCTTTCCATTAAAGGTTTCAATCTTTCGACTAAGGTTTCGCAGCAGAGACGAACAGCTGCGCAGCTTCCCTCGGATGTTGTGCTACCTCCTGTGAAATTTCCTTGGACCATGCTCAATGAATCTGATTGTATAACTCTTATCTTCTCCAAGAGTTCTTCCGTTCCATCGCATTGTAGCATACCAAGAGCATAACTAGTCATCTGCTTCACCTTTGTCCATAACCCTTGTCCTAGCTCGATTCCACCAATCTCAACAACAATCGTCCCATCGCTCAAAACACTTACTCTCCCTGGAGTAGCAAACAATAAAACCTCATAGATAATAGGTACTCGAGATATCCCTCGTTTTCTCCACATGTTAGACTCGTTGAACTCTCTGACAACAGAAACCCTCTCCTCAAACTTGGAAGATACGCCAACCTTATCCCACATCGAAGATAAAGTATACTCATGTGGTTCACCAGCACCATCCTTGTAGAACAGGGCTAAGCTCTCATGTGTATGGAGATTAATCTTTCTTATTGTATCAACCTCCAAAGAGAGGCTAGAGGCTATATTTTCGATGATGGCTTCAGCAATATACGTACCCTGCACGTCCCCCGGGGATCTCATGATTGCTCTGCTTAGAAGATTTGTTTTACAAAGTTTGATATCAAAAGATAAGGCGCCCCAATTGTACTTCTTTAGCGACCCTATGAGATTTGATGGAATAAACATACTAAAACCATAACTTGCCCCAGCATCAATTAGTATTTCTAGCTCCAAAGCTGTGATCTTCCCTGTAGATTTGAACCCCACACTATACGTTATCTTCATCGGATGCCTCCCACCAGTCATTATCATATCGGTCTTGCGGTTTACATAAGTTCTCACAGGACGCTGCAGTTTATTAGCAGCAAGAGCGCACGCTGTTGCAACCTGAGACAGTAGAAAGCTTTCAGGTTTCGGTCCATTTCTTGCAGAAAGTGAGGGGAAAAAGAGGACAATTTTTGAAAACTTACTGGCATTGACTTGACAGATTTCCCTCCAAAACCTCCACCAACACGTCTGGTTATGACACGGATGTTATTTTCAGGGATGCCTAGGCAAGCAGCGACCGATGACTGTACGTACTGAGGGGTCTGTGTTGAACTATAGACTACAATGCAGTTGTCTTCATCTGGCACTGCAAGAGCTGTTTGTGTCTCCATGTAGAAGACGTATTGCGATCCGAGTCTTATCTGTTTCACATCAAAAGTTACAACGGTTGAACATATATATCTAATTTTTACAGTAAAAAAGGACTATATTACATACTTCCGAGCTGAGAATTTGGTGATCAGCTTCAGCCATTCCTTTTGATGTATCACCAACTTGTTGTGGATAAAGGAAAGGGATAATGTCAAACAGACTAGATTTCTTGACCGCGTCTTCTACAGATAAGATTGGTGGTTCCAAATCCTCTGTCTCGTATTCAACAACTGCAAGATTTACTGCAGCATCCGCATGTCTCTGCGTATCAGCAACCTGCAAAAACAAAGTGTTGCTAAAAATGCTGCTGATGGAACTGATTCTCATGGACAAATATGATTGAACTTACCACGAAGGCGATGCATTCGCCTACACTAGTGGTGAAATCCTCTGCGAACAATTGGTCGGAGCCTAATCCAATCTTCATACCAATATTCTTTCCGCCTTTAGGAACATCCTTGCGAGAAATGACTGCAACAACTCCAGTAGGTACCAAATCGTCCTTGAAGTGAATACCTTTTATCCTAGCGAATGGCTTTTTGCTATAGATAAATGCTCCATAGAGACAGTTTGTGGGAGATGGAATATCGTCCACATAAACAGCCTCACCAGAAGCCTGAAGGGAAGCTCCAACTTTAGTAACAGGCTGACCAACTGGATTATATTCATTGTTTATAGGAACATTTTGTGAAGAAGACAACATTGGCAACGGTTTTGGTGGATCCAAGTGGTAACCATTTGAAGGTTTATCTGTAGTAGGATGGGTCATTAAGGTGTGAAGGAACTTGAAAAGGAAGCCAGGCGCCAAGCTTGACCTGTAAGCAGGATTGCTTGTACCGTCTTCAGGCACCACAACATTGCCAAGTAAGGTAATAGCCTCATACAGAACTTTGTCAGTGATTACTTTACCAGACAGGAACTCTTCGATTTCCTTACACCTAATGGCGTGTTTGGTCCCGTAAGCCCCGAAAGCCAATCTACAGTTAACTACCATTGTATCCTTCACTTCAGCCAAGAAAGCAGCATTCAGGTAAGCCAGAGCGCTTCCATGTGGACGAGGTGCAGCTCTATAGGTTTCAAAGAACAATTCAGAGTTTGTTTCAGAATGCCAAAAAGAAATTTCAATACTCAGAACCAGATCATGAGCCTCAAGAGGAGAACGTTCAAGGAACTCTTCAAGTGTTAGCTTTTCGAGTCCTCTTGATGAGCTCATTATGTTAACAAATGCACCAGCTGCAAGAAGTATTGTAGCCATATCAGAAGGAAACTGTTTCCTCTGAGCCATCACAAGGTTTCCACCAATGCTACCAAAGTTCCTGATAAATCTCGCCGCTATCATTTCCATATGAGTAGCAAGTTTTCCAAACATCTTCTCCACTCCCGGTGAGACCCTAATCTCCTTCAGAGCAGCAATAACTTTAGAGATTGTTACCACTGATCCTATCTCAACCCCATTCTGGTTTTCTCTGATCTCTTTAAGGTGCGGGATTCGAGTTATATCTATGTATTTGTCGTAATTCTGCTCTCTTTCATCTTTATAGTATCCCATACTTGTGTTACCAGCAACCAATTTCATAGAAACTGTATTACTATTAGCCTTGCAAGCTTCCAATAAGCTCGAGAGTTCCTCAACACTCGCTGGGCTGCACCATCGGTACATTCCAGAATCCACAGACTTAATCTCATCCTTGAGAAACTCTGGAAATGTACAAATACGCTTCTCACTATCAAACCGAGTTAAACTACTAGAATCTTTATCCCCTTTCCTACAAAAAGAGTTTAATCCAAGATCCTCAATGTCAACATCCGAAGCAAAGCTCTTACAAGCATCAACAATCGGACGGTAACCAGTACACCGACATAAGTTTCCTGAGACAGCCTTCTCTGCTTCCACAACCGTAAGGTCGGAATATTGAGACTTGTCAGCATCTAAAAGAGCAGAGAAGAGAGAAACAGACATTCCAGGTGTACAGAAACCACATTGAGAGGCATGGAAACCGGATAACCGCTTGTGAATCGGGTGGAAACCGTCTCTGCTGTTCCCAAGTCCTTCTGATGTCGTAATACTGCAGTGGTTGACGCTGCAGAGGAGTGTGAGACAAGAGCTCACAGTGAAATCTTCGACTTTTTGTAAGACAGGATCGAACTTGGAGAGAAGAACAACACAAGCACCACATCCTCCTGAACCAAAACAAACACAATAATATCAGACAAAGAACCATAAAGAGTAAGAAGAAAGGATAAAAAACAAAGCAATCACCTTCACCGCAGCTGAGCTTGACACTCTTGAAAGAAGTCTGATAACGAAGAAACTCCAACAAAGTTGTTGAAGGGTCAACAGAGGAGAGCTCAAGCTCGAACCTTTGTCCATTAATGGCGAAAACCAAGCTCATTATCTCTCTTTTTCTCTTTCTCTCTATCTGTATCTGTAAGAGTGTAACGTATCCGAAATATTCCTTGTCCACATATATAGAAAGACCTCGATGAGATTTTGAAGCCAGAGTGAATATCGCTTTCACCACTAAATCGGGACTTTTGACTTGTTAACTAATACATTTTGTGTACACTTCTCTGCCTCTAAATGGTAAAAAAGATCTGCCCACAAAAATATAATATAATAACATGTCTAGTTGCAAAAAGAAGACTATTTTAATAAGAGAGTGATAGGGAAAAGGATCAATAAAGACAGCTCAATTATTTGTGTGAAAACTGTACCGCAATAATATATGGAAGTGAAACATATAACACAAAAATATACAACACAAACATAAGAGTATATCATATAATGACTTCTAAGGAATAAGAGAGAAGATGTTAGAGTCATGAAGGATATCTGAATAATAAAGGTTGAAGTTGAGGTAGTCCCAGAAGCGAGAGAGCCCATATTTCCCATGTTTTGGTGATCTCAGGTGACACTTATGCAGCTCCTTTAACTCTTTGTCAAAATTCTGCTTCACCATCATCACCTGTTTTATGTGATTATAAAACTTAGCTCTCGCAACAAACTGAAAACACCCACGTAAAAAGGATTTGGTATATACCTGAGATGTGTTTATGCCTAATGTTTTTGTCCATGAATCGTGTGGGACTCGATCTGTACTCTGAATACCTCTGGGAAGACAAGACCGGAAGTCCAGTGCGCATTGCAAGATGTTCTCTATGATGTTAGATATGATTCGGGTTTCGTCAGATAGGAAGCATCTGCAAGTGTTTGATAAAGGGCGGTTAGATTATATCATGTCTTTCGTTATATCATTAGATCAGGTCACTCAAATTACAGTGACAAAAAGGGTCAGAAGAAAATTTTTGCTTTGCAACTGAATTATTACTTACATGCGCAAAGCCTCACTTAGATAAGCCATATGCACAGATTCAAGATCCATCATATCCTTGACCTGAAAAGCCAGGGGAAACAATTTAAAGAAGAAACTAGGCACTTTGGTTTTAGAGTAGCCAAGCAATGACGTTCAACCAGTACCAACAATAAGCTAGAGCAACAGAAGTTCGCTTGAGATGCTCATACTCAAAAATTATACAAAGATTCCCACTTTTCGGTAAAATAACATTTCAGCAGACCATCATAGAGGCATGTTTTATTTTGACCAAATAAACTGTAAGTGCAAGGTGTGCCCAGACCTTATTTTTCAAGGAATGAAGGAACTTGGACCATGATACGTGAGACAATTCTGAATGTACATATTGCTGTAGTGCTGTTACAAAATGGTTGACCTGATGCCTGGCACACAGAAGAAAGACGTCAAAGATAGCCAGGGGAACACAGAGACTCCAAAATCTGAAAACTACATTGTGTATCAGACAAGTACAGTGATGAAAAAAACAATACAAATGTTCTAAAGACATATAACATTTTCACAGATAGTGCATGGATTGGATTGATATCAATAATTTTTTGTTACTCTCATAAATGGTCATGCCAGAAGAAATATGATCACTGTACCTAATCATGCAGTCACAATGCCTAATAGATACTTAGCTCAACGAGTCACCAGGAAATTATGAAAGTGTTAAACCTTTGTTTTTAAATTTACCTTAGTTTCATCAATATGTTTAACCACCGGAGTTCTTGCTTCAATATCTTCTCTTTCTTCTCATGCATCATATGTCTTACATCCTAAAAGAACAGTGCAGTCATTGTGCCATTAACCCAGAAGATAAATAGTGCCACGAGAAATATCAGGTAGACCATCAAAAACAATTTTCAAATAACATTTTCCACAACGAATTCAGAAAATTGCAGATAAATTTAATGTTAGAGGGGCTTTGCCACAAGGAGTGAATCAACAAAGTTGAACCTTTACCTTCAGTGAACACCAGACATCAGTTAATACGTAGGCTGCTAGTTTCACTTGAACCAGGAAACTAAATACATCAGCATACGCTGTCAGGGCATCGCATGTTAAAATTATACTGATTGGCCAATCCACTCGATAACCCAACCTTAGGAAATCAAAGGAACGCACTCCTACAAATTTCCACACATCAGTATAAGATTTAACATTCACCACGCACAGTAGTAATTAATTTGCTAAGTGCAAGACCATACCAATGGTTGATGGTGGGATATGCATTGTGCCTTGTCTTTTGTACAAAAATATCCTGTCCTTACAAATGTCTCGTTCACATGATGATCTCTGAATTGATGATTCTAGAAACCCTTGAATTTCTGCAATTCTCTTATCTGCCTCTGTAACAAGCCATTTCTGAGAATCCAAATGAGAGAAAATATATATAAGCATCATCTAAAGATGTTAAATAGAGTCATCACGATATAATAGATTGATAGCAAACTTACATGATGCCAAAGTGACACTACAAATACATCTGCCCAGTCTGCTAGTTCCATGAAATGATATCTACGTAGAGCTAGCAGATGTTCTTGCAAGCCAAATCCTTCTTCGAGCAACTTGATAGCTAGCTTACTGACAAAGTTATATCTATTGTCTGTTAAGGAAAAAGTGATATTGATATGTTATCACGAGAAAAACATTCTAGACAGAAAATGACAGCCAACTGACAAATTATTAACCTAAATATGTATATTTCTAGCAAATGGAAGTATCGAGAAGGATACTGAAGATGTATTTCCTGCAGTAGACACTTGTCTATAACAAAATCAAGTGGCAATTCAAATGTGCCAGAGGAGTCCTGTCTGCGATCACTAAAGGCACTAGTTTCAGGGTTATTTGATCTACGAAGCATACTCTCCCATCTACCTCCACCAAATGCATTTGATTTTTTTTCTTCTGCGCAACCTTTTATACCAGAAGATAACTGACTGGAAGAAACTTTAGGATCTTCAACATCAAACCTTTCTTGGTTGGCATGGCGATGACTCTTTCTATCAGTCTGAGGACTGTGAGATTCTTTCTGAAAATCAATAGGGACTCGTACAGGTATCCTGGTAATACATGTTTTTGAAGGGTCATCCACCGCGGAAAAATCAAACCAAGGCAATGATTTCCCCTGGTTCCTCTTGTTTGTGTTACCATGCTTGCGCAAGAAATCACATCTCGCTAAGGGATTCATACTGAGGACATCATTACGGTAGTTTACCTTTGTGTCTTTCATCAAATCTAATTTCGATGAAAGACAGTTTTCCAGCACATCATGTCTTCTCTCGTGCTTTGAACAGCTGCCACTGGTGGAAATGTTGTTTAAAAATAGTTTTCTTTCATCAGTATTCATTAAGTGCCTCTGTTCCATCCTAGCTCCTGAATAATTTCTTGGATCTTCGCTGTCATCGTCTGCAGACTTCTTATCAACACAAAATGGATTTCTAGGTAATCCGCCAAGGGGCCATGACTTAATCAAAAGAGGGCCCCTAAATTTATCATCTTCACATACTCCAGTTGACTCTTCTGGCTTAGTATCCACCCACTGATGATTAGTATCTGCCTTCTCACCTTGCCTCACAAGATTATTGTCTATATAACCTGAATCACTATGCTGAACCAGATTCTGATTACAATTCCCATTAGAGGCAACAGAGAAACGTAGAGCTGATAAATAATTTGGTGGAGGTCCCACTAATGTACTTTGTGAATCAAGGAGTCCAACCTCGGATGCTTCCAAAGAATCCCTAGTCGATGAACATTCAGATGAGCATGATGCATCTATCTCTGAAAACCATCTGTCTTCTGTATTCTGATCATCAGAATCAGAGCCACTCTGGTCCCTGAAATCTCAAGAAAATGTCGTCAATTCACGTTCATCAGGCTAGGGGTAATCGATAAATAGAATCAGGAAGAACACCTGGTCAAGTCTATTGCCATTGTTGAAGGAATTAGTAAACTCTCATCCAGTGTGAAATAAATGGAATTTTTGTCTCCGTCGCCATAGGAGATTGGTAAAGATATTGCTCCAGGAACCTAAGAATTAAAATGTCAACATAAGACAGAACTGAAAAGAAATAACTTCCTGTTAGCTCCAAGTACAACCAAAAAAAGAATCACTTTTAAGGTCCCTATATTTTTCACTTGCACCATCAGCTCACAGTTAAGAAAACCAGAGAATGAGACGCTTCTACAATGCTGAATGGTCTGATATGAATGAGACGCTTCTACAATGCTGAATGGTCTGATATGAATGAGTCCTTAATTTACCTAAGACAAACTTGATTTCACAACAGAGTAAAACCACCTATGGCCTATAAGACGAGTAAAGTAAGGACTAGCATAGCAACGAGAGAGTACATGCAGACACGTATACCAAAAAGACTCCAGCTTCAGCAAAAAAAAAATAAGCACAATACCTGCCCAGGGAACACTTCAAACTTTTCTGAAAAGTCACCAAGTTTTTCTTGCATCATTCTGTAGTAATCGTCTCTTTTCTTTATCTTCACTTCTATATGTAATTTGCTGAAAGTTATTGGAGATGGGTACCCTGGACTAGTGGTAGAAAAATAGGTCCAACACGGAAGAAGATCTGTGTAATTTTTGTGTCCAGACGCAGGAAGATTACACAGTTCCAGAAGTTTTGTAATTACTTGAAGCTGTTGACCAGCCCTTACTATAGGTTCCAAGAAGCCGTTTAAGAAACACGGAACAAGCCCTCCTCGCTCCTAGGGGCAGAATATGAAGCAATTTGATACCCATGGTTTAAAGATACCAAAGTCAAAGATGCAGTAAACGCAAATAAAATATTACCCTTACGCTCTTCAATGGGGAGATGCCAGGCTTATTCCAAGAAAAAGATGTTGGCTCACTGCGACATTCCACAATGAACTCCTTGTGAGGATCGTTAAGTTCGGCTTTAAACATCCAAGATCTTATAAACTCACAATATGGCTCACATGTTTTGAGGAACAAAAACTTCAGCATAGCACTGTGAGTAGGATCAGCAACCTACAACAGAATATGTCGGGAAAATAGTCAGACCAAATCAAGTGTATATTACTTACTTTAAGCATAACTCCTGGTTCAGAAAAGTAGCTTAAGCGAGTGTGAATTTCAGACTCGCCAGGTTATGTATATTACTTACGTTAAGCATAACTTGCAACTATAATCACCATATAAAGTGGTCCACATTAGAAAGTGCATAGAACAATTTAAATGCCATGACCGATATTCTTTCAAATCTCTATAAAATATGTAAATCCAGCAGTTACTGATATACAGAATTCAGAGAGTAGAGAGTACAGAGATGCAAAATTTAATGACGTAAAACCGAAGAATGGGAAACAACTAAAACCGAAGGTGCCTCTAGGCTACATTAAACGATAACTATGCGCCTCATGAAAGAGAAAAAGGACGAATACTAAATGAGGAACATAACTTAACCTGACCTGTAGTTGTGAATATAAGTAAGTAAGAAGATCACTTCCTCTGTAGAACCCATGAAATCGCGTGGTTGCTTCAGTAATGAGACATTCCCAAGGAGAGGCACAGTAAGAAAGGGCTATATCATACAAATCACATATGTTTGCCAGAGCTTCAATCTGTGTTCTTAACTCTCTAGTATGCAGAAAAACTTCCAATAATGTTATCTTTGGATGAACGACGTTTGTAAGGCTGCCTAACCGAGAAGAACCATGGTCAGACCCATCAACAATGTTTGATGAACGCCTCAGTTCTATCGATGCACATAATGTATCAAGCCCAGATATATAGCCTTCTAGGACCCTCCTCACAGCAATAGCAAAAGCCTGATTAACAAGAGTATAGCAGCTTTTGTTATTGACTTCTTCATTTTCACCAATTTTACAGCTCCCCTGTCCCTCAACAGCTGATTCCACATCCAAATTCAATCTTGTGAAATGGTCAACGAACTTATGGAGAAGAAATACCAAAGAACCGAAGCAGCCTATATCTCTAAGAATCTGTCCCAACGCATCAGTGCTTGACAACCGATGCCACAAGCTCGGAATTTTGTGGAAGGTCCTGTCAGCTGGCTCAGAACAAAATGCAGAAGAGAGCTGTTCTATACTAATAAGAGAAGACTCAACTCCTTGCAGAGCATTCAGCGCCAACCTGACCAAGCTCGATTCCTATCACAAACAACAAGATGTAAGAAATGAGAAGTAGGTTCAATTACAAAACATTTTTCTCTAAATAACGCAGAACTAGACTATGAAAGGACTATCTACATATCTCATCTAAGCACTAAAGACAGTACATCATTCTCAACAAACCCTAGATGGAGCCCTAATCAAACTCAATCAATAAAATAACTCACTGCAATTGAAGTTTCCCAAATCCCCAATTAGGGTATCCGATCTAAGCCACACAGAAACAGATACACTCACACAAAAGCAAAATGCAAGTTCGAAACTTACAGAGACAAAGGAAGAAGATGAAGAAGAAGAAGCAGAAGAACGAGTTGGAGGAAGAAATCGGCCGCTTTGAGACGGTAAAGATTCCCAATTTCGCGGAGGAAGGTATGGCTCCTCCACTTTAAGCGAAACGAGACTCGTCGCCAGCACCGGCATTATTACTACTGCCTTGACTGGAATGGTTTTAGCGGAAAAGGGTTTCGTCGAGTTGCTTCTCGGATCCCAGAAAGGAGAGATCTTTCGTCATTCCCACAAGCCAAAAAGCTGAGAATGGTGATGATGAGCTTTACTCACACAGATCACTGGAGGAGGAAAAAAAAAAAGTAAGGATGTTTGAAAAGAGAGTGTAATTCATGAAGATATGGTCCAATGGGCCTAACTAATCATTAGAGATAAGCCATTAAGGCCCACTATGTTCATATAATATTTTTCATAATCTTTTGACAGAAAAGAGTAATTTTTGGTTTTTTGAGAAACGGTTTAAAAACAGTCATTTCTACCCTAATTATTTTCATCGTGATTATTATGGAACCATGTGTTACAAAGTGTATATA
>JGI26506J51651_1000096_pt1 | contig 11854 bp, 4 predicted proteins | sample AraCvinosormetaG_FD_51651 | JGI IMG/M metagenome (IMG submission 51651) | reverse complement strand
TCATTAGTTATTGGAACCATTACATGTAAACTGTCGTAGTAATTAACTAGTAATTACAAAGTGTTTTAACAAATATTTTAAAAGCTAGTGGTCCAAATCAATTCTAAGCTTTTGTAATATAGATAGAACGAACTTTCCCGTCCTTTGATCGTGGCGACAGGAAGGGAAATACAGTTAGAAGTTAGTAGGCAAAAAGTCAACAAAAAATTAATTACGGCTAAAAGTCAAAATGAAATTGGAAATGTAAAGCATTCCCTATCACATTTAATGCTTACACATGTTAACCACTAACACCGCCTAGGATTATATTTCTAGAAAGGTAGGAATATGATAGTGAGTTACGTTCAAAATTGGTTTTGAAATCAATGTGATTGGGGAATATTTGGTAAGAGAAACCAATATTATGTGACTTTCATGATGATGCGGATTTCGTGATTAGTATGTGTACCAATTGATTGTCCAACAATATCAATTTGGTAGCAAGTTTTGAAGAAAAAAATCCATTCTTTTCCCCAAAGCTTGTGTCGGATAACGCTGATTTGTACTGCCTAACTAAATTAATAACACTAGCGAATGACATGAGTCATTATCAAACTATTCGCACGTTATATTCATTCATAAAAGCTTCGCTACATTCTCTATAATTACATCAATCATGCTTTGTTCAAAATCTCTTAAATTAATCCTTCGAATTTTTGGCTAGATAATTGATGTTTTAACCAATCTCTTATGTGCACACCATAGTAAGGACGATCGTAAGAGAAAGAGATGCCACTGATATTAAAGACTCCACATCCTACATCGAATTCATATGATCTTATCCAAGTTCCGTCGTGCATGAACAAGTACCTGAGCATTAACTCAACAAGCTAGACCTTTCCCGATAATATCTTCACATATAAATTACCTAATTGGTGACCCATTTGACTTTAACCCACATGCATCGCATTAAATATGAAATCATCTTCTTTAACAATTAAAAAAATGAAGTCATCTTATTGACCCATCTCAATACAATTTATGCGACAAGTTTTCTTTTTACAATATGAGTATTATGAATAAAGTTTGGATTGAAATTCAGAGTAATATCACTTAAGAAGTTAAGATATTACTACATTAGGTACCAAAAAGCGGCCCGTCAAAAGAAACAAGCTAACAAAAAGCATTGGGATCGAATAGAATTGACTACTGACATCAACCCGCAATTTTACTAACTTTTTTTTTTGTTGGGGTCAAAATTTTTACTAACTATTTAAAACTTCCAAAATCACGATTCATTTTATTTTGGATAAATAAAACCTCGATTCATTTTATGGGCTATCGGATAGCTTTTCACTTTCAGTGATCAGAACTTCGCCCATAATAGCATAAATACCATCGTACCAATCTACACTAAGCCTTTTTTTTTTGTTTAATTTGATTACAAATCTACACTAAGGTGTCAACAGAAACCTATTGCAGTACTGTTATAGTTAGAAACTAGAAAACACTGGAACATGATTTTCAAATTAGGTCATCAATTCAAATAAAGATCTTCAAAAATAGCATTTACTATTAATATTACATATTATACCAAAGATGCACCAGTTAAACTGGTATAACACTATATAGAAAGAACCTAGAACATGGCACACCACACAATATTTAAAGCTGAGACAAAATTTTCAAATTAGAATGGCTAGGCTATCTTAACTAGCTAGTTCGTCAGGAGGTTGCGATAAATGATTGATATAATATTGTTATGCTTGCAATTGCCAATTACCATATGTGTGCACACATAGGTAATGTAGACATGCGTCAGGCGTTGTCCACATTAAAAAACTATGACTTACTCTATAAGGTTTTGGATGCCTAATCTCTTGTCATATAAGTTTCGCAAAACCGACTCGACTAAGCAGATAAGTTACAACTAGCATTTTGAATTAAGGGTTTAAAGTCCAAAAGATTCTTGTTACAAAGAGTTGACTAGAACCTTATATTTTATTTTAGATAACTTGACTCGAACCTTGCATGTGCGTGTCGAAGAGTTTTCCGGCATAGTGTTAGGCTTTCAATTAAGTTCTAGGCTTTTAATTAAGTTTGGCAAGTGAAGTAGCTAAGCTAGCTAGCCTTGTAGGTAACCATTTAATATAGATTTACGTTTTGATTTTAATTGGACCGACTATGAAATAGACCAATATAAAACATCAGTCTACATGCGTAGATCCTTGAGTATATATTAATACTATTTCACATGTACAAACCATTTACAAGTTGGCATCAATTTTGCATGACTTTTTTGTTTCGATAATATTTTCGCTTTTTAACTACTTCATCAATCATGTCATTCAAGCTTTGACTACCATAGTAGAAAATTTGTCGTTTCCACTTTTAAAAATTGCTTTTAGTTACCTAATGCAAATTTTTTGTCAACTATATAAAAGGCTAAAACGCAATCAAGAATACTGATTTCACAAAAAGGCAGATTTTAGATGCTTCTAACTAGGCATAGACATTAGACATCACACGGTGTTTGTTACCTCTACATTGTAGTAATCACTTGAAAACTCTTCTTTAAAAGCGACGGGCACCGGTAAAATATTTGGATTTTTGTGTGTGTGATTAATTCTACATAAATTCACAGAATTTGAACATTTTTTTACTCAAAAATAGTAGTATGAAATAAGCATTAATGGAGGCAACTATGGGAAACTCACACGAAAGTCCTCGACCCATGCATATGTTAGATGAACAAACACCCTTTACCTAATTGGCTAATTCACAAGTCAATAAAACCCATTTCGCCACGTGTCATATGTTCCCACCGATATTTTTAATTTCTCGTTACCCCAAGAAAAAGAAGAAGAAAAACGTATTTGGTAATTTCTACTTTAAGAAACTTTAGATATGATAGGTGGACTCTTCACCTTCCCCAAATAAATAAACAATAAATCAAAAACGCATTTACATCCAAACAGTCAAAATATCAACCTAACATACTTTTCCCATGCAACTCACCCAGACTTTCTTATTTAACATAGCCTTCGTGTCTTCACACATCCAAACACGTCTCTTCATGCACTCTCTCGCTTCTATATAAGTTTACAGTAACATAACAGGTTTATACATATCCAACAAAAGTCCCATAAACTAAACAATAAACACTGCTGTCTCTTCTTCTTCTTCTTCTAGAACAGTGCGTTATGAGAGTGTTTTAAGGCCGTTAATTTGTTAAATCACTCTTTAAAATAATTTCTTTTGTATCTATGGCTCGTATTGTAGCAGCTAATGATGATGATTCCATGGAGCTAAACACCATCTCCTCTATACACGATTCAACATTAGGGCAACTTCTGAAGAACGTTAGTGACGTCAGAAAAATGGCTATTGGAGACGAGACTCCAGTTCACGAGTCCTTAAACCAAGACTACAACGATGGTTACATGCGTACAGTTCCATTCGTTCTCTCATTCGACAATCTCACATACAACGTCTCTGTTCGTCCAAAACTAGACTTCCGCAATCTCTTTCCACGTAGGAGAACAGAGGATCCGGAGATAGCTCAAACCGCGAGGCCAAAAACTAAAACCCTTCTCAATAATATCTCTGGCGAGACACGAGATGGAGAAATCATGGCGGTTCTAGGCGCTAGCGGCTCGGGAAAATCAACACTGATCGATGCATTAGCGAATCGGATTGCTAAAGGAAGCTTAAAAGGAACAGTGAAGCTAAACGGAGAAACACTTCAATCTCGAATGCTCAAAGTAATATCAGCTTACGTGATGCAAGATGACCTTCTCTTCCCAATGCTTACCGTTGAAGAAACACTAATGTTCGCAGCTGAGTTTCGTCTCCCGAGAAGTTTACCTAAATCTAAAAAGAAGCTTCGTGTGCAAGCTTTGATTGATCAACTAGGTATCAGAAACGCGGCTAAAACTATTATAGGAGACGAAGGTCACCGTGGAATCTCCGGTGGTGAAAGAAGACGTGTTTCCATCGGAATTGATATAATTCACGATCCGATTCTTCTCTTCCTCGATGAACCAACCTCTGGTTTGGATTCAACGAGTGCTTTCATGGTGGTTAAAGTATTGAAGAGGATTGCTCAGAGTGGTAGTATCGTAATTATGTCGATTCATCAACCTAGTCATCGTGTTCTCGGTTTGCTTGACCGGTTAATCTTCTTGTCACGTGGCCACACCGTGTATAGTGGATCTCCGGCGAGTCTTCCACGTTTTTTCACCGAATTCGGGAGTCCGATACCGGAGAACGAGAATCGAACGGAGTTTGCGTTAGATCTCATCCGTGAGCTTGAAGGATCCGCCGGAGGAACGAGAGGATTAATCGAATTCAACAAAAAATGGCAAGAGATGAAGAAACAGAGCAATCGTCAACCACCGTTGACTCCACCGTCATCACCGTACCCAAATCTAACACTAAAAGAAGCAATCGCCGCAAGTATCAGCAGAGGAAAGCTAGTTTCCGGCGGTGAATCCGTCGCTCACGGCGGAGCAACCACCAACACCACAACCCTAGCCGTTCCTGCATTCGCGAATCCAATGTGGATCGAAATCAAAACTCTCTCGAAACGATCAATGCTCAATTCACGAAGACAACCAGAGCTATTCGGAATCAGAATCGCCTCTGTTGTTATCACCGGATTCATTCTCGCCACCGTGTTCTGGCGATTAGATAATTCGCCTAAAGGAGTTCAAGAGCGGTTAGGGTTCTTCGCCTTCGCGATGTCGACAATGTTCTACACTTGCGCCGATGCGTTACCAGTTTTTCTCCAGGAACGTTATATCTTCATGAGAGAAACTGCTTACAACGCTTACCGGAGATCCTCATACGTTCTCTCTCACGCCATCGTCTCATTCCCGTCGCTCATCTTCCTCTCTGTAGCTTTCGCGGCGACGACGTATTGGGCAGTGGGCTTAGATGGAGGCCTAACGGGCCTTTTGTTCTACTGTCTGATCATTTTAGCCTCGTTCTGGTCAGGAAGCTCCTTTGTCACGTTTCTATCAGGTGTGGTTCCTAGTGTGATGTTGGGTTACACAATCGTCGTTGCTATTTTGGCTTACTTCTTGTTGTTCAGTGGATTCTTCATCAACAGAAACCGAATCCCGGATTACTGGATTTGGTTTCATTACATGTCATTGGTGAAGTACCCGTATGAAGCGGTTTTACAGAACGAGTTCTCTGATGCGACCAAGTGTTTTGTGAGAGGAGTTCAGATTTTCGACAACACGCCATTAGGGGAACTACCGGAAGTGATGAAGCTGAAGCTTCTTGGTACAGTGAGCAAGTCCCTCGGGGTAACGATATCGAGCACGACTTGTTTAACTACTGGTTCAGATATTCTGAGGCAGCAAGGTGTGGTTCAGCTGAGTAAATGGAATTGCTTGTTCATCACAGTTGCTTTTGGGTTCTTTTTTAGGATTTTGTTCTACTTCACTTTGTTACTAGGAAGCAAGAACAAGCGGAGGTGAAAACAACTAGAAGACCCAAATCAAAACATACTTGTATTTTCTGTTTGTAATTCCTTGAATTGTTTAATGAAAATGGTTTCTTTTCATATATATAAAAAGAGGTATGTCTCCTGGATTCCCTTATCTCAAAATCTTATAGAAGAATAAGGATTTCCATATTCACAAAAACGTCTTTACAAACAAATTTGACTTATCTTCCAAACGTTTCCTACTAACAGACTATCAAGTATTATAAACCTAATGTCATACCTGAGATTGTGTGTGTGAGCAGATAATGATGATGATGAAGCCAAAGAGCCTTGGATTATCTTCATTGGTCTCCTTAAGATCAAAAGATATGATGAACTTCGATTTTGCTTTTTCTGTTTCCATCAGACTATAACAAACATTAAAAATATTTCATCATGTACGTGTAAAAAAATCATTGACATCTAGATTTCGATCTCCATGAGCAACTGCGTCTTCGGGTTCTGGCATGAAGAGACTCGTTGATGTCGCCTGCACAAGGAATAACACAACCAGTTCTCAATCCATATCTTGAAAATAAGGATCTACAAGTTTCATAACAAACATATGGCAAATGCAAAAGAAGACTTACCTTGGTATCAAGAAGCATATCTCCGTTGCTGTCAGTAATGATGTTAGCACCATGAGTTTTTAGCCATTCCAAACAGTCCTCCATACCATCGGTCTCCTTTTCATCAGTACCTTCGCTTGCAGCACCAGTAAATCCCAACACTTGGACTATGTATGAGACCGGGATTGTAGGACGACAACTACGAGACATAAAATTCACAGCCTTGTAACGCATCTTCTCCACATAGAGATCTGCAAACATAACAATTTCACCATATCTTTACATATCTACTCATTCAATTGTTTAAATATATCAAGAGAGTTTTCATATATCATATGACCCTTACCCATGAGGCAACTATTCATGTTTGGTGCAGTCTTGTAGAGTCTGAAGAACATAACATAATTCCCTGATGTGACAGCTGCACGAACTGAAAGAGCATGTCTAACTGCTTCATCCTTCTTATCTTCTTCGGATAATCTTCAAAACAGAGGTCACAAAATTACTCAATCTCATGCATACAAACCCAATTCAAAGAGGTAGTAGTAACCTCTTTGCACTGGTAGGAAGAGATGTTACAAAAACTCAACTATCAGGTAGGTGGACAGAACATTAATAATTCCATTACTAACTCAAAGAAATTGTGTAGCAAACCATATTCTGATATTTCTACAAAACCTTAATTTATAAAAAAAATTCCCATGAACCATGAATGCATCATGCTTAAAAGGAGCCCAGAGATGGGACTTTACAACTACTAACCTGGACATGGATGATAGCAGTTCTCGGTTGTTGTTAGAGTGTAGAGTAATATAGAGTAGACTGTACGCAGCAAACTCCAGAGAGCATCCTTCTATACCTTCCGCATAAAGAGTTTTTAACTGTGACAGGCACTGTAACAAAAAAAAAAATAGAAATCAATTTAGCAAGGCTATACATACCCTAAGAGTTATAGTCTCCTCAGGAATAGACAACAGATGTATTTTACAAGACTTGATGGAACGGTATCATTATATTGCAGAATCAATGCAAACAAAAGCCACAATCCATAGTAACCAGTCATCAGAACTATGCTCCCTTTTGCAAAGTTTCTCTCTGATTCAACACTTTATGTTGCTTTTTTATTTTTTAGAAAATGAGAGACCAGTGAAACTCTAGCAGTGGTTGATACTCTTTAAATTACGAAAAAGACAAAAGTGCTTGATACCGAATTTGAACTAGAAATTCTGATTGATCTATCAATCTATGCTAGCGTACCAACCTGATTATACTCAGGTAAATCCCCTGCCTCCAAAGCTAATCTAGCATGTGTTTCATAAACCTGAAATAGAGATTGCACATGGAACCATTATAAACATGCTAATTGGGTGTAAATAGGATAAACCTTCCAACAGGAAATGAATCCTACATGCAATAACACTCGACATTATTGGAAGTCAGTTATGTACCTTAGCTGTTAAATGATTGTGTATCCGTTGTACTGTGAGGTCTTGGCGAATAGACTTTAGTTGATCACATTTAAAAAGATAATTCTTTTGAGAATCCTGAACCATTATCAGAGCTTTTTCCAAAACATCCTCTGGTCTTACCTGAAAATAAGTCAATCAAAAATATCAGTCATGGTGTCAAAAAGAATACTAGGTATAAGAATAGAAGATAGTAATATTTACGGTGGCAGGATCTGGCGCAGAAGTCAGACGGAGATAACGTTTCTCAATTTCCTGGCAAGTGCCTTTAACAGTTAGTGCATCCCAGTCAATGTCTTCCACAGCTCTGCTGCCACTTTCATCAAAAACTTTGCTAAGCCTCAAGGCAGTGGCTCTTCTAGAATGCAAATTTCCAACATTTGCATTCTTAGGTTTTGTAAGATCATTCCCTCGGCTGTGGCCTTGAATTTTTTCAAAACGCTTGGAACGACTATCACGTCGCTTCTTTTCCTCGGCAGAACCAGCAAGTGCCATTGCACTGGAATAGTAAGGTGTCAAATCCTTGTCACTATCACTAGATGCCTCATCATCAATGGCAGTAGCTGCACCACCAGTAAAACGCTGTCGCTTGACAGGCCGCTGGAAACTTTTTTTTGCAGAATTTTGCCCAGAATAAGTGGGCTTGAAGCCAGTGGCAGCATCCACCTTTTGAAAACTCTCAGAGCTCTGCAAAATTTCCGATTATCAGAACGACTGCAAAAACCGAGTTCTAACAGCTAAAACATTAGACCAACTGCTAAATGCCTCATTAAACCAACAGCTAAATGCCTTCTTTTCAATTCCTTCAACCAGACATTAATAAATAATAAGGAAGAGATTGGTTAACCTTTTTGTTGTTTTCATTTTGGTGATTCCAAACTCCAAATTTAACAGCACTGCTGAAAGTTGAAGCTGGCTTCACAAAAGGTTTTCCTTCCACCAACGGCTCCCATCTACTTTTGGGTCGTCTTGTTGGGCTCTTATTTTGTAACGAAGAGAGCTGAGCGGAGCTTGACCTATGGCACAGTGTAAAACTTAGTAGCAAAACATATGAAGTAAGTGTTCCAGACATATCATATAGAAGAACGAAAGTTATAGATCATGCAGGCAGCAGTGGATGGAGGAAAAAAGGTCGTACTCAGAGTTAGTCACATTTGTGGTCGTGACAGTTGAGAGAGGCTCAGTATCCCAATCTCGAGTATAAAGAGTATTATCCTCCTTTGCTTTTTTGACAATCTAGAGATACAAAAATAAGCATTAGCAATGCAAAGCAACCATAAATTAACATGGTATTCAAATAACTGCTATATGATTTCTTCCATAAAAGGCATGAAATTATCTTAAACATACTACAAATCTACTCGAAAGATCAAGTTGAAGAAGTTCATCCAAATTTTGCAATAATATTAAGATGAGCAGAGTGTGTAACTAAAATCATCTATCATGCTACAATAGTCCAACAACCAGAGCGTCTACAATTCCTACTAACATTTACCTTCCTCAGGGCAACCTCGCAAGATTCCTTTTCTTTATCATCTTTGCAGCGGGCAAAAGCCCTCTCAACAAACCCACGAAGCGATTTTGGGAAGGTTCCAGGCTACAAGCATCGGCATTATTTGTTTCCAATGTCAATTACTCAATTGTGAGAAAGAAACAATTACTCAACACACAAATTTATGGTGGCCAACATTTAATATCTACTTCATTTGCTAGGTCATCAAGATTTGAATAAAGGATTCTTACGTCAGACATAGCAGTGGTATGGTCTTTAGGCTTTGGCATTGAAACACTAACATATGCAGGTGCTTGGGCTGCACTGGCTGCTGTACTATCTTTATCCATTTTGGTAAAACCTGATGGCAAGTTTGAAGCAATTCTAGGGTTAGTTGGAATCTGTACTTTGCTTACCCTTTGTGAATCCACTAACGGTGCTGTCTGAGTAGGCTGGCGATAGCCTAACGGTGCCTGGTGAAAGGAAGACTGGGAGTTCATCTCTTGAGGATATGTAGCTCTCTGATGACCCTGAAAGGGAGTCTCGTATAAAGGTTTTGTCTCCAGAGGACTCTGGTAATTATTTTGAGGTGGAACAGGATGATGAGCTTGCAGACTTGGTGCTTGATGCATCCAGTAAGTATCATTAGATGTACTAACAGCTGCACCAGGCTGAGAGAATGATGATAAAATGATTACTAAGTTAGTATTCAATAAAAAGGACCCCCATGAAAGAAAGCAATCAGAGATCATGTCTAAACTGTCTGCAAATAAAACATTTAAGAATTGACTCTATGCAGTATTGCTTGGTAGCTAAAAGGTCAGTTACTATCACTCTTTTCCCAACTTAGTTGATTTATAAGGACAATAACACACATTTTATCAAGTAGCTGAAAGCAGAAAAGCATTCTAAACTCAAATAAGCTTAAGGGCGCAAATTTACTCTACTCCCTCATGAAAGTAATATCTGAACCTGTTGAGAAGGTGGATGGGATGAGTCAGTTTCCGGCCTCCAAGGTTGGACATAAGACGGGGCAGGCTGACTATTTGAAGCAGGCATTTCACTAGTAACACCAGGAACTGGAAAGCTCTGACTATATGCACTTGTGGTTGGGGTAGACAGCTTTTCTGTGCCTGGGGCACAGGGGACTTCTGTTTGGCTGTAATATTCTGTCCATTGTTGGTAGTTCTGTTGATAATGTACAGGTGGTGTGGTCGCAATAGTAGAGCTATGTGTGTTAGCAGCATCAGGAGTATAATTTTGATAAGGGTTTGAGGTGTAATCCGTATAGTTTCCCTGGTTCGAAGCAGGAGTCTGATTGCTGTAATTTGTACTTGGGTAACTTCCAGCCGTTTGGTTGTTATAGTTCGTACTTTGGTAACCTCCAGCAGTCTGATAATCAGCAGGATTGTAGTAAGTTCCTGAATAACTTGGAGTCCCAGCATAAGATCCTGGATTCTGAAATGAGGAAAGAGGCTGAGGAGCACCTGTGTTTTGATAAGCCCCTACAGGCTGAGGATATGACTGGCTAGGTTGCTGTTGATAGCCACTGTAGTAATTGGAATATCCCGTGTTTGAATAGTTGTGTGGGTCAGAAGAGGTCTGGTATGGCGTATATCCACTATAATCTTGTGCCACATTTGCAGTTCCGGACGTCGATGAGATAGTGAAGGATACAGTATTCGGTATCTCTTGCACATTGCCTGTGGCTGGCCCTGTCGGCTGTGGATGGTAATAGTTTGAATTTGAATAGTTCCCATTCTCCACAGCCTGATTTTCAACAGAATGCCCTGTCCATGGGGCACTCTCAGACCCAGTTGAGTATTGATATGAATATTTCTGTGTTTGGCTTCCATCAACACCATATCGATTCTGCATAAAAGAAAAAACATTAGTACTGGCCAAGGTCTGAGAATCTTCATTTAACAAGTAGACATAAACAAAAAGTTGAAGAGTGAAAAGAAACATAGACAAACAACAAACAGAAATGTCATCTCAGATAAAGACTACATTAGGATGCTAAAGCCTCCCACAGTCTCAAATCAATCTGATTGAATCAAACAATAAAACTGCAAATTTCCATGAAGTAAGTGATCAGCAGCTAAGTTTCGTAACAATACCTAACACCTAATAGAAAATGTTGTACTTTGCATCATTGAGCTGTATTCATAACATATTACTAGTGAAAATCATACGGCTCCACAGAATTGATGATAGGTCTATTCTTAAAGCAGAAACTGATTTTCTGAAATGTTCCAAGAGTTCACATACGGAGCCTAGAATCAAAGTCACTTTTTTTCTGCTGCATAACATACTGACATGCAAAATTCCTCTAACCATTACAATGGTGAACTAACAACAAGCATAACTTTCATATCTACCAAGTTAAATCTGGAGCAAACTAAAATAAACAAATTCAATTCGCAAAAATTGAACCAATGCACGAACTTTCACTTGCATATAAAGACTAAATAAATCTGCAAATTGGAAAACTTTAAGCTTAAAAGAAAGAGAAGACGCAAGAGATTGTTAATTACCTCAATGGAATTAGGGTCCATTGGTGCTACGGCCTGAGTGTTCCCTCCGTGATTCATGCTTTATCATCAACGTCCTGAAAAATCATCACACATACGATTGAACTTACTTCCCAATGAACATAGCAGAAAAACTAAATTCATTCATTGAAAAGCCCTAAATAGCAAATCAGAGATAAAGCGTCAAGAATATGTACCAGTGAAGCTCCAATTTGTGTCTTCTTCGTTCGGATGAAGAATCGAATTGAAGATAGTAGAGCAGAGCAGGATTTGAGATCAAAACCAAAAACAAGGTAACAAAAGGAAACGAATAGAAC
>JGI26506J51651_1000093_pt1 | contig 11869 bp, 9 predicted proteins | sample AraCvinosormetaG_FD_51651 | JGI IMG/M metagenome (IMG submission 51651) | reverse complement strand
TAAATATGTCTACTAATTCTTCTACAAGAACATTCTTGATCTCAACGAGAAGACTTTTTGTGACAGAAAGAAACGTGAAAAGAGCATAGCTTTGAAATTTTATTTCAGATCCAACTTTTTCTTCTTCCAAATCAATCATGGATTCTCAGGGAGTGTTATTGCGGTTAATCCACAAGCATCATATGATGCCTTGTAATGATATGAGGAAAGGTGATTGTTGTGGACGCTTTGAAGCTACAAGCGATGGCTACTACTGCAAAACATGCGATTTTTTCGTCCACAAGAAATGTGTCGATGAGGCCTCTGAATCTATCGAGCATCCATCTCACCCCGGTCACACTCTTCAGCTTCTAAGTAAACAAAAATATCGTTATTGTAATTTATGTGGAAGGGACATTAAGGATCTATGCTATCATCATGATAACTTCGACGTGGATCTATATTGTGCAAAGTACCCACCACCAGAGGTTATTGAATGTTCTGAGACACCATGCCACAAGCTCACTCTTCTCAAGGAGAAGATCGAGTTTCATTGTGATGCTAAATGTGAGGAGATTGGTTATGGCTTTCCTTACAAATGTCTTGAATGTGGTTTGACCTTTCATATCGACTGTGTTTGGGATCCATCCGGTGTAAAACACCTGCCAGAGGTAATCCACCCGCGAGAGGTAAAGAATCACTGCCACTCCTTGCACCCTCTTATGCTTGATCTCACAGGTCAACTACCAGACTATTCTGATGGAAAATGTCGTCTTTGCGAAAAAAAGATCGATAGCCCATTGTTCTATCATTGTTCTCCATGTAACTTCACCTTGGATATGCGTTGTGCTTTAAACCCGCCATCAATATCTTTCGAGGATTCAAAAACTCATGATCACCAACTCACTCTTCTCCCAAGACTCGACTCTTTTACATGTAATGCTTGTGGGCTGAAGGGAGATCGAAGCCCTTATATATGTGTTCAATGTAATTTCATCATCCACCAAGAATGTCTTACCCTTCCACGCATTATAAACATAAATCGGCATGATCACCGTGTTTCTCGCACTAATCTTCTTGGTCTTGTAAATTCTGTGTGTGGAGTTTGTCGCCAAAAAGTGGATTGGACTTGGGGAGGTTATTCTTGTCAAAGGTGTTCTAACTATGTCGTTCATTCCAAATGTGCTACAAGAAAAGATGTGTGGAACGGGAAAGAACTCGAAGGAGTTATTGAAGAAACAGAAGATATAGAGCCGTATGTGGTAATAGATGACAACACAATACAACATTTCAGCCACAAAGAGCATTACCTAAAACTCGACGACAATGGTGTTCTATGTGATGAAAACAAGCGGTGCAGCGCATGCACCCATTCCGTTTGTCTCGAATCCTTCTATGGTTGTACGGATTGTGACTTCATTCTTCACCAAAACTGTGCTAAATTTCCTAAAAGGAAACGACATGTGCTACACAATGAACGTCTTACTTTATTTACACGCGAGGCTGGTCACTTTTGGTGTAATGTTTGTGGTAGAATCTCCAATGGTTTCAGTTACCAATATGGGGATATGAAATTAGATGTCATATGTTGTTCAGTGTTGGAGCCATTTGTCCATCCAAGTCATCGCGATCATCCCTTATATTACATTTCACCAGAGATGGAAGAAGTTTGCAAGGGTTGTAACATTTCGGGAACTAGAATGCTCAGGTGCATTGAAGATGGTTGTGGATTTGTCTTATGCTTCAAATGCGCCACTTTACCGCGAGTGTTAAAGCATAGAGTTGACGATTATCCTCTCTTACTATGCTATGGCGAAAAGGCAAATGGTATATATTGGTGTGAGATTTGTGAGAAAAAAATGAATCCAGAGAAATGGTTCTACACATGTAAAGATCAATGGGCTAGTTTGCACACAGAGTGTGTAGTCGGAGACTTTTCAGGGCTCATGCCAGGAAGCGTAGTAAAGGCTGCAACGGGATCATATGAGGTTGTGCTCAACAAGAATGTATCTCGCCCGTTTTGCAGGCAGTGTAAGTCGCATTGCATGTACCCTATCATCTATAAGATACCTGAAACCTCAGATTCATATCTTTGCTCTGATATTTGCATAAAGCGGTTTACAAAGAGAGACTGATGATGTTTAGTTTTGGGCTTTGTGTGTCACACACGTTTTTCTGTGTTCAAGAAATTATTAGGGTCGTTTGAATATTTTTCCTTTATTTTTCGTTAAGGTTTTCCGTTGAATCCTGGTCCAAGGAGGAATCGAGTCTTTGAGTATAAATAGGGTTGTATCGAGTATTTGTTCTTCAGTCTTTTGTTTTAAGAAAATCAATAAAAAAACAAAAAGAGGTAACCCTAGTTACCCAAAGAGCTTGTGTTTGCATAGCACTGAGAGGAGTACTCTCGGCTCATTGTTCTAGTTCAAGAGGACGATCATCGTCTTGCACGAGTGTCACAAAATTTTGTTTAACATGAGCCTCAAAACAACTTGTCACGAGTTTCTCTATGAGTTTATATGTCTAGGTTTGCTAATCTAAAGTGTGTGAAGCCAATGCATTCGTTTTTGTTTTATTTTTTTCTCCCTTGCACAAAAAGATCATTTTCAATTTTTCATTATGAGTTGATTACTTGATTTCCTTCATGTGTTATTGAATTTGGAGGACTTGTGATTCTTGTAGTGATTATCACATTTTCCCACTAGGTAGTTTAGTGTCAGTTTATTTCTTAACTATAGTGATTTTAACCATTTACGGTTTATACAAAATACTTCTACAGATTTGGTAAAACGATTGGAAAAGAGAATTCAACTAGAAAAAAAGACAGGGTAGGTTACTGTTTGTTACAAACAAGACAAGCTGTTTTTCATTCTAAATTGTTGGCATATGACTAAAACAAAATATTCTTAAGAATTAAAAGAACAATCATGATCAAACAGAGTACAAGGAGTATAGTTGCACATTTCACCATTGCTCCTTCTCTTTGTGTTCTCTCCGCCTATTTTTAAAAATGTCTTTGTGAGTTCCATACGGTGAAAAATCTGTAGTACTCACAAAATCTTATGAGTTTTGGGTAAAGAATCAAACCTTTTGTAGTTGTTTATAGCCTTCCTCGACCGATGTAGAAACGTTTTGGACATTGTAGTCTATCCGATCAACAATCGTGCCCTAATTGATACAAGAACATAAGAAAACTAATTGTTGAGAAACCAACAAAACCTTTGTATCCAGCCAGTTATGTAATTTATAAGCCTTTTAATGACTAAGCTAGGCACCTGGTCAATCACAAGGGCTGATAAGTCTTTCATTATCTGTGCAAGGTCATTCACGGAACCCAGAACCTAAACAGAAATCTGAAGTTAATCACCATCGAAAATGTGAAGCACGCAGCTTCTTAAATATGGTGGAGTAACAACTTCCATTACCTGTTGTATCTCTCGTTCCCTTTCCGCTGAGACATGTTGCCCTTCCTTCAACTTGATTGTCTGGTGTTCATCGAAACCCTACAATTTATTGAAGACCAGTGATTCTCATTATGGTATTGGCAGAGTAAGGAAGACAAGGATAACTGATTAAAAATCTGAATTGCTCTAGCTAGATAACCATATTAAGTCCTTATTAATTTGTCAATGATATATAGTTTTACAATACAAGTAAGCACTTACCATCCCACCAAGTTCATCCTCTTCATCCAGTCTCGACATCTTTCCATTCACATTAAACTCTAAATCTACTTCATCCTGACCCTATGATTAGAGAAGCCAAATACAAATAAGAACATCATATTACGGTACATGCATGTCTCAAGAATCAACACTTTTTTTTGTTTATTTCTTGAAAATAAAGGAAACATACCTCTTTCTGCTGCTGCAGACGTTTTAAGTAAGTAGACTGTTTTCTGCGGAGCTCCATGGAAAGGTTCTGAAGATCTGTTGCAAGAGAACGCTGTCAAAAGCAGTATGCCAAAAAGTAGGTCAAGTCCATTGGAGAGCCCCACTATACATGTAGACAGAACTTTAACCTCATGCAACAAACTCAAAACATAGAATAACCCAAATTACATTATATAGAGGAAACAAAAACACAAATTTACTTCATACATTTTTCTGACTGATAATGTCAACTAGATTGGTACTTGGTAGTCAAAACATATGAGAATGATTTAACCCAAATTAACGGCCATGCATCTTTTATCATTAACAAGCTCGATACTGATATAGTGTCCAACAACCTACCTGCACATTTTTCCTGAGATTTGATTCTTCAGAAGGCCCTCTAGTAGATAACATCTGCAATCTCTTTTCTGACTTCCTCAACAAATCTGTGATCTCATGAGTGAGTATCTCGACTTCACGATGAATCCCTTTGTTATCTCCAAATGTAGGCATAAGAGCCTTGGAATGTGCCTTTGCTAGTTCATTCATTTTGTCTCGCACCTTTTGTATATTGAAAGTTATCTCCTCAGAATCATCAACCCAAGCTGGTGGCATACCAATTGTGAAGGCATCACTACTGCAAACATTCACAACAACACTAAGTCATTTGCTCATTCTTCCACTTTCTATCATTCTGTTACCTAATTCGTTTAGGGTTCTAATTCCGTATCTCAAATCAATCACATGAATTACAATATGTTTCTATATATAAGTTCATAGAATTTCCCAGGTTTTGCAGAATCAAACAACACATTATATTATTACCTTGATGGACCAGGATCATAGGAATTCAAAGGAGCATAAGAGGAGTGATTGGACCGGGAAAATGAACCGCTAACCATTTCGATCACCGGACCACCGAACGAATCAGACGCCGATAAAGATAATGGAGCACGCGCGCTCTTACACGCATCCCTGTGTTTCCGGTACACCGTCGTTCGATTCCTCGTCGCCATCAATGCCAAATCAATTGATTCTCAACAGAATCTCGAAAGTAAAATTTCCCGGAGAAAATAAACAAAATCGGAGCTTTTGTCGTCGGCAAAAGCAAACGAATCTGAATCGCAAAATCGTTTGTCATTAGCGCGTGTTACAGACTTAGCAACGAAGGAGAAATATTTGGGCCTTTTTAGGCCCATTTATATATTGGGCTTATAGTCCACTTGCGCGATAGGGTCAATATAAGTGTGTGGAGCACACGTTTTAAGACGGTGGCGCAAAGACGAAAATGCCCGTAGATTCGTGGCGGCTAAAAGTCAACAGAGGGACGTTGGTGGTTCAGGGTAAAAGAGGCTATAGTGACCGGTTAGGGGTAGTTTGGTCATTGGATTTAGCTCAATAGATTCGTGTCCATGGATTCCCTCATGTCGCCAGAGAAAAAGACCACATTTAAAGGTCTTGCCTTTTTGGTGTGTTTCCTCGCACTTTCAGGCTGAACAAAGTACTGACAGATGCTAATAAATACACAGGAGGAAGAATATGCTCCTTTAATTATTATCTGAGATTTTTCAATTCAAGTTCGTGTGGATTCAGAATCAAAATGGAAGAAGATTTGTTGGGCATTTGTGGGTTTGATTCGTCGAAGAAATATCGATTAGAAGAACTTGCCAAGTATCAGTCGGGTTAGTGTAAAGATCCATTCTTTTTCCCAATTGCATTTAGCTTTGTTTTAGGGTTTATGCTTTATATGCAGGTGGTTTTAATTTCTTTATCAAATTTCAATTCTTTTGGCCCTTAAGGTCTAGTGAGTTTAAATTTTGTCACTTTATGGGTAAACTTTATGTTATGTAATTGATAAAAGTTTTGTGATGGTGAAATTTTTGTTTAGGTTCATGTATTGAGTTTGAAGATGATGATGAAATGGCAGTGGATTATCCATGCCCGTTTTGCTCAGATGATTATGATTTAGTTGAATTGTGTCACCATATCGATGAGGAGCATCAACTAGACGCCAACAATGGGGTAATTGCAACTCGTATCCATCTCCCAAATCAGTTACTGTTCTTTAAACTATACATTTGAGTTTTTACATGAAGCAGTTAGTTGTAAATTTAGACTATTTATCGTGTGATGTTCATTGTTGTACTCTAATGGTTACTTTAGTAGGTAGGATTGTGATTCTGTAAGGAGAGTTGGTAGGGACTTCTTGGATTTTAGTTCACTTGGATTATTTGCTTGATGCTATGAGGAACCATTTTGTAGTTGTGAAGTGTTTGGTGTGAGAAATGAAAACAGTCTTTTGGTGATGATGAATGTAATAACTTCTCACAAATTCAGCTTTGGTTGTGATGTAGATATGTCCGGTTTGTAGCAGACGAGTGAAGATGCATATGGTTGATCACATTACCACTCAGCATAGAGATGTCTTCAAGGTATCCTTTTTTATTTACTCTTCTTGCTTTCGTTACCATTTAGTAGAAAACTTGTAAGTCTTTTTGTGCTTATTCTATATCTTGGTATGTTTTATATCGGTTATCTGACATTTGTGTTCCTTGACGAATACTTACCTTGAACAAAAGCAGAGACTTTACAAGGATGAGTCATATTCAGCATTTTCTCCAGGGACTAGGAAATACTTACAGTCTCTAATCGATGAGCCGTTGTCTACTAATCATACATCTAAAAGTGTTCTGGACCCATTATTATCATTTATATACAATCCGCCGTCACCAAAGAAGTCCAAGCTTGTACAACCTGATTCATCTAGTGAAGCAAGCATGGAAGACAATAGCTTAATAAGGGATTCAACAGAAAAGTAAGTAATTCTTTGACATTTTCTTGATTCTGCTTGCTTTATCTCATCTTCTTAAACCTTGTCTAAAGATACATTTCGTATTTCTGTGTGCTTAGAGACTGGGAATCGCCGTCTCCCTTGTCAGATACAGAGCTACTAGAGAAGGCAAAGAAGAGAGAGTTTGTACAAGGTTTAATATCATCAGCCATATTTGATCACATTTACAACTTCTGAGTAAGAATAAGAAAAGATGTAATACATTGTTTGAATCTTTGTTGCTCTTAGTTAAGTCTTTGTATATGAAACTCTCGCAAAGTAGTCTGTACTCTGTAGTATAAGCCAATGAGCTTCTGTTTATCGTCAAACTTCTACTTTGCTTCTTTACAGCTCATAATCCTCAAGTCACTTGAGGTCGGAGTTTCCTTAACAACCACTTCTTGCGTAGTTTCACATCTAGAGCCAAGAAAGTTTTCGCCTTGAGTTCATCTTCAAGCAGATCACAAGCATCCAATATAAGTTCATCGTCCATGTCTGGTAACGCTTGAATAGCCTCAACCGTGTCCTCTATTGACATGGTTTGGGTTTCATCAACTCGAGGCTTTTTCGGGTTTATAGGGCTTGTATCAGTATTAGCAAGTTGATCTCTTTTGTTCTTGGGGTCAAACAAAAGAGAGTTGCTATCTTCTTCCTCAGCTGAAATAGACAAATCTGTAGTACCACTGGACTTAAATTCTTGGAATTCAGTTTCAGGGTCAAACCAATCCATAGCTACAAAGCATTCGTTTTCTTCGATCCCAGAATCGCCACAGAGCACACACAGATCTTTATAGTACGGAATTGGCCGAGTCATAAATTGCCTTGCATCTCTATGAGCCTGTGATTAATTCAGACAAGAACACACATCAAAACAGAGACGAAAACACTGTAACTAACCACACAGCATAGATCAGAGCGATTAAGTTACCTTTATATAGTCTTGCCATACATTATAATCAGCTGTAACCATTTGACGCTCATTATCCCAAGCAAACCCATCTGATCGAAGAATACTCTTGATCGCGTTGAACTGTCTTCTCAGAGACTTATACCGGTTCTTCAACACATCAACATCAAAGTTAGACTCAAATTTCGCATTGAAGAGATTAACCATCTCAGTCCATGCTTGTTTCCTGAAAACACCTTCAATCTGGTTTCCTCTCCTCGCTTGGTCCAACATCAGATCAATGAAATACCGGTCCATTGGAGGATGCCAAGTAGTCCTGCACCGTGTGACACTGCTTCCTTTTGAGTTAGACCTGACTGTTGACGATTCACATATTCTGTTGTACCCATCATCTTCCTGAATCAGTGTCTTGGATTCTCCCTCACTAATACTCTCCTCAGCTGAAACATACATATTCATTCACAGGTTACTTAAGAATCTTTGATCTTTGGTGACAAGAATGTACAATGAAGGATTCAAGTAACAATCAATAGATTAAAGATTGTACCTTTGTGCTCAGACATTCCATCTGAGTAAACCAAGCACAGATCTTTGTAACAAGGTATAGACTTTATCCGAAAAGATCTCGAATCAGGATGAATCTTCAATAACCCAAAAGCAAAAACAAATCAATCCCTGAGAAGAAGGCACAAAATCACAAGTAAACAAAACGCAAAACGCACCTTAAGATACTCATCCCAAACGCAGTTATCAGCAACAACCATCTGTCTAGTATCATCCCAACTAAAACCATCTTCTATCAAAAGATTATTCACAGATTTAAACAAGTTCCTCAATGTCTTATGCCTGTTTTTCAAAACATCTTTGCCATAAAGAAACTTGAACTTGGCAGTGAAGGAACAAGACATGAACTTCCAAGCTCGTTTACTAAACAAATGATCTTCAAATCTGTTGCCTTTTCTAACTTGTTCCACCATAAGCTCGATGAAATACTGATCCATTTCAGGTGTCCACACTGTTCTTAATCTCTCATTGCCGTTTCTACTGCTCATTATCTATTTCTCCCTTCTTCTTTACCTGCAAAAAAATCGATTGCAAGAACACAAATTTGAAATCGAGAAATCAAGTAATAAAATCAGAAATCAGATTCTCGTAAGAAACTGGATCAGACCCATAATAGAGATTCGACTAAATTAGCTAAAGAGCAGAGAATCTTCGCTTACAGAGAGTCAGAGCTCCGGTGAACGGGAGTTGGAGTACCGGTGAGATTTTAAGGATAAGGTTGTCCGGGATAAGGTTATACTTTTATTCGTAACCAATTTAGAAACCTTTATGGGCTTATATTACTTTATTGGGCTTAGTCTATTATAGGCCTATGTTAAACGACATCGTCTATTCTAGGGTTTGTTTTTGGGCCAGAGTGACGTTTGTTTTCCTTTCGTCGTCGTCGTCGTCGTCGCCGTCTTCGTCTTCGTCTTCGTCTTCGTCTTCGTCTTCGTGAAAGATGTTTACAAAATTTTGCTGTTTAAATTGATAGAAGAAGATTCGACCTTTAAAGGCTATCTGAAGAACATCTCCATCATCGCCTGGTGTTGTAAGTTTCTTTTGGATTTTGATTCTTGTTGATACTGACTAGTGAGCTCATTTTTAACATTTGTTCGTACCAATTCTGGGATTTGTAATTAGCTGAGTATTGAGCTCTAAATCTTGAAAAATTAGTGAGTTTAGTATTTTGCGAAAGACCCATTAACAGATTATGATTTGTGCGTTGTTTCTTGCCAAATACTTTTGAGAGGTTTATGAAACAGAGTAAAACCCTAGAATTCAATTCCTTTGCTCTGTTATGCAGTCTTCATTTCATCAAATTCAACACAGAAGATTCGATGAGTAGCTTCAACGGAGACTCCATGGATGATTTCAAAGGCCTCCGAATAACTCAGCTTGATGATGATGACGATGATGAAACTGCGGTGGAACCTATAAATATGGATGAATTTGATGATGATGATGAGGAAGATGATGAAGATTATGAACCTGTGATGTTAGGTTTCGTTGAGCGTCCTAAATTCGCATGGTCAAATCTTCGTCAACTGTTCCCTAATTTAGCTGGTGGTGTTCCGGTACTAAGTTAAAACATCTTTCAATTTGTGCAATCAAAAACTGTTTCTTCTTTATGTTCTTAGGTATTGATTCTTTGGGTTGATATTTGTCAATATAGGCATGGTTGGATCCAGTTAATTTACCATCAGGGAAGTCAATTCTATGTGATCTATGTGAAGAACCTATGCAATTTGTACTTCAAGTAAGTTTCATACAAACTATTTTGTTGTTTCTTGCATGTTTTTTGTCGGTTTATTTATGAAATTTGTTGTGGAAATTTGGCAGCTTTATGCTCCTTTAACAGACAAGGAATCAGCTTTTCATCGGACATTGTTTCTCTTCATGTGTCCATCTATGTCTTGTCTCCTTCGTGATCAACATGAACAATGGAAACGTGCCCCAGAGAAGGCTATGCGGAGGTAGAAAGAAACCTCTTACTATATATTGCATCTTTGTATTGTTTGTCTCCTCTCCAAGTGGGTTGTTACACTAAAGTACTGTTTTTTTTGTTCCTGAAGTACGAAGGTTTTCCGTTGCCAATTGCCTCGAGCTAATCCTTTTTACTCGAGTGAGGCTCCAAAGCACGATGGAACAGACAAGCCATTGGGTCATGGAGGTATTATGAACTGATTGATGGGTTTGACTGAATGCCGAGAATTCTCTTTTAATTGTCAATTATTGATATTGTTTGTTTCACTTTAGCTCCGCTTTGCACTTGGTGTGGAACATGGAAAGGAGATAAACTATGTAGCGGCTGCAAAAATGCTCGATACTGTTCACCGAAACACCAGGTGTGTGCATATGTGCATCGTAGTTTCTTTTGTTCCGCTAGATTCTGCTCTTTTGAGCAAATTTGAACAATCTGTGTTGTTTCTAATTTCCAGGCCCTGCATTGGCGCTTGGGTCATAAAACCGAATGCCAACAGCTTCGAACGGTTAGCGAAACATCTGACTCAGGCCCTGTCAATAATGGGGTTGCTCCAACTGAAAAGCAGAAAGGTTAGCTGAATTCACAAACTTTTCCTAGCCCTGAAACTTTGTATAACTAGTGATATGAATTTTTCGGTTTGTGCAGTTGCGAGTAAGAGTTTATGGAAAGAATTTGTATTGATCAATGAGGATGAAAGTGAGTATGATACTGAGATGTCAGGAGATGATGAAGTAGCTAAACCTTTGGTCTCAAAGAGAGAAGTTGACGACCAAATGAAATCGCTAATGAACGATTTTGAGGTAAACAGTTCACTTGTCATGGCCATTTTTGCAAACTTCAAAAGGCCTCAAATGATTCTCATTTTCCATGCTTGTACAGGGAGATGCTGATAAAAAGAGTTGGGTTAATTTCCAGCAACGCGTAGACAAAGCCCCTGAACAAGTTCTGAGGTGTGATTCAAACGCTTATGATTTTCTGCATACTTTTGATCTTGATTCTCCCATAACATCGATTTGTGAAATACGTATTGATACAGATATTCCCGGAGCTCTGGTGCCAAACCCCTTTGGCCAATAGCAAGCGGACGAGTCTCTAAATCTGAGCTTCCCAGTTGCAAATCTTGTGGTGGTCCTCGTTGTTTTGAATTTCAGGTAATTCTTTCTTCTCTTCTTTATAAACTTGTATTAGCTTGGTCTTAGTCACTTCTTTTGCTTATTTTATAAACCAGTCAAGAATTGGCCAACAATTTTAGCTGGATCAAATCAACTTTAAACCAATAAAACACACAATTTTCCCCATTTCATTTCTCTGTTCTTGCATATTGGAAGCTTGGCTCTGTTCTTGATCATTTCGATGGCGGTTTTATCAGGTGATGCCGCAGCTACTGTTCTTCTTCGGTGGGAAGAACGAGAGGGAATCTCTCGATTGGGCAACAATCGTGGTGTACACTTGTGAGAACTCGTGTGACTCGAGCTTAAGTTACAAGGAAGAGTTTGTCTGGGTTCAACTATACAGTCAGACAACTTAGGATCCTCTATTTCCTTCCTGGCTGTTGCCTCCAAAGTTTTGTTCTTAACCGGATCGTACCGGACTTAAATATATTTGTAAACTTGGGTATGTTACTTGGTTTGTTTAAAGATTTTGTTGTGTCCATAGTAAACTTTATATACAAGATCTTATATCTTGTGATTTACTAGAACAAACATACTATATTCCTATTATGATTTTGACTCATACTATATTATTGACTT